>Ga0210063_1000025_pt1 | contig 57534 bp, 65 predicted proteins | sample Muzzi_PWA_D1_FD_185529 | JGI IMG/M metagenome (GOLD analysis project Ga0210063, IMG submission 185529) | Wetland microbial communities from San Francisco Bay, California, USA, that impact long-term carbon sequestration - Muzzi_PWA_D1 (SPAdes) | ecosystem: Environmental > Aquatic > Marine >... | reverse complement strand
AGCAACACACTACCCCGGCAATCATGCGCCATTGCAGGCCCACACCGCATGCTAAACAGCCTCGCGATTGGAATCAGGCAAGCTAAACCAGGCTGAATTTCCCTGCCGATGGTGCTACCTGCCCGTTAAAGTAATTTAGCCGGGAGTCGAAACACTGATGTGCGAGTCATTTACGGGTAATGACTGGAGAAAGGCTCGCTTTTCATTGATTTATCAAGGAATGTTACACTGACAACAGGTTGACAATACTATGGAATACTGTAGTTTTGCCCACTGTGGCGATGTGTTACATGTTAACCGCAGATCGAGAACATGACTGGGATCACAGTGTTTAAACATCATTACTTCCATAGTGCGATAATCCATGGCCACGACTAACCCCACAGCACACCTCAGCGGTCTCGCACGCAGACTGGTCATGGACGGTCTGCTCGACGAAGCAGAAGCCACCAAGGCCCATGAAACGGCCCTGAAGAAGCGTACCCATTTTGTCAGCTACCTCGTTGAAAACAAAATACTAAAAAGCCGCGATATCGCCTGGTCAGGCTCACAGGAATTTGGCGTTCCGCTTTTCGATCTAACGTCGATGGATATGGAAAACGCACCGACCAAGATAGTCAGCGAAAAACTGATTCAGCAGCACAATGCACTGCCACTTCTCAAGCGTGGCAATCGACTCTATATCGCAGTCTCCGATCCGACCAATCTCGGTGCCATTGACGAGTTCAAGTTCCACACCGGCGTTAACACCGAGGCGGTGCTGGTTGAAGAGACACACCTGCGAAAGGCGATTGAGATTGCCCTGGAAGCACTTGATACCACCATGTCAGCGCTCATGGATGCCGACCTCGACAACCTCGATGTCAGCTCGGGCGAGGATGACAACAGGGATGGCAATCAGGGCGATATGGATATTGATGACACGCCGGTGGTGCGTTTCGTCAACAAGGTGTTACTGGATGCGATTAATACCGGCGCATCTGATATTCACCTGGAACCCTATGAAAAGGAATTTCGTGTACGGTTTCGATCAGATGGCGTACTCCACGAGATATCTTCTCCTCCCCGTTCCCTGGCCATGCGTATTATTGCGCGGCTGAAGGTCATGAGCCGTATGAACATCGCGGAACGGCGCGTACCACAGGATGGTCGCATTAAAATGAATCTGTCACGCAACCGTTCGATTGATTTTCGTGTCAACACCCTGCCAACCCTGTATGGTGAAAAGGTGGTGCTGCGTATCCTCGATGGCAGCGCCGCTCAAATGGGTGTCGATGCCCTGGGCTTTGAGGAAGACCAGAGGGAAACCTTTACCAAGGCCATCAATAAGCCCTACGGCATGGTGCTGGTTACAGGACCCACCGGTAGCGGTAAAACCGTATCGCTGTATACCGGGCTCAATATGCTCAACACACCGGACCGCAACATCTCCACCTGCGAAGATCCGGTGGAGATCAATGTCATGGGTATCAACCAGGTCAATGTGAATCCTGTCGCCGGTCTCCATTTTGCGACCGCCCTGCGCGCCTTTCTGCGCCAGGATCCTGACATCATCATGGTCGGTGAGATTCGTGATCTGGAAACGGCAGAAATTGCTGTGAAGGCGGCGCAAACCGGTCACCTCGTCTTGTCCACCCTGCATACCAATGACGCACCGCAGACACTGACACGTCTGGCAAACATGGGCGTCCCCCCCTACAATATCGCATCGGCGGTCCACTTGATCATGGCGCAGCGGCTTGCTCGCCGTTTGTGTAACAAATGCAAGAAAGAACTCGACATCCCAAAAGAAGCACTTCTTAAATCCGGTTTCAAGGAAAACCAGGTGGATGGTCTCAAAATATTTGGTGCCGTTGGATGTGACCAGTGCACCAATGGTTACAAAGGGCGTGTAGGTATCTACCAGGTCATGCCGGTCTCTGAGGAAATGGGACGCATCATCATGGAGGGAGGTAATTCCATGCAGCTTGAAAAGCAGGCGAAACTGGAGGGTGTGGCAGACCTCAGGGAATCCGGCCTGAAAAAAGTCGCAGCCGGAGTTACCAGTCTTGAAGAAATTGATCGTGTAACAAAGGAATAGATAAATGGCGGAGAAAGCACTCAAGCAGGCGGACCTGTTTTTCTGGACAGGCACCGACAAGCGTGGCGTCAAGGTCAAGGGGCAAACACGGGGCAGTAACCCGGCTCTTATCAAGGCCGATCTGCGCAAACAGGGCATTAAACCGCTTACCGTCAAAAAGCAAAGCGCACTGTTTAAAAAATCCGGCAAGAAAAAGATCGCGCCAAAAGACATTGCTGTATTTTTCCGTCAACTGGCCACTATGATGTCCGCCGGCGTTCCCCTGGTTCAGGCTTTCGAAATCATCGGGCGCGGTCATGAAAATGCCGGCATGCGCGAACTGCTACTCAAAATCAAGGCCGAGGTTGAGTCCGGCACCAGCCTCTCGGACACGCTGTCCAAGCACCCGCTCTATTTTGATGACCTTGTGATCAGCCTTGTGAATGCCGGTGAACAGGCCGGTGTACTCGAGACCCTGCTGGACAAGATTGCGACCTATAAGGAAAAAACAGAGTACCTGAAATCAAAGATCAAGAAGGCCCTGTTCTACCCGACAGCCGTTATCATTGTTGCCGTCATTGTCACGGCAATCCTGTTGATTTTCGTTGTACCCCAGTTCGAAGAACTGTTCAGAGGTTTTGGCGCTGACCTGCCGGCATTTACCCGCGTTGTTGTCAATCTCTCGGAGTTCATGCAGGATTACTGGTGGTTGATATTCGGCATCTTCGCAGGAGCTGGCGTCGCTTTCGTCCAAGGTAAGAAACGCTCGCGCAAATTCGGGCGCGCACTGGACCGAATGGTCCTTAAATTGCCGATCGTTGGACCCATTATGCACAAGGCTGCCGTAGCCCGTTATGCACGCACCCTCTCCACCATGTTTGCAGCCGGCGTTCCACTGGTTGAAGCGCTGACATCAGTCGCCGGTGCAACCGGCAACGTGGTTTATTCCGATGCCGTATTGATGATGCGCGACAGCGTCGCAACCGGTCAGCAATTGACATTTGCAATGAACCAAACCGGCCTGTTTCCGAACATGGTTGAACAAATGGTCGCTATCGGGGAAGAATCGGGTTCACTTGATGCCATGTTGAGCAAGGTCGCCGACTTTTACGAACAGGAAGTGGACGATGCCGTTGACGCCCTCAGCAGTTTGCTGGAGCCGTTGATCATGTCCATACTGGGCGTCCTCATCGGTGGCCTGGTCGTTGCCATGTATCTGCCGATATTCAAGATGGGTGCCGCTATCTGATCTTTCGTTGCACCCTGTTGGGTGACTCAGAGACAGCCACTTATATTGATGGAAATCCTGCAACTGCTTGAAACTTCGCCCGTGTTTTTTATTATTGCCACGGGCCTGGCAGGACTGGTCGTCGGAAGTTTTCTGAATGTTGTTATATTCCGTCTCCCACTTATCATGGACAGGGCATGGACAAGTGAGTGCAGGGAGCACCTTGGCGAGACAATCCAGGAAAGCGAGCTGCCAACACGATTCAACCTGCTGACACCAGCTTCACATTGCCCGCACTGCAATCATCGCATCAGTGCATTCGAGAATATCCCGGTAATCAGCTACCTGTTTCTCAGGGGCCGTTGCGCGGAATGCGGCATTGCGATCTCCCCGCGTTATCCGGCTGTCGAGCTGGTAACAGCGCTTTTATCAGTCATCACGGCACTGCATTTCGGCTTCAGCGTACAGACGATTATGGCCCTTGTATTCACCTGGGCCCTGATACCACTATTTTTGATCGACTTCGACCACCAACTCCTGCCGGACTCGATCACGCTACCGCTATTGTGGGCAGGTCTGTTCCTCAGCCTTTTTAATGTGTTCATAGACAGTCACTCAAGCATTATTGGCGCAACAGCCGGATACCTGTCGCTGTGGTCAATTTACCATCTTTTCAAACTGGTCACTGGCAAGGAAGGCATGGGGTACGGTGATTTCAAGCTCCTTGCGGCAATAGGCGCCTGGGTTGGGTGGCAAGCACTGCCGGTCGTTATTCTGTTCTCCTCCGTGGTGGGTGCCAGTATCGGGATCCTGCTGATAGTGATCAAGGGTCGTGACCATAGCCAGCCCATGCCGTTCGGCCCGTTTTTGGCCGCCGCCGGCTGGATGACTCTGTTATGGGGAGACGACATTATTCAGCTTTATCTGCAATAATGTGTACGTGACCGAGAACGAAGCTGATACAGAATCACCGGCAATACGTGACAGAAATACACTGGTCGTGGGGCTGACCGGCGGCATCGGCAGCGGCAAAACGACTGTTGCGAACGGGTTCCATGCCCTTGGAATACCTGTCATTGATGCCGACAAACTGGCTCGGGAACTGGTCGAACCCGGACAGCCCGCACTCGATGAAATCATCTCCACTTTTGGCACTGAAGCCCTCACGCCAGAGGGCGGGCTGGATCGCAATTATATGCGGCAGCGAATCTTTGCGGATCCTGTTCAGAAATCACAGCTCGAGGCCATCCTCCATCCAAAAATCCGTCTTCGTATCAGGGTGTTATTAGCGAACATCAAGGCACCCTACTGCATCGTAGTAATCCCCCTGTTACTTGAAACCAGGCAAACTGATCTGGTTGACCGAATACTGGTCGTCGATTCCCCCGAAAAAGAACAGCTCTCACGGGTTGCCGCAAGGGACGGCCTGTCAGACAATGCCATCATGGTCATCATAAGTTCACAGACAGACAGAAATACGCGACTCGCCGCCGCTGATGATATTATCGTCAATGACCGGGGCATGAGCGACCTCGACGGACAAATCCAGAAACTTCACAGGCGCTATATGGATATCACACATGACCACTAGTTCAAGCACATCAACAACGAAGGAACGCGCCGGAATTGACAACAACAGTCAGGCAGCTGCTTCGCCCAACAAGGCGGCGGTGCAGGCTGTACAAAAAAAGATCCTTTACGAACAACCTCTTAATGAAAGAATTAGAACCTTTCTACGACTTGAGTATCTGTTCAAACAAGCCGCCTACCATTTGCCCCGGGAATCCGAGTGGGACAGTCGCGCCACGCTGACTTGCATACTCGAGATACTCGAAATTTTCGGCAACACCAACCTGAAATCCGAAACGCTTAAGGAACTGGAGCGGCACTCGGCGAATTTGAAACGGCACGAACAGAATCCAGATGTCGATCATGCCCAGCTCAACAGCCTGCTGACCGAGATTCACGCGCGCATGGATGGCATGCATAGAGTTAATGGCCAGATTGCCAATGATCTCAAGGCCAGTGAATTTCTTGTCAGTGTTCGCAAACGCTGTGCAATACCCGGCGGGACCTGTGACTTTGATGTCCCGGCCTTCCATTACTGGCTCCAGCAACCGGCAATGGACCGCACCCGGGATCTTGCACACTGGCTGGGGAATTTCGATGCAATAGGCCAGGCAATCCAGCTTATATTAAAATTAACAAGAAACAGTATGGCAATGCAGTTGACCCTGGCCAGTGGCGGCATATACCAGAGAAACCTGGATCCCAACCGTCCATGCCAACTGGTCAGAATCGCTTTGGCGCCCGATCGCCCCTACTTTGCCGAACTAAGTGGCGGACGCCATCGTTTTACAGCACGCTTCATGAAGTTCTCGACTGCGGATGCGCGTGCCATACAGACTGACGAAGACGTCGAGTTCGAGCTCGCCTGCTGCGCGATATAGTGCCTGCATATGACAAATGGTCAACCCTTGCATACGGTAAAATGTCCTACCTGTGGAACCGCTGTTGAATGGAGTCACAAACAGCCATGGCGCCCGTTTTGCAGTGAACGCTGCAAACTGATTGATCTGGGCAGCTGGTTTGACGAAAGCAATCGTATCCCCGATGAAAGTACGCCGCCGTCATCCTCCGACCTCGACGGTTAACGCCTGATTCCACAACCCGCGAATGGCAGCGACCCCCTGCGCACCATGCCGGAAAGCTGTGGCCAGATCCGCCACCCGCATCCCGCCCAGTGCATACACCGGGATTGATACCCGCTCGGTGAGGGCACGCAGACCAGAGAAACCCAGTGTCCGTGCATCCGGATGGCTGGGTGTTGCACGTACCGGTGAAAGCACAACAAAATCGACTCCCAGATTCTGCGCATGTTCCAGCTGAATCTGGTTATGACAGGATGCGGCTACGAGATAGTTGTCATCCAGTGGCCGTACCGACAGGGTCATCAGCCGCTCACTGGTTAGATGCACTCCGGCAGCACCAGACTCTTTGGCAAACTCAGGCTCTGAATTCAGCAACACGCGGGCATGTGCCTGTCGGCAGCGCTGCAACACTTCAGGGATTAACGCCCTGTAATCGTTCCCCGGCAGCTGTTTTGCACGCAATTGCAGCAATGAAACCCCGCGTGAAAGCGAGCGGTCAAGACCCGCAAGAAAACCGGACATATCCAGTCCAGGCTCTGGTGTAATCAGATAACACGCTGGCAAACTCACCGCGGTGAGAATGGGAAGGTTGGCTTTCGGAAACTCGTAATGACGCAGCTGGTCAACAGATACCCATCTGACTTGCTGTCCCTCATGGCCGGCAGGTTCGCCTTCAAACCGGTCTACCCGCCAGACATCCAGTAGCACGGACTTGTCGGCATAGTCATGTGCGACACGGATCAATGGCCGCGCACCTGTCAGTGTAATACCAAGCTCTTCTTGCAACTCACGCGAAAGTCCCGCCTCAACACCTTCCCCTGCTTCAAGTTTTCCGCCCGGAAATTCCCATAAGCCACCTTGATGAACATTAGCCGGACGCTTGCTGATCAATACCTCATGCTGATCATTAACAATTGCTGCGACAACCACATGAAGGCGTCCCGGGTCAGGGGTCACGCTGCAATCCTCCATATATCCGTGCACGGCTTTTGCGAATTCACATTGTTTTCCTGACCACCTGTCGCGACCAATGATGAACTCTTGTTTGAAACCACTGAAATCAGTATGCTCGAATGGATATCGCGTGTCCCGCCCCGGTCCATTGTCAGAATTATTATGGTGACCGTTAAGCGCCGCATGGATCAGGGTGCCCTGCTCCGGAATATCTTCATGTATCTCAGCTGCGGTACTCAGCATTGATTTTTACATAATCATAGGAAAGGTCGCAGGTCCATATCTCTTCAGAACAAACACCCCGATTGAGGACGACCCTTATTGTAATTTCTTTTCTGTCCATCACTTGCTGCCCGGCAGCTTCCGTGTAATCGGAAGCACGCCCACCATCACGAACGATACAGACATCATCAAGATAGATCTGAACGTTATCCAGATCCAGTTCATGTAGACCGGCACGACCAACTGCAGCCAGTATCCTTCCCCAGTTAGGATCGCCAGCAAACAGCGCAGTCTTCACCAGTGGTGAATGGGCAATCGTATACGCGACATCCAGACATTCACTGCTATTACGGCCACCATCAACAGCCACCGTGACAAAACGCGTTGCACCTTCACCATCCCTGACTATCGCCTGCGCCAGCAGTGTAAAAACGTCGATTACCGCAGCACGGAACATTTCATAATTAATGCCGCTGCTTTTGATTTCAGGGGCCATACTCTTGCCGGTTGCAACCAGAACGCATGCATCATTGGTCGAGGTGTCACCGTCGACGGTAATTCGATTGAAGGACCTCGCCACGGCAGCCAGCAAACAATCGTGCAACAGCCCATATTCAATTGCAGCATCTGTCGCGATGAATGCCAGCATCGTCGCCATATCCGGTCTAATCATGCCTGAGCCCTTGGCAATACCGGTTATCGTGACTGTCTGCCCATCCAGTTCTATCGTTTTTGAGGCCCCTTTAGGCACCGTGTCCGTGGTCAGAATACCGCTTGCCGCAGCAACCCAGCCCTGTTCATCCAGATTTCCCAGCGCAGCCGGTAAACTTGTACGGATTTTGTCAACCGGCAACGGTTCGCCGATAACGCCGGTCGAAAAAGGCAAAACCGACTGCATCGAACAACTTGTGTAGCCTGCCAGCGCCATACAACACTGCCTGGCATCCTGTTTACCCGCATTACCGGTACCGGCATTCGCATTACCGGTATTTACCAGCAAGTAAGCAGGTTGCTGCTGGCCCAGGTGTTCGCGTGCAATGGTGACGGGGGCCGCACAGAAGGCATTCTGTGTAAATACTGCCGTCGTGGTCGATCCGGCAGCCATTTCCATGACAACCAGATCCGGACGCCCGGGTGTCTTGATTCCGGCAGAGGTGGTGCCGAGACGGAAACCGGTAACAGGATGCAAGTCCGGCAGCGTGCGACTCAAGTCAACTTGCCGTGGCATTGCTTGTATTTCTTGCCGGAACCGCAGGGACACGGTTCATTACGGCCGATCTTTCTGCTACCGCGGGTAAACGGCAACGGCTTTTGCTCTTCTCCGACTTCCGCCTCTTCAGGTTCGCTAATGGCGCTTGCCTGGTCATGCTGATACTTGACCTGCGCCTGACTGCGCCGCTGCTGCTCAACAGCCTCGACATCAGCCTCTGCGCGCACCTGCACCTTCGTCAGCACAGCGATGACTTCATGCTTGATACGCTCAAGCATGTCAGAAAACATCACGAATCCTTCCTTCTTGTATTCCTGTTTTGGATCTTTCTGGCCATATCCACGCAAGCCAATACCCTGCCTCAGGTAGTCCATCGCACCCAGATGCTCCTTCCAGGCACTATCCAGTATCTGTAGCATGACCGCCTTTTCAAAATGCCGCAGCACTTCCGCACCGGCCTGCTTTTCTTTCTCCTTGTACGCAGCAACCATCGACTCAAGGATTCGCTCGTGCAGCGTTTCCTCGTGCAGTTCATCGTCTTCTTCCAGCCATTTCCCTAGCGGTAACTGCAGGCCGTATTCCTGTGCCAGCGCTTCTTCCAGTCCAGGCACATCCCACTGCTCATCAAGCGAGCCCGGCGGTATAAACTGGCTGATCATCGAATTGATAACATCATTACGGACAGCATCAATGATGTCCGTAATGTCATCAGTTTCCATCAACTCATTACGCTGCTCATAGACCACTGTACGCTGATCATTTGCCACGTCATCATACTGCAACAGCGTTTTTCTCAGGTTGTAGTTATGCTGCTCAACCTTTCTTTGTGCATTCTCGATAGCCTTGGACACCCACGGATGTTCAATCGCCTCGCCTTTCTCCATACCCAGTTTCTGCATCAGTCCTGCCACACGGTCTGATGCAAAGATGCGCATCAGGTTATCCTGCAGTGACAGATAGAAACGGCTTGATCCCGGATCACCCTGCCGCCCGGCACGACCACGCAACTGATTGTCCACGCGCCGGGATTCGTGCCTTTCAGTACCAATAATGTGCAGACCACCAGCCGCAATCACATCAGCATGAAGTTTTTTCCACTCTTCAGTGAGCGCCTTGCGGGTAGCTTCTGTCGGGTTTTCCTGACTCTCGAGTTCGACCTGCAGGTTACCGCCCAGAACAATATCCGTTCCGCGGCCGGCCATATTGGTAGCGATGGTAATTGTCCCTGGACGTCCAGCCTGCGCGACAATATACGCTTCTTTTTCATGCTGCTTGGCATTCAGCACGGCATGCTTGATATTTGCTTTCTTCAGCAAACCTGACAGGTACTCCGACGTTTCAACAGAAGCCGTTCCTACCAGTACCGGCTGACCGCGTTGCTGACAATCACGCACATCATCCATGATGGCAGCAAACTTCTCTTCCATAGTGAGGTACACCAGGTCGCCCATATCGTTCCTGATCATGGGCTTGTGCGTCGGGATCACCACAACTTCGAGACCGTATATCTGCTGTAACTCAAAGGCCTCGGTATCTGCAGTACCGGTCATGCCAGAGAGTTTTTTGTAGGTCCTGAAATAATTCTGAAAGGTTATCGATGCGAGTGTCTGGGACTCAGACTGGATGGGCACATCTTCTTTTGCCTCGACGGCCTGGTGCAGGCCTTCAGACCAGCGTCGCCCTGGCATGGTACGACCTGTAAATTCGTCCACAATTACAATCTTGCCGTCCTGAACGATGTAGTCCACATCCTTCTGGAACAGCAGGGATGCGCGCATTGCGGCATTGAGGTGATGCATAAGATTCAGGTTGGCGGCATCGTATAAACTTTCACCCTCACTCAACAATCCGTTCTGCGTCAGTAATGCTTCAACATGCTCGTGCCCGGCATCTGTCAGGTAGATCTGTTTGTGCTTTTCCTCGAGGGTATAATCCCCGGGCCCATCCTCTTCTTTCTGGGGCTTCAGACCGGCTATCAAAGCATTCATTTTTATATACAGGTCAGAGCGCTCATCTACCGGGCCCGAGATAATCAGCGGTGTTCGCGCTTCATCGATGAGAATTGAATCGACTTCGTCAACAATTGCAAAATTACGATCGCGCTGAACCCGGTCATTGGCAGTAAATGCCATGTTGTCGCGCAGATAATCAAAACCGAATTCGTTATTGGTCCCGTAGGTAATATCCGCCTGATAGGCCGCTTTTTTGGTTTCGTATGGCTGACCGGATATCGTCACACCCGTGGTCATCCCCAGAAATTCGAAAACCTTGCCCATCCAGCCGGCATCGCGCTGTGCCAGGTAATCATTGACGGTAACGATATGCACACCGTTGCCGCCAAGTGCATTCAGGTAGGCCGGCAACGTCGCAACCAGTGTCTTGCCTTCACCGGTGCGCATTTCGGCAATTTGTCCCTGATGCAGTACCATGCCGCCAATCAGCTGTACATCAAAGTGGCGCATTTCCAGTACCCGCCATGATGCCTCGCGCACAGCCGCAAAGGCCTCTGGAAGCAAGTCATCGAGTGACTCACCATCAGTCAGTCGTTTACGAAATTCGTCTGTTTTCGCCCGGAGCGCATCATCAGACAACGCCTTGAAATCGGGCTCAATAGCATTGATTCGGGCGACAACCCGCGACATACGTTTGAGCTGACGGTCATTGCGGCTGCCGAACAGCTTGCCGATAATATTTAGTGCCATGAACTTCCTGAAAAAAGCAGTGATAAACGGATCACGCATGATACCGCAAGTCCCTGCAAATTAGCAGTTCCAAACAACGTCAATGATACAGTCTGGACCGCGGAAAAACGGGTCCGGATGCGTACATAGAAACCGGTGTTACTTGCCAATAAAACTGGAAGGGTTTACCGCTTTACCATTGTGTAATACTTCAAAATGCACATGTGGTCCGGTTGAACGCCCGGTTGATCCCATCAGGGCTATTTGCTGGCCTTTTTTGACAGTATCACCAACTTTCACCATGAAACCCTGATTATGGCCATAGCGCGTGGTATAGCCATTGCCATGATTGATTTCAATCAACTTTCCGTAGCCGGACTTAATCCCGGCCCAGCTCACTACGCCATCGCCCACGGCAATCACATCGGAACCCTGCTTGCCAGCAAAATCCAGGCCCTTGTGAAAATCCTGTTTCCCGGTAAACGGGTCGTTGCGTTTGCCATAGTGGGAGGACAGCCAACCGTCCTCTACAGGTCGGCCGGACGGCGTGACACGCTCACTCAGGCTCCGGCTCATCAAAAGCGATTCCAGCACCGAGAGTTTTTGCTCCCGGTCTGCCATCTCTATCTCTAATTGTTCCAGCATCGAAAGAAAGTCATCCAGCGGCACTGACTTCCTGTTAATGATGTCTTCGGGTCCACCCACAGCAGGAGCCGCATCAAAATCAAATTCATCCTTGTCCAGGTCACTCTGGCTGACCAGCCGGCCACCGAGGGCATTCAGGCGCAGCATTTGCGCCTGCATCTGGCCGATGCGTAATGTCAGCGCATCGATATCTGCCTGCGCACTTTGTCTGGCTACGGCAATCTCGGACTGCTGCTCGCTGATGGAATCCTGCCAGTTCGCAACTGATTGAAGCTCATCACTTCCCAGTCGTATACCGGCATATACAGCAGCAGCGAGCAGCACAAGCAATCCAAGAACGATCGTGAGCGAGGCATGCAACAGGTTAATATCATAATTCCAGACCTGTCCGCGCCTGTTTGTAAACAGTATGATGTTCATATACAAATCCAGCCATATATCTTATGAACAATCCCTTGCAAATCAGAAAACTGCTCGTCGGGAGCCAGTATTCGCGTCTAATTTTCCGTGCCAGAACCCTGATGGTCATGGAAGCATTGCTACAGGTGCAGTTGCCCACCCCCCTGAAAGAACACTGCCGGCTGCTCGCGATCCGGGATGAAACCCTGGTGCTTGCAGCCGATTCACCGGTCTGGGCGGCTCGACTACGTTTCCATGCGCCTCAATTAGTAAAGCAACTCAATCTTAGCCAAACTGTGAAGCTACGCACAGTTCGAATCCGGGTTCGTCCACCTGAGAGGGTTGCTCCGGCACAATGCTGTAAACCCATGCCCCAACGCAGCAAAAGCAGCACGGCCGCGCTACAACAACTAGCACAAATTGTATCGGACCCCGGGCTGAAAACTGCAATACTTCGGCTTGCCAACCGGCAATTCACCCGTTGATCCGGCTGGAGCAACGGAAATCAGATCACAGGGTGAAATTTACTCAGCTAACAGGTACGGGTTGCAGAAATGAAATCGGGGCCTCGTTAACATCATCAAACGTCACTTCTTCCCACGCCGATTCATCGGCCATCAAGGTGCGGAGAAGCCTGTTGTTCAATGCATGCCCTGACTTATACCCGCTGAATGCACCAATCAGACTGTGCCCCAAAAGATACAGGTCACCAATAGCGTCAAGGATTTTATGCTTGACGAATTCGTCGCGATAACGCAGTCCATCCTCATTCAATACCCGGAATTCATCCAGTACCACGGCATTATCAAGGCTGCCACCCAGAGCCAGTTCGCGTGCCCGCAACTGCTCGATTTCATGCATAAACCCGAAGGTCCTTGCGCGACTGACTTCCTTCACAAAAGAAGTTGTCGAGAAATCAATTTCTGAATGCTGGGTGTTTGACTTGAACACCGGGTGGTCAAATTCAATAGTAAAACCGACCTTGAATCCGTCAAATGGCTCAAACCGCGCCGTTTTGTCTCCATCTTCTACCTGCACCGGGCGCTTGATACGGATAAACCGCTTTGGCGCATTCTGCTCTTCGATACCAGCCGACTGGATCAGAAACACAAAAGGCCCGGCACTGCCATCCATGATTGGAACTTCTGCCGCACTCAGATCTATAAAGGCATTGTCGATGCCCAGACCCGCCAAGGCAGACAACAGATGCTCTACGGTTGATATCCGTACATCACCGTTGACCAGGGTGGTTGAGAGCCGCGTGTCACCGACATTTTCAGGCCGTGCCCTGATCTGTATAACCTTGTCGAGATCAACACGGCAAAACACGATACCGGTATCCACCGGTGCCGGACGAAGTGTCAGGTATATTTTCTCGCCAGTGTGCAAACCCACACCGGTCGCGCGTATTACATTTTTCAGAGTACGTTGTCGAATCATGGCCTTAGTTCCTCTTTTCCAGCCGTATTCCTCAGACAAGTACCAGAAAGCCGACGCGATAGTAGCACAGGTACATGACCCCGCAAAGAAGCAACCCGCCTTCAAGCGCAAAAATCGTCACAATAATGACGGCAACATACAGGCATTAAATGCCTGCATAGACAATACCTATGGGCTAATAGAAAAATCCACCCGGTCCTGGCTGTGTCCATCAGCCAGGACCCTGCCTGCCATTACCTTGTCAGTCGCTAGTCCGCCTGACGGCGCAGGAAGGCCGGAATATCCAGGTAGTCCATATCCTCGGCAGAATTGCCTCCAACAGCCTGGGCACGCTGAGCCGCCTTGTTTTTGTTACGCAACACGGTCGGACGATCCAGGTCCACGCCACCGGTTGCCTTGTCAACATCGGTGGTCCTCGTAACGTGTACCAGTGTCGGCTGTTGCTCGGTGGACTTCGCCTTGGCACCTGAACCCAAACCGGTCGCCACTACCGTGACACGCAATTCATCACGCATATCCGGGTCAATCACGGTGCCAACCACCACAGTGGCGTTTTCGGAGGCAAATTCCTTCACAGTGTTGCCCACCTCTTCGAATTCCCCAATCGCGAGATCCATACCGGCGGTTACATTAACGAGAATGCCATTAGCGCCCATCAGGTCAATATCCTCCAGCAATGGACTGGCTATTGCCGCTTCGGCCGCTTCCCTCGCCCGGTCTTCACCCTTGGCAGTGCCTGAACCCATCATGGCCATGCCCATTTCCGACATCACCGTGCGAACATCCGCGAAGTCAACATTGATCAAACCAGGACGTGTAATCAACTCGGCAATACCCTGCACCGCACCCAGCAGCACATCATTTGCCGAACGGAATGCATCCAGCAGACTGATCTGCTTGCCCAGTACTGACTGCAGTTTTTCGTTTGGAATGGTTATCAGCGAGTCGACGTACTGGCTGAGTTCCTTGATGCCGTTATGTGCGACATGCAGACGCCGGCTGCCTTCGAAGGTAAACGGCTTGGTGACTACCGCAACGGTAAGGATCCCCATTTCCCGTGCTACGGCCGCAACAATCGGTGCCGCACCGGTACCCGTCCCACCGCCCATACCGGCAGTAATAAACAGCATGTCAGCACCTTCAATGACTTCGGCAATCCTGTCACGGTCCTCCTGCGCTGCCTGACGGCCAACATCCGGATTTGCGCCCGCACCCAGTCCCTTGGTGATATCCGCCCCGATCTGTAACGTCGTCCGTGCTGACATGCCTTTCAACGCCTGCGAATCCGTATTCGCACAGATGAACTCCACGCCATCGATATTCGCCTCTACCATATGCTGAACGGCATTACCGCCACCACCGCCAACCCCGATCACCTTGATTACCGCGCTTTGTCCACATGAATCCAGAAGTTCAAACATGATGTCTCCTCCTTAACAGAAACAGCAAAATAGCCCTATGAATAAACAATAGTAAAAAGTGCATTCGTGCCCGTCTCAACGAACACAACCGCACTGTTACCGTCATTACCAACAACCTAGAAATTTCCTTGAAACCAACCCTTCATCCTCTCCCATACACTGCGCACGCCCTTACCCAGACCCATATCCCCCGACCGTTGATCACGATTGTGATGACCAAACAACAACAAACCCACACCTGTGGCATAAATCGGATTCCGTACAACATCGACAAGCCCGGTGACGTACTGGGGGACACCCAGTCGCACCGGCATATGAAAAACCTCCTCTGCCAGATCCACCAGACCCTCGATCTTGGCACTGCCACCGGTTAACACGATGCCGGCGGCGATCAGGTCCTCGAAGCCGCTGCGTCGCAGCTCCGCCTGTATTAATGTCAGTAATTCCTCGTAGCGTGGCTCGACGACTTCAGCAAGCGTGTGACGTGCAAGTCGACGCGTTGCGCGGTCACCAACGCTCGGCACTTCAATACTTTCCTCGGAACTTGCCATCTGCGTCAGTGCACAGGCGTACTTGACCTTGATTTCCTCGGCATGCTGGGTCGGTGTGCGCAGGGCAACAGCGATGTCGTTCGTCACCTGATCGCCGGCAATCGGTATGACGGCGGTATGACGTATCGCACCTTCGGTAAACACGGCAATGTCCGTGGTGCCACCACCGATATCAACAATACAAACACCGAGTTCCTTTTCATCATCGGTCAGCACCGAGTAACTGGATGCCAGCTGTTCCAGGATAATGTCATCCACTTCCAGCCCGCAGCGGCGCACGCACTTGATGATATTCTGTGCCGCACTCACCGCACCCGTTACCATGTGCACCTTGGCCTCCAGGCGGACACCGGACATGCCTACCGGCTCGCGTATACCACCCTGGTTGTCAATCACGAATTCCTGCGGAAGTATGTGCAGTATTTTCTGGTCGGCAGGTATCGCCACGGCCCGCGCGGCATCTATTACCCGTTCGATATCGCCCGGCGTCACTTCCTTGTCCCGGATAGCAACGATGCCATGGGAATTCAGGCTGCGTATGTGGCTGCCGGCGATGCCTGCATACACGGAATGAATCTGGCAACCCGCCATTAATTCAGCTTCTTCCACGGCGCGCTGAATTGAAAGGACCGTCGATTCGATGTTAACGACAACGCCCTTTTTCAGTCCCCGGGAAGGATTTGAGCCAATACCGATTACCTCAAGATCGCCGTCAGGCATGACCTCGCCAACAATGGCCACCACCTTTGAAGTGCCAATATCCAGACCCACAATCAAGTTCTTTTCTGCTTTTCTCGGCATTCCGATAGTTTCCTGCTTCCCTAACCCTGTTTAGCTGTTTCCGGATTTGACGCCAGCTGTTGCCAGTACACTGAAAAACCGTTGCTGTAGCGCAAATCAACCCGTCTCAGATCCTCGATTCGCCCGGCAAATACTGATGGATAGGCGCGGATGAAACGCTGCAGGCGTTGCCGGGTATCCGCGCGACCGAGTTCCAGCAAGACACCGTTTCCGACTTGCAGGTGCCATGCACGCCGGCTATCGAGTTCCACTCTGCTGACCTGCAGCCCCAGCGGGGCGAGCGTCCTTGCCACACTCTGATAATTTTTCAGCACCTTCAGTTCGTGCCCCTCGGGACCAGCCAGCGCCGGTAACTGCAGTGAGAGATCGATCTCTTGCGGGAAAAAGGGCTCGCCGTTCCTGTTCAGGTAGCCCCGTTCACCCCAGCGGGCAATCACCTGCTGCTCTTCTATGGAGATGAGCAGGGTTGCCGGCCACACCCGTTTTACGGCGGCCTTGTAGACCCACGGCAACTGCTCTGCGGCTGTCCGGATCGCATTGACATCCACGGTAAAGAAGCCCCCTTCTACATAAGGAGCCACTGCCTCCTGCAAATGCTGTTTGTTCAGGTGACGGAAATCGCCCTTGACCTCCACCACATCGAGCGGGAAACGGTATGGGTCCGACAACCATTGCCTGGCCAAGGAACCAGTGAAAACGAGCATGGCGATCAGCAGCAGACCACTGAGGGTGCGCACATGGTCTTTCAGTACAGCCGTTACGGTCTGCAAGCGTGATGTCTTTGCCCTAGGCACAACCAGCCTCCCTTCCCGACTGCGGCCGTGCGCACAGACCGGCGTCCAGTATCCGGCATACGAGTTGGCCAAAGTCGATCCCCCTGGCACGCGCCGCCATTGGCACCAGGCTGTGATCCGTCAGCCCGGGAACGGTATTGATCTCGATTAACCACGCCTGTCCGGCGGCATCGAGCATAAAATCGACACGGCCCCAGCCACTGGCACCGACGGCTGCAAATGCCGCCATCGACATCGCCTGCAGTCCGGCTTCCTGTGCTGCAGGCAGCCCGCAGGGAATCAGGTAGCGTGTCGTGTCGGCTTCGTATTTTGCGGCATAGTCATAAAAGGTATTCGGCGTTTCGAGGCGGATCAGCGGTAATGCCTCATCACCCAGAATACCGGCGGTATATTCCATACCCTCAATCCATTGCTCGGCCAGCACATTGTCATCGTATTCAGCAGCCAGTTCCCAGGCTGCCAGCAGTCCGCCCGGGTCATCAACTTTCGTGATACCGATACTGGACCCTTCATGCGAAGGCTTGACCATCACCGGGTACTGCAGCGTGTCCCTGACGCGTGCAACATCGGCCGCACTCGCAAGCACGGCAAAACCGGGGGTTGGCAGTCCGGCACTTTGCCACACCTGCTTGGTACGCAGCTTGTCCATACCCAGCGCTGAGCCCAGCACACCGCTGCCCGTGTAAGGCAAGCCAATATTTTCAAGCAGACCCTGAATCACACCGTCCTCACCGCCCCTGCCATGCAAGGCAATAAAGGCCTGCTTGAAGCCGCCTCTCACCAGCGTATCAAGCAACTGCGTGTCCGCCGTATCGATACCCCGGGCGTCAATACCGGCGTCAGCGAGTGCCCGCAGCACCGCCGCACCGCTGAGCAGCGAAATCCCGCGTTCTGCCGAGCACCCGCCCATCAGGACCGCCACCTTGCCATAGGCCTGCGCCTTCATGTGTGTATGGCTATGCATGCTCGCCGACAATCCGAACCTCGGTTTCCAGCCGCACGTCGTACAGCTGCTCCACACGGCCCTGCACCTGGTTGAGCAGGGTTTCAATATCAGCCGCGCTGGCATTGCCGGTATTGATAATATAATTGGCGTGTTTCTCCGAGACCTGCGCACCACCCAGCGTCTTGCCCTTGAGGCCGGCAGCCTCGATCAGTCGTGCTGCATGGTCGCCGGGCGGGTTGCGAAACACCGAGCCACAGCTGTACTGGTTTGTCGGTTGCTCTGCGCCACGACGTGCCAGCAGCTCGCGTATCGTTGACTGTGCCGTGGCGACATCGCCCGGCTGCAGCACCAGCTGCGCAGCAATAAACCACTCATCCGCAACGCCCTCAACCGTGCGATAGGCCACCCGGTATTCTTCCGGTAGCCGTTTATGCAAGCGTCCCTTCCGGTCCACGGTCTCGACAGCAGCCACATGATTCCAGGTTTCCCCCCCGAAGGCGCCGGCATTCATGGCAAGCGCCCCGCCCATGGAACCCGGAATGCCCGCCAGAAACTCAGCACCGGTAAGACCCTGTTGCGCAGTCATGCGCGCGACCTTGGCACAGGTGACACCGACGCCGGTACGCAGGGTCACAGCGTCCAGCCATTCAAGCCCGTTCAAAGCACCAAGCGTGTGAATAACCGTCCCCGGGAAACCACCGTCGCGGATCAGCAGGTTGCTGCCCAGCCCCAGCCACAACAACGGCTCACGTGGATCCATGTCACGCAGAAATTCGCACAGGTCATCAACATCGGCAGGTGTGTAGAAGCGGCGCGCGACGCCACCCGCACGCCATGAGGTATGCCGTGACATGGGCTCGTTGACTTTCATCTCACCGCGCCAGTGATGTATTTTTTCAACCATCAGCATTCCCGATTCACCTTGCAGCCGCCGCAAGTTGTGCGGCAGCCGCACCAATATCACCAGCGCCGAGGGTCAGCAGCACATCACCGTCAAGCAATATGTCATCCAGCACAGCCGGCAACATATCGAGATTGTCGATAAACACCGGTTCAACATGACCGCGCGTGCGAATGCCACGCGACAGTGAGCGACCGTCCGCGCCGCTGACAGGTGCCTCACCGGCGGCATACACCTCACACAGCACCAGCACATCAACCTCGGACAACACCTGGATAAAATCATCGAACAGATCATGGGTACGTGAATATCGATGCGGCTGGAATACCACGACCAGTCGTCGCTGCGGCCAACCGGCGCGCACCGCTGCCAGCGTGGGCGCGATCTCGCGCGGGTGGTGGGCATAGTCATCGATGAGCAGGACGTTGCCCGCAGTGACCGGTATTTCACCGGCCACCTGGAAACGCCGTCCGATACCCTGGAACTCCGACAGGCCCTTCTGGATCGCCTCGTCAGACACACCCAGCTCGGTCGCCACGGCAATCGCGGCCAGCGCATTCAGCACGTTATGCCGGCCCGGCAAATTCAGCATTATGGACAAGGGGTGGTCGTGGCCCGGACGGTGCACCTGGAAATGGGTTTGCAGGCCCTGCTGCTGCACCTCGCTGGCGCGAACATCTGCATCTGCATCGATGCCATAGGTAATGACCGGTCGCGTGACCTCGGCAAGAATATCTTCCACCTGCGGATCATCCAGACACAGCACAGCCAGTCCGTAGAACGGCAAGTGGTGCAGGTATTCGATAAATGTCTGGCGCAACCGCTCGAAATCACCTTCATAGGTTGACAGGTGGTCGGCGTCGATATTGGTCACCACCGCCATTGACGGTTGCAGATACAGAAACGAGGCATCACTCTCATCGGCCTCGGCAACCAGGTAATGACCGGAACCCAGTTGCGCATTGCTGGCCGCACTGTTCAGCTGCCCGCCAATCACAAAGGTCGGGGCCAGGCCGCCTTCCGCCAGCAGGCTGGCCGTCAGGCTGGTCGTGGTGGTCTTGCCATGCGTACCGGCCACGCCGATGCCATAACGAAAACGCATCAACTCCGCCAGCATCTCGGCTCGCGGTATTACAGGAATACGCTGATCGCGTGCCGCGGCCAGTTCCGGATTCTCCGCATCAATGGCCGTCGACGCTACGACCACGTCACAGGCAGTCACATTAACTGCCGCATGACCGACAACGACATGAATACCCAGGCCAGACAGGCGACGCGTCACCGCACTCTCGCGCAAATCGGAGCCGCTGACTTCGTAGCCAAGATTATGCAACACCTCCGCAATTCCGCTCATGCCGGCCCCGCCGATGCCAACAAAGTGCACACGGCGGACACGCCCCATTCCCTGGGGCTGGGCAACCGCCGTGGGGTGTAATACAAAACTCATGACGCCGCCTCCGATATCGGAGGCTGTTGTTCAAAACCGGCCGCGCGCAGGCAGTGTTCGGCAACCCGGCGAGCGGCGTCTGGCATAGCCAGTTCGTGCGCACGACACGCCATCTCCAGCAACATATTGCGCTGTTGCGAAAAGTCGTCGAGCAACCCGGCCAGCTTCTCCGCGTTCATGACGGCCTGCGGCAGCAATATTGCGGCACCGGCATCAGCCAGAAAGCGTGCATTGCCTGTCTGGTGATCATCGGTGGCATGCGGGAACGGCACCAGTATCGAGGCAACACCCACCACCGCCAGCTCGGCAACGGTCAGGGCACCGGAGCGACAGATCACCACATCGGCCCATGCATAGGCCGCCGCCATGTCGTCGATAAAGGCGTCAACACGAACATCCGCCTGCAGTGCGGCATAGGCTGTCTTCACCGAATCCAGGTCTGCACTGCCGGTCTGATGATGCAACTGCACCGGCTGGCCGGCATCCAGTTGCCCGAGTACTGCCGGCATGACTTCGTTCAGTGCACGCGCCCCCAGGCTGCCGCCGATAACCAGCACACGCAGTGCACCGGCGCGTGCCGCAAAGCGTTCAGAGGGTAATGACAAGCGGGTGATTTCAGCCCGCACCGGATTACCCGTATGGATCGCATGCCGCCGTGCCGGCAGGCTGCCGGGAAACGCTTCCATTACCGTCTGCGCCAGCGGCGCCAGCCAGCGGTTGGTCAAACCGGCAACCGAGTTCTGTTCATGGATCAGCAGGGGACGACGTAACAACCAGGCAGTCACACCGCCCGGTCCTGCCGCAAAGCCGCCCATGCCGAGTACGGCACGCGGGCGCAGGCGCAACTGGATAATCAGTGCCTGCAGCAGTGCTGTCATTAACATGAAGGGTGCGAGCAACAGGCGCAATACACCCTTGCCACGAAGACCGGATACCCGCAGGGTCTCGAACGGATAGCCCGCTGCCGGCACCACCCGGGATTCGAGACCGCGCCGCGTACCCAGCCAGGAAACCGCAATACCCCTGGCCGACAATTCCGCCGCCACTGCCAGCGCCGGAAACACGTGCCCACCGGTGCCACCCGCCATAATCAGCACCGGTCGCTTGCTTGCGGTTAGCGCCATCATGTGTCTGACCTGCGGCGCTTGGCGGCAGCAATACCACTGGCCGACATGCCGGCAGCCGTGCAACGCGTGTCGTGATCGATACGCAGCAACAAGGCAACCGCCGCACACATCACCACCATGCTGGAACCGCCATAACTCATCAACGGCAGCGTCAGACCCTTGGTCGGCAGCATTCCCATATTGACGCCGATATTGATAAAGCTCTGCAGCCCGAACCAGATACCGATGCCATAGGCGAGGTAGGAGGCAAAATAGTTCTCGGCCCTGGCAGCCTGCGAGGCAATGACAAAGGCCCGCCACACCAGCAGGGCATACAGCGCGATAATGGCACAGACGCCCAGCAGTCCGAGTTCCTCAGCCAGTACCGCGAACACAAAATCCGTATGTGCTTCCGGCAGGTAAAAAAGTTTCTGGATGCTCGCGCCCAGACCCACACCGAGCCATTCACCGCGACCAATGGCAATCAGCGACTGGGTCAACTGAAACCCGCTGTCAAAGGGATCGGCCCAGGGATCCATGAAGGTCGTCAGGCGCATCATCCGGTAGGGCGATGAAACCGCCATACCCGCCAGTAGCAGCCCCCCCAGACCCAGCATGCCGCCAAACTGGAACAGCTTCACACCGGCCATAAAGATCATGCCCATGACGATGGCCGCCAGCACCACCGTGGCGCCAAAATCCGGTTCCAGCAGCAACAACATGGCGGCAATTGCCAGCAAACCGAGGGGTTTGAGAAAACCGGCAATGTGCGTGCGCACCTCTTCACCGTGCCTTGCCAGGTAACTGGCAAGGTAGATAATGAAGAACAGTTTCGCCGGTTCGGAAACCTGCAACCGAAACAGGCCGGCATTGACCCAGCGAGAGGCACCGTTCACCTCGACACCTACGCCCGGCACCAGCACCAGCAACAAGATGGCAAACGCAGACAACAACAGCGTCACACCCAGACGTTCCAGGTCAACGAGCCGCACCCTGAACACCAGCATACCCGCGCACACACCACAAGCGATGTAGATGGCCTGCCGAATGGCATAATAAAAGGGGTTTCCGATGACGCGGTCAGCGAACGTAATGGAGGCCGATGACACCATGACCAGTCCGATCAGGCTCAACATCAGCACACTGAACAACAGCCAGTAATCAAACCGTGGCAGCCTGGAGCCCCCGGCCGTTATACGTCGTGCCTGCTGCGCGATGGCCGCCATTACGCCAGGTACTCCCGCACGGTCTGCATGTAGATATCACCACGCATTTCGAAATTCCGGTACATGTCGGTACTGGCACAGGCCGGTGACAGCAGGACGACATCCCCGGGGCGAGACAGTTCTGCCGCGTACCTGACGGCCTGCTGCATGTCCGCCGCTCGCCTGACGGGCACCACGCCCTGCAACACCGCTTCCAGCAAGGCAGCATCCTTGCCAATCAATACGACACCGCGGCCCTTGCGCCGCATGACATCCGCCAGCGGCGTGAAATCCGCGCCCTTGCCCTCACCACCGGCAATCAGTACCAGTTGTTCCTCGATACCCTCGGTGGCTGCCAGCGTGGCACCGACATTGGTCCCCTTGGAATCATTGAACCAGCGCACACCGTCCTGCTCGGCAACGAACTGCATGCGGTGTGGCAGTCCCTGGAACTCACCCAGGGCGTCGACCATCCTGTCCAGCGATATGCCCACCGCCTCACCCAGCGCCAGTGCTGCCAGCGCATTCGTCAGGTTATGCTGCCCGGTCATGCGGATCGCAGATGCCGGCATGATGAGTGTCTCGCCGCGTGCCAGCCAGGTCGCACCCTCGACTGTGACGAGTCCATAGTCGCCGGCCCCCGGCACCTGGCGGGTGAAACCCACATGCGGACATGCCGGGTTGAGCAGCGACACCACCCGCGGGTCATCCAGATTGAACACCTGCAGCGCCGCGTGCCGGTACACCGACTGTTTGGCAGCCACATAGGCCTGCAAGTCCCGATAGCGATCCATATGATCGGGACTGATATTCAGCACCACGGCCGCCTTCGGCCGCAGCGACTGCAGCGTCTCCAGCTGGAAGCTCGACAATTCCAGGACGTACAGTTCTGGTTCCTCATCCCCGATCAGATCCAGCGCCGGCGTGCCGATGTTGCCACCGACACGCACGTCCACACCGGCACGTCGCGCCATCGCACCCAGCAGGGTCACGACGGTACTCTTGCCATTGGAGCCGGTCACCGCAATCACCGGTGCCGTGACCGCCTGTGCAAACAGTTCAATGTCGCCAATGACCGGTACCTGCCGTGCAATGGCGGCCGCGATCTCCGGCTCGTTGCTTGACACGCCGGGACTAAGAACAATCTGTTGCGCACGTTCGAACGCCTCGGCATTGAACCCGCCGAGAAACACGGCCACGTCTGCAGGCACGTCAGCGCGCAGGCGCTCCAGCCCGGGTGGCTGCTTGCGGCTGTCGACGATCGCCACCGGCACGCCCTGGCGTGACAGAAAGCGCGCCACCGACAAGCCCGTCTCCCCGAGACCGACCACCAGCGTTCTGCAGTGTTTGTCAAACATCTCTGTCATTACGCTTACCGGGACAGCCATGCTTCGTCACCCGCTTGCGAAAACAACCTGTTTGTCGCTGTGAACATAATGGCACTCAACGTATCTTCAACGTTGCCAGACCCACCAGCACCAGGATCACGGTCACGATCCAGAAGCGCACGATGACGCGCGGCTCCGGCCAGCCCTTTAATTCGAAGTGATGATGCAGTGGCGCCATATGAAAGATCCGCCTGCCGGTCAGCTTGTAGGAGGCAACCTGCAGAATGACCGAGACGGTCTCCATGACGAACACACCGCCCATGACCATGAATACCAGCTCCTGCCGCACCAGCACAGCCACGATCCCCAGTGCGGCACCCAGCGCCAGCGCACCCACGTCCCCCATGAACACCATGGCGGGATAGGCGTTAAACCAGAGAAACCCCAGACCGGCACCCACCAGCGCACCGCAAAAGACCACCACTTCGGAGGCATCGCGAATGTATGGAATGCCGAGGTACACGGAGAACTTCACGTTGCCGGTGACGTAGGCAAAGACCGCCAGGGCACCGGCAATCAGCACCGTTGGCAAAATGGCAAGGCCGTCGAGTCCATCTGTCAGGTTGACCGCATTGCTGGATCCGACAATGACAAAAAAGGTCAGCACCACATAGAACCAGCCGAGATTGATGGCAATGTCCTTGAAGAACGGCACGATCAACGAGGTCTCTGCCGGCGTTGTTGACGTCAGGTACAGGAACATCGCGACCGCCAGCGCAATGCATGACTGCCACGCTATCTTGCTGCGTGCCGACAGGCCGTCCGAGTTTTTCAGTACCAGCTTCTTGTAATCATCAATCCAGCCGATGACGCCGAACAGGGTTGTCGTTATCAGCATCACCCACACATAGCGATTGCCAAGATCCGCCCACAGCAGGGTCGCGATAGCCACTGCCACCAGGATCAGCGCGCCGCCCATGGTCGGTGTACCGGCCTTGACAAGGTGTGTTTGCGGGCCGTCATTACGCACCGGCTGTCCGATCTGGTAGCGACCCAGGCGGCGAATCATTTCCGGACCGACCAGGAAAGATATGATCAGCGCCGTCAGTACGCCCAGAATTGCACGCAACGTCAGGTACTGGAAAACATTAAAGCCGCTGTGGAACTGGCTCAGATAGTCGGCAAGATAGAGCAGCATCTCAGTGTTCCCTCTCGCTGCCGGCATCGATACCCAGCGCCGCCGCCACACGCTCCATGCGCATGCTGCGCGAGCCCTTCACCAGGATATACAGCGGGCCGCGCAGATCTGTACGCAGCGCATGCAGCAATTCATCCATGCTTGAAAAGGCGCCGCCGGGGCCATCGAACGCGGCCACTGCCTGTGCAGCCAGTTCACCTAGCCCGTACAGCCGTGAGACACCGGCGGCACGCGCCTTGCGACCGGCTGCCGTATGCAACTGTGCAGCGTTTGCACCGAGCTCACCCATATCACCGAGCACCAGCCAGCGCTCATCCGCCGACAGCGCCAGCACGTCCAGTGCCGCCTGCAATGATTCCGGGTTTGCATTGTAGCTGTCATCGATCAGGGTAATCGCGCCCGGCAGCGAGTGGATATTGAAACGCCCGGCAACCGCAGAAAACGACTCCAGGCCACGCTTGACCGCAGTCAGGTCGGCACCTGCCGCCAGTGACGCGGCAGCAGCCGCCAGCGCATTCATGATGTTATGTCTGCCAGGCAGCGGCAGCCGCAGGTTGATCTCGCCCTGTGCGGTTTCAAGATGCAGGTCACTGCCACGGGTATCACCCGCCCATTGACCGGTCACCCCGGCATTACTGTCGAGACCGAATTCCACGATTTCGCAATGGCCGGCCAGTGAACGCCACAGGGGCGCGAAGTCATCGTCTGCATTGATAATCGCGGTAGCGCCGGCTTTCAGGCGGGCGAACAACTCGCCCTTTGCCCTCGCCACACCCTCGAGGTCACCAAATCCCGCCAGATGCGCCGGCGCCGCATTGGTGACAACGGCGATCGCGGGCTGCGCCAGCCCGGCGAGATAGTCGATTTCGCCAGGATGGTTTGCGCCCATCTCCAGCACGGCATACTGGTCATCGGGACCCAGGCGTGACAGCGTCAGCGGCAGACCAATGTCGTTATTCAGGTTGCCCTGCGTTGACAGCGTCCGGCCGCAACCCGAGAGAATTGCCTCGGTCATGGCACGCACCGTGGTCTTGCCGTTACTGCCGGTGATTGCCACCAGCGGCAGGGAGAATTGCTGCCGCCAGAAGGCGCCCAGTTGCCCCAGCGCCAGGCGTGTATCGCTCACTTCCAGCTGTGGCAGCGGGGAATCACAGCGTCGATTCACGGCGGCGGCGGCGGCCCCCTGGGCACGCGCACTGTCGACAAAGGCATGGCCGTCAAAGTTGGGGCCCTGCAGGGCAAAATACAGTGACCCCGGGGCCAGCCGGCGGCTGTCGGTACTGATGCCGCGAAACGCGACACTTGCGCCCGTCAGACGACCATCCAGCACCCGTGCCGCCTCTGCAAGCTGCATGGCCATCATCGGGCCCATTCCCGCGCAATCGCCCTGACGCGCTCGCGGTCACTGAACGGCACGGAGCGGTTACCGACAATCTGAACGGTCTCGTGACCCTTGCCGGCAATCAGGACAATATCGTTTTCGCCGGCATGCTGCATTGCCCAGCCGATGGCATGGGCACGATCATGTTCTATATGTACCGCCGCTGGCTGCTTCAATCCGGAGCGAATATCGCTGACAATTTTCCGCGCATCTTCAGTGCGCGGATTGTCATCCGTCAGCACCATCACATCCGCATACCGCTCGGCAACGGCGCCCATCTGTGGACGCTTGCCAGCGTCGCGGTCACCACCGGCGCCGAATACACACCACAAGCGGCCGCGGCAATGTGCACGCAAGGACCGCAACACGGCCTCCAGCGCGGCGGGTGTATGCGCGAAATCAACCACGGCCAGCGGGCGCCCGCTGCCCATGTCGAATCGTTCCATGCGGCCCGGCACGGTGCGCGTCGCCGCAAGACGTTTCATCGCCTCTGCGAACGGCAGGCCGGCCACGCACAGGCTGGCAAGCGCCGCCAGCAGGTTACTGGCATTGAAGCGGCCCAGCAATGCGCACTGCAATGAGCCGCTGCCCCACGGGGTATGGACGTCCATACTCAGTCCGCTGACGTCAAACTGCAGGTTACGCCCGATTACCCACTGGGCAGGAAAACGGGTCCTGAACGGCGCATTCTCGAGGCGATAGGCAACGGGGGCCACCCCGGGCGGAATGGCATCCAGCAAGGCGCTGCCGAAACCGTCATCGGCATTGATCACGGCATAGCGCAAACCGTCGGCATCAAACAGCTTGCGCTTGGCCGCCGCATAGGCCTCGACGTTGCCGTGATAATCGAGATGGTCACGCGTCAGGTTGGTCAACACGGCCAGGTCAAACGTCACACCACGCACCCGTCCCTGGTCCATGGCGTGCGAGGAAACTTCTGCGACCACACAGCGTGCACCGGCCTTCAGCATGGAACAAAGTGACTGCTGTATCGTCAATGCGTCCGGTGTCGTGTGCGTCGCCGACGAGAGTTCGCCATACAGGCCATAGCCAAGCGTTCCAATCACGCCGCAACGGCGGTCAACACTGTTCAGCGCCTGTGCGATAAAATGACTGCACGAGGTTTTACCATCGGTGCCGGTGACGCCAATGGTAAACAGGCCACGCGACGGGTGCCCGTAGTAACGGTCGGCTATCAGGCCAACCTGTTGCCCCAGACCCGGCACAGCGACGACCGGCACCGGTAACAGCGCCGCCGTTTCTGCCAGGCTGGTATCATCACTGACGGGCTCCCAGGCGACGGCCGCTGCACCCAGCGCAATCGCCTGGCGTGCATGCTGCAATCCATGTGTGCGGGTACCGGCAACCGCCATAAACAGGTCCCCTGCCTGCACCTTGCGACTGTCGATCGCCAGTCCACTGATTGTCACATCCTGCGTGACCCTGACATTCTCGAGATCGCGCAACAATCCGCCGAGGGTATGCGCCGCGGCCATTAATTCTGCCGTCATCATGCAGGCTCCTCCTCTCCGCTTGCGCGCGTTTCCAGCAACGGCATGTTGTCCGGCGGCACTGCCATCAGGCGCAAGGCGCCGGCCATGACCTTTGAAAACACCGGCGCAGCAACCTGACCACCGTAATATTTGCCATTACTCGGCTCATCGATCATCACCACCATGACAAATCGCGGATCGCTGGCCGGTGCCATACCGGCGAACACGGCCAGATACTTGTGACTTGAATACCCGCCGGCACTCGACTTCTTTACCGTCCCGGTTTTACCGGCAACGCGGTAACCGGGTACCTGTGCCAGCGGCGCCGTGCCAGTGGGGCCCGCCGCCTGTTCCAGCATCGTGCGAACCTGGCGCGCAATGGCCGCCGGCATTACGCGGTGCTCCTCAGTCACTTCACCTTCCCGCAGGAAGGTTATCGAGCGTTTGATACCACCGGTTGCCAGCACGGCATAGGCCTGTGCCAGCTGCAGCGGCGTTACCGACACCCCGTAACCGAATGCCAGGGTCGCAGTCTCGATGGCATTCCAGCCGCCGAAATACGACAACAGCCCGGAGGCCTCGCCGGGAAAACCGCTGAAGGTCTGCGTACCGAAGCCAAGCGCCGTTAACTGCGTCCAGATATCTTCAGCAGGCAGCGACAGTGCAATCTTGGAGATGCCGACATTACTGGACTTGCGGATGACGCCGGACACATCCAGCTGACCGTAATCATGTACGTCGCGCACGGTATTCACACCGACCCGCATCCAGCCCGGTGATGTACTGACCGGCGTATCCGGCTGATAGCGCCCGCTCTCAAGCGCCGTCACGACGATGAAAGGCTTCATGGTAGAACCCGGTTCAAAGACATCGGTTACAGCGCGATTACGCATGCTGGAACTGCGTGACTGCTGACGGTTGTTCGGATTGAACGATGGCTGGTTAACCATGGCGATGACTTCACCGCTCTTCACATCCAGCACTACGGCAGAGGCCGAGTGCGCCTGGTGTTCCTGCACGGCCGCCTTCAGCTCACGGTAGGCGAGGTACTGGATGCGGCGATCGATACTGAGCGTCAGGTCCTTGCCGGGATGCGGCCGACGGATACTTTCAACGTCTTCGATGATGTTATGGTTGCCGTCCTTGACGACGCGCTTGGCACCGGGCTCACCACCCAGCCATTCCTCATAGGCCAGCTCAATGCCTTCCTGCCCCGTGTCATCGATATTGGTAAAACCGGTTACGTGCGCAGTGACCTCGCCATCCGGATAATAGCGGCGGTACTCACGCTGCAGATGGACACCGGTAATCTTCAGCGCATCGACCTGCAAGGCGAGCGCCGGACTGATGTGACGCCGTAAATAAATAAACTCCCGGTCTGCGCGACTTGCCAGCAAATCACGCACCTTGTCGATATCGAGGGACAGCAGCTTTGCCAGCTGTGGAAGCCGCTGCTGCTCGCCGCCCAGCAACTGCGGGTTGACCCACACGGATTCAACCGGCGTACTGATCGCCAGCGGTTCCCCGTGACGGTCCAGTATCTTGCCGCGGTGCGCCGGCAGGGACACCACGCGCAGGTGACGCGCATCGGCCTGCGACAACAGGAAATCCTTGTCCAGCACCTGCAGGCAAACCGCACGCCATACCAGCGTCAGACCCGCCAGCGCCATGCAGAGAATCAGAAAGACACGGCGGCCATCAAAGTTGCGGATGTCCCTGAAATGATTCATGGCTTCACAATGACCACATTGTCCGCAGACAGACTGACCATGCCAAGCTGATCATGCGCAGCGCGCTCGATCTGCCCCTGCGTGGTCAGTGTGCTTTGCTCCAGCTGTAACTGGCCCCATTCGATATCCATGTCGTCGCGCTCGTTGGCCAGCGCCTGCAGTTCGACAAACAGCTTGCGCGCCTTGTGCTTTGAATAGACGACACTCACAGAGGTGATCACCACCGCCAGCAGTACCACGATCAGGGTAAGCGGCAGCCGGCTCATTGCAGCCGCTCCGCAATACGCAACACGGCACTGCGTGCACGCGGATTGGCAACGACTTCCTCATCAGTGGCGCGAATCGCCTTGCCCACCGGTTTCAGGCGCGGACAGTAATCCATACCGGCCAGTGGAAACTGCGGTGGAGGCTGTTCACCACGGTACTCGTCACGAATGAAACGCTTGACCAGACGGTCTTCCAGCGAATGGAAGCTGATCACCGCCATGCGGCCGCGGGGCGCAAGCATGGCCGGCACCTGTTCAAGCACTGCCGTCACGTCATCGAGTTCGTGATTGATAAAAATGCGAATGGCCTGAAAACTGCGGGTTGCCGGGTGCTTGTGCTTTTCACGCACCGGCACGGCGGCTGCGATCAGTTCGGCCAGCTGTCGCGTCGACGTCAGGGGTTGTGAATCACGCGCGGCGACAATGGCGCGCGCAATGCGCCGGGCGAAACGTTCCTCACCATAGGTTTTCAGAACGCTGCTGATTTCCTGTTCATCCGCGTCCCGCAACCACTGCGCAGCACTGATGCCGTGCGCGGGATCCATGCGCATGTCGAGCGGTCCGTCTTCCGAAAAACTGAACCCACGGGAGGCATCATCCAGCTGGGGCGAGGAAACCCCCAGGTCAAGCAACAGACCGTTCACCTGACCCTGCAAATGCTGTTGTGCAACCATGCGACCTAGCATTGCGAAACTACCCTGCTCAATTTCAAAACGGGGATCATCCCCAAACTGTGCGGTTGCCGACTGCACAGCCTCGGGGTCCTTGTCCATGGCCAGCAGCTTTCCCTCCGGCCCAAGCATTGCGAGAATCGCCCCTGCATGCCCACCGCGGCCAAAGGTCCCGTCAACGTAAACACCACCCGGTTGTATTGAAAGCCCGGCCAGCACTTCCTTGATGAGTACTGGCCGGTGTGAATATTCCTGTGTCACGGATCAGAGCGTCAGTGATTCCAGTGAATCCGGCATGTCGCCATCATCACCATCACCATCGCCCGAAACCCATACGCCGCAATTCCTTTCCCACGCCTCTTCATTCCAGAGTTCAAACTTGTTACCCAGACCCGCCAGCACCACCCGTTTTTCGAGGTTTGCAAATTCACGCAACCGCGGCGGTATCAGGATCCGTCCATTCTTGTCCATCTCGAGTTCGGTCGCATGACCCAGCAACATGCGCTGCAGCGTGCGTGTGCGTTTGTTCTGGTTGGGCAGGCGGACGAGCTTGCGTTCAATCTCGTCCCATTCGGGCTGGGGGTACAGCAGCAGGCAGCTGTCACCGTGGACCGTCAATACCACGCGGCCCTGGCAACGCTCCATGAGGTCACTGCGGTACCGGGTGGGAAGCGCCATACGCCCCTTCGCATCCAGGTTGACCGCGCTACCACCTCTAAACAATTCCGCCCCCTTTTGCTCCCTTGAGACCCACAAAATACCACTAAGTCCCACTTGGCGACACTATAGGGAGAAAGCATCAGCTCGTCAAGCATAACCTTGAGAAAATTGTTATCCGGACAGTCACTTAGCTCATTTTCCCGGCTCTGTAGTCTGCGGCAGCGAACATACGAAATAGAAATCAAAAGGTTGCCGGAATTACCTACTGTAGATTGACAACATACAGCCTGGTTCTGGTTTTTTTTGCCCGAAATTGAGCCGTCCCGGCCACTTTGGTGGTTATTATAGCCGGATATCGAACCCAATATGTTGGGTTATTGAAGTGGATTTTTAGCTATATAAAGTGATCAGCCCCACCTGAAAGTAATCAATCCTTCCCAACCCGGCATGCGCCCTGTAACTTTTCATGCCACATAAAAAAGGCCTGCAATGCAGGCCTTTACCGGAACGGTGATTCAGGAACCGCTAGAACGGGATGTCATCATCAAAATCACCGGCCGGTGCCGGTGTCGCCTCTGACTGCGAGGGTGCCGAATCCGCAGAGAACCCGGCACTGCCGCCCCCGCCCCGACTGCCCAGCATCTGCATCTCGTCCGCTATGATCTCGGTGGTATAACGATCGTTACCGGAGTTATCCTGCCATTTGCGGGTCTGCAGCTTGCCTTCGATATAGACCTGTGAGCCCTTCTTCAGGTACTCGCCGGCTATCTCGCCGAGTCGCCGGAACATGACCACACGGTGCCATTCGGTCTTTTCCTGCGGCTCACCGGTTTGCTTGTCTTTCCAGGATTCCGATGTTGCCAGCGTAATGTTGGCAACTGCATTGCCGTTTGGCATATACCGCACCTCGGGATCCTTGCCCAGGTTCCCGACCAATATAACCTTGTTCACTCCTCGTGCCATGTTGTTCTCCTGTCATCTGTAGGTGTTCACTGTCCATGTGAAACGCGCTGTGGCGACTTCATTCCGCGCCCTATTCTATGCGATGACCTGTCAGGGTGCTATCGGATATAGCTGACAGGTACCCGTATATTAGTACGGTATTAGGCAATATTCGCGGACACGGCCCTTATCAAGGCAGCGCCGCCTCGTCAAAGATCTGTTTATCCACCTTCAGGTAAGCCACGCCCTCCTCGGCCACCACCACCGCCTCGGACACACCGGCGAGCCCGGCCAGTTGCTGCCGCAAACGCTCGACTTCAGCTGGGCCTGTCACCTCGATCCTGTACATATAGCTGCTGAGCTTTTCCGGGCGGGTCATGGACAGCGACAGCAGCAGCCACAGCAGGGCACCGGCGGCACCGCTCAGGAACACGGCATGCGTGCCGAAACGTCCCTGCAACTGGCCACCCAGCACGCCACCGAGAAAGGCACCGAAAAATTGCGCACTGGAATAAAACCCCATGGCGGTGCCTCGACAATCCACCGGTGCGACCCGGGAGATGAGCGACGGCAACATCGCCTCCAGCAGGTTCAGGGCTGTAAAGAACAGGAACAGCATCAACACCACATTAACCAGGGTGAAAGGCAGAAAAAACAGCCCGAGTTCCGCGAGCATCAACAGGAAAATGGCAAACAGGAACACCGGTTTGGTACGCCCCTTGCGTTCAGCCTGGATAATCAGTGGCAACATCGCCACGACCGAACAGACCAGCACCGGCAGGTAGACCTTCCAGTGATGGCTGGAAGCCAGGCCGGCTTCATCACGCAACACCAGCGGTAACACCACGAAACTGCCGGTCAGAATCGCATGCAACATCAGAATACCGAAATCGAGGCGCAGCAATTGCGTCTGTCGCAATACCCGGCCAAACTGCGCAGGAATCGCCTCGGCGACGCGGTGCGGACGACTCACTGCCGGTCGCGGCACCGCAAACATCACCACCAGGATGCCGCCAAGTGCCAGCACCGCGGTAATCGCGAAAATCCCGGGCACACCCACCCACTCGTTCAACAGCGGCCCCAGTACCATGGCGGCTGCAAATGACAGGCCGATACTCATGCCGATTACCGCCATGGCCTTGATGCGATGCTGTTCACGGGTGAGATCGGCCGCCAGCGCCATAATGGCCGCCGCGATGGCACCGGCACCCTGCAGGGCACGCCCGATGATCACAATCACAATCGAATCAGCCTGCGCCGCCACGATGCTGCCAAGGGCAAACATCAACAACCCGCCAATGATCACCGGCTTGCGACCGATACGGTCGGACAGCAGCCCCGCCGGGATCTGCAACAGCGCCTGGGTGAGACCATAGGCGCCAATGGCCAGCCCGGTCAGCGCAGGGGTGACGCCCTGCAGTTCAACGGCATACAGGGCAAACACCGGCAGGATCATGAACAGCCCCAGCATACGCAGCGCGTAAACGCCTGAAAGTGAAAGCGCTGCCCGTAATTCCTCGCGACTCATACCGCCTTCCGGATGATCTATACGCTGCACGTCTTCCTGTCCCTCATTACCCTGACTGCTAAAACGCAGTATATTAACAGGTTGCTCGAAACCACGGTGAACTTCGATGGACACAATTCAAATACGCGGCGCCCGCACACACAACCTGAAAAACATCGACCTGGACCTGCCGCGGGACAAGTTGATTGTGATGACCGGCCTGTCGGGTTCCGGCAAGTCCTCACTGGCCTTCGATACCATCTATGCGGAAGGCCAGCGACGCTACGTCGAATCGCTGTCGGCCTACGCGCGCCAGTTTCTGTCAATGATGGAAAAGCCGGATGTCGATCATATCGAGGGCTTGTCGCCAGCCATCAGCATCGAGCAAAAATCCACCTCGCACAATCCGCGTTCAACGGTGGGCACGATCACCGAGATCTATGATTACCTGCGACTGCTGTACGCACGCGTCGGCACACCGCACTGTCCGGAACACGGCACCGTACTGGAGGCCCAGACCATCAGCCAGATGGTCGATCACGTCCTGTCACTGCCGGCTGGCAGCCGGTTGATGCTGCTGGCGCCGGTGGTCGAGGCGCGCAAGGGCGAACATGTACAGGTGCTGGAAGAGCTGCGCGCACAGGGGTTCGTGCGTGCACGCATCGATGGCAAGGTCGTGGAACTCGACCAGCCGCCGCAGCTGGATCTGCGACGCAAACATGTCATCGAGGCCGTTGTGGATCGCTTCAAGGTCCGTGAGGACCTGCAGCTGCGCCTGTCCGAATCGTTTGAAACGGCACTGAACCTGTCGGACGGAAGGGCGCGTATCGCATGGATGGACAAGACCGACCAGGAAGAACAGCTGTTCTCGGCGAAGTTTGCCTGCGTGCAATGCGGCTACTCCATCAGTGAACTGGAACCGCGGCTGTTTTCCTTCAACAACCCTGCCGGCGCCTGCCCGGAATGTGACGGTCTCGGGGTGCGCCAGTATTTCGATGCCGCGCGGGTGGTCGCCCACCCGGAACTGAGCCTGACCGGCGGCGCCGTGCGCGGCTGGGATCGCCGCAATGCCTATTACTTCCAGCTGGTTTCCTCGCTCGCGGACCATTACGGTTTCGATCTCGAAACACCCTTCGAGGAGCTTCCCGCGGACATACAGGACATCATTCTGCACGGCAGCAAGGGCGAACAGATCAACTTCACCTACCTGCATGAGCGCCGCGGCTCGGTGGTTCGCAAGCACCCCTTCGAAGGCATCATTACCAACATGAAACGCCGCTATCTCGAAACCGAGTCGAGTACGGTACGGGAAGAACTGTCGCGTTATCTCAGCAACCAGACCTGCCCGGACTGCCAGGGCTCGCGGCTCAACCAGGCCGCTCGTCATGTCACCATCAACGGCAGGAGCCTGCCGGAGACCACCGCGCTACCGGTCGGCGCGTGCCAGTCGCTGTTTACGTCGTTGCAACTGCAGGGCCGGCGTGGCGAGATTGCCGGCAAGGTGCTGAAAGAGATCAACCAGCGACTGGCATTCCTTGTCAACGTCGGCCTCGATTATCTGTCACTGGATCGCAGCGCGGAAACCCTCTCCGGTGGCGAGGCACAACGCATCCGCCTTGCCAGTCAGATTGGCGCCGGACTGGTAGGCGTCATGTACATACTCGACGAGCCCTCTATCGGACTGCATCAACGTGACAACCAGCGCCTGCTGAGCACCCTCACCCATCTGCGCGACCTTGGCAATACCGTCATCGTCATCGAACACGATGAAGAGGCTATCCGCGCCAGTGACTACGTCGTGGATATCGGGCCCGGCGCCGGGGTACACGGCGGTGAAATTGTCTCGCAGGGGACGCCGGCAGAGATTATCGCCGACACGCATTCACTCACCGGCCGGTATCTCGCCGGTGACGAGGTGATCCCGATTCCCAGGCACAACGGTGAATTTGATCCTGACAAAAAACTGGTAATCAGGGGTGCGACGGGCAACAACCTGAAATCGGTCACCGTGGAGATACCGGTCGGACAGATGAGCTGCATCACCGGTGTATCCGGCTCCGGCAAATCGACCCTGATTAACGACACCCTGTACCGGCGCGCGGCGCAGGTGCTCAACAAGGCCTCCACTACGTCGGCGGCCTGCGAGGCAATAGACGGCCTGGAACACTTCGACAAGATCGTCGACATCGACCAGAGCCCGATTGGTCGCACACCGCGCTCCAACCCCGCGACCTATACCGGCCTGTTTACACCGTTGCGCGAGCTGTTTGCCGCGACCCAGGAAGCCCGTTCACGCGGCTACAAGCCCGGCCGCTTCAGTTTTAATGTCAAGGGTGGCCGTTGCGAAGCTTGCCAGGGGGATGGTGTCATCAAGGTCGAGATGCACTTTCTTGCCGACATCTACGTACCCTGCGATGTCTGCAAGGGCAAACGCTACAACCGTGAAACCCTGGAGATACGCTACAAGGGCAAGAGTATTCACGAAATACTGGAGCTGACCGTTGAGGATGCACTGCCGTTTTTCAGTCCCATCCCGGTGGTCGCGCGCAAGTTGCAAACACTGCTGGACGTCGGCCTGTCCTATTTAAAACTGGGACAGAACGCCACCACCCTCTCCGGGGGCGAGGCACAGCGCATCAAGCTGGCACGCGAGCTGTCAAAACGCGATACCGGAAAGACCCTGTATATACTCGATGAACCGACCACCGGCCTGCACTTCCATGACATTGCGCAACTACTGGCCGTGTTGCACCGCCTGCGCGATCACGGCAACACCATTATCGTCATTGAACACAATCTGGATGTCATCAAGACCGCCGACTGGATCATCGACCTCGGCCCGGAAGGCGGCACCGGTGGTGGTGAGATCGTCGTCACCGGCACTCCGCAGGATGTGGCCCGTCACGCAACCTCCTACACCGGCCGGTTTCTCAAGCTGGCGCTGGAACGGCACCGTGCACATGCCAAAGCCGGCTAACCACAGCAATACCGATGAACAACGCAGCAGCGCATCGTTTATGCCCGGCGATGAATCGGGTAAACGTGGTATTGTGCTCACTTAAGCAGTTTCATCACTATACGAAATACAATTGGCCACGGAAGCACACGGAAAAATAAATTGTCCTGCCAGAAACGGTTCCGTGTCCTTCCGCGTGTTTCCGTGGCTGGTTCTTAAGCAAGCGCCCTTCGGGTACAAGTGCAATAATGTTTTTACCATCGTAACCGCGGACGCGATCCGCGCCTACAACGACAAGGGCGTCCCGACGCCAATACCCAGCACCTGATCTGCCCGGCCACGGTTAACCGCAAACTCCACCAGACCATTTGAGTTTTCGTACCAGAACGCATGACCCGGCGCGACATCCGGGAACGTGCGTGCCGACTTCAGCCTGTGTCCGTTGACAGAAAGCCACTGTGTTGCATCAACCCTCGAGGCCCGCACCCCCGTAATCGCATTACCGTAGCGATCGATATAAACCACACGAAACAAGTCGTCCGGCCAGTCGGGTCTATCCAGGCACCCTGTCGACACGGTTTCAGCATCTATGGTCACGCCCGTCGCGAGCAACGCCGCCACGGGTGCAAACACATCACGGCCATGAAAACTGCCGGACACGCCCGTTGGCGGTGGCAGTTGTCTGCATTCAACATGGCTTGCACGACGCGCCAGCAGGGCGAACAGCCCTTCATTCGGCCCGACATACCAGCAACCACCTGCCTTCACCACGACAGCCGGCCGCGATCCACCGACACCGGGGTCGACCACACAGAGAAACACCGTACCGGGCGGGAACCCGGTGCTATAGGCCGGCAACAGATAGGCTGCCGCCTGCACGTCCCAGGGCACGAGATCTGAAAAGAGATTGATGACAGGAACACCCGGAGCCAGTTGCAGCAGTCGCGCCTGCACCTGCCCGGTGTAGGGCCCGTCACTGCCGAAATCGCTGAAGAGAACGATCATGAAAACCTGTACTGGATATCATCCTGACCACAAATAGTGTAGCGGCAAATGCGCTTGAACACGTTCATTTTTCCTGCTGTATGACATGCGTTACTACGCGATCCGGATAACAGGGACGAAAACATTACGTTTTATCCACGTTACATCCCTTCACCGGAAGCATTCAGGGCAGCATTTATCAAGCGCTGATTGTTGTTATGGAAGCGTGATATTTCTGTGATATTTACATCCAATAATCTGCCTGCGGTTGCAGTAATAACCGGTATGACAGATGCATGGCGCCTGTCCATGTCACAAACAGCCAACTAACCTGGAGCAATGCTATGACGAACAGAAGGAAATTCACCACCCTCGCGATGGCCTCGGCGGCCGCAGCATGTTTTCTTGCCGCGCCGGTAACCGCCGTACAGGCCGGCAGCGATGCCAGTGTTCACTGCTATGGTGTCAACAAGTGTAAAGGGCATAACGATTGCAAGACCGCCGCAAATGCCTGCAAGGGCCACGGAGCGTGCAAGGGTCAGGGTTTTGTCGTGATGTCCGAGCATGCCTGTGAAGAAATTGGTGGCTCGACCTCCGAGCCCGAAAACTAGCCACTACCGGGGCTGGCGCTTTACATAGCCGTACAGGCGCCAGCCCCTGCATAACCGGCATCAGCCTCCGGGAATGAGACATGGTCGCTGACAAAAACAACAGCAATCGACCCTGCCTGGGTTACGGGCTGGGCTTGCGCAAGGAACATTATGAAGCCGTGCTGGCGGAACGGCCCGCGGTAGACTGGTTTGAAATTATTTCCGAAAACTACATGGTTGAGGGCGGCAAACCGCTGGATTATTTAACCCGTATACGCGAGCACTATCCGATGGTCATGCACGGTGTTTCCCTGTCGATAGGCAGTACCGCCCCGTTGAACCTCGATTACCTGAAAAAGCTGAAGGCCCTCATTACACGGGTGCAACCCGCCTGGTTTTCTGATCATCTGTGCTGGACCGGGATCCACGGCATCAACCTGCACGACTTGATGCCCCTGCCCTATACCGAAGAAACGGTGCAACACGTGGCCGATCGCGTCAGCCGGGTACAGGACTATATGGGCCGACGGATGTTACTGGAAAATGTCTCCAGTTATCTCAGCTACCGCGATTCACAGATGAGCGAATGGGAATTCCTGCGCGAGGTCGCCGAACGCGCCGATTGCCTGATCCTGCTGGACATCAACAATATTTACGTCAGCGCATACAACCATCATTTTGACCCCCTCACCTACTTACACGCCATACCGGCTGAGCGCGTCTCCCAGTTTCACCTGGCCGGTCACAGCCATGAGGGCAACCTGATTATCGATACCCACGACCAGCCCGTTGCCGACCCTGTATTTGAGTTGTACGCCGCCGCGGTGCAGCGCTTTGGCGAGATATCCACCCTGATAGAACGTGACGACAATATTCCCCCGTTGCCTGTGCTGCTCGGCGAACTGCAGCAGGTACGTGACATGGCCACAGGCCTGCTTGAAGATCAGGTTGCCCGGGGTTGTCGCACATGAAACAACTGGCGCGACTGCAACACACCTTTCAGGACCGTGTATTACACCCTGGCCAGCCAGAATCCACGGCATGGATCAGCGCCACTGGTCGCGCCGCCCCGGAGCTGCAGCTATCCGTCTATGTGCAGGCCTATCGTGCACGTTTGAAAGAAGTGCTGACCCATGATTATCCAGCCACTCTGGCAGCCCTCGGTGATGAGCACTTCAACCGGCTTGCCGATGACTACCTTGGCGCACACCCTTCACACTATTTCAGCCTGCGTGATTTTGGCTGCCATCTGCCCGCATTTGCATCTGAGGTAATACAAAAAGATACCGGCTATCAGGACATGCGCTGGCTGGCTGAGCTGACCCTGTTTGAATGGACGCTGGGACAAGCCTTTGATGCGGCTGACGCCACTCTCGTTACCGCACAGGCGATGGCCGCCATCCCGCCGGGAGACTGGCCGGTACTCAGGTTTACGCCGCATCCTTCCGTGCACCGCCTCGACCTTGAATGGAACACCCCTGAACTGTGGCGGGCATTGACCGCCAACCGCACGGCACAGGTAACGGTTACTGCCCGCCGTGACACGGCCAGTCCCTGGCTGGTCTGGCGCGAGCAACTCGTGACACGGTTCCGCTCCATGCATCGCGACGAACAGCGCGCGCTGGACACGTTATGTACCGGCGGTTGCTTTAATGAAGTCTGCGATGTCCTCGCCACGCTGATACCCGAAGAGGCCGTTCCGCTGCGTGCCGCCAGCCTGCTGAAAAGCTGGATTGCACAAGGTCTGCTCAGTACGGTTCAGTAAAACCGGCTGAATTCAACACCGGGAGGCAACGGGCCAGTCTGTATACGGGCTTACTCGCTCACCGGGTACCGGCCAGGCAACCAGCCGCCGGTCGCCTGCAGTGGTGCCGTATCGTCCGGCACGCTGATCCAGGCGGCGAGGGCATAGCGAGGCGCCGCCAGCGTTGCCTGCGGCAGCGGCACGTCCCAGTGGCCGTCGCTGGAGGAATGCGACGTGTGCGCCAGCACCACGAACTGCTGGTTCAGGGTCGTATTGCGGTTCTCGCCGCGCTCCACTCTGGTCGCAATATCAAAACCCAGCAACGCGAGGTGCAGCTCAGCCGGCCCGCCGGTCGCCTCGAACGTTGCTGTTACACGTTCCCCTGCTACCGCTACCGAGAGGTTCCCTGGCTCCTTGCTGCTGTCGCGTGGCGGCAGGCGCAGGGTCCAGCCGCGCCACTCGCGGCCGTTGGCAAACAGACCTGGCGTATAGACACTGCGCGCCTTGCCCGCGCGGGCATACGCGCGCTGGCGTTCGCCGTTTTCCGGACTGGCATAGACGTCCTCCCAGCCGATGTAATCCCAGTAGTCGACATGAAAGGCAAGCGGCACAATCTCTGTCCACAGCCCTGCATCATCCACATATTCGTTCAGCCAGCGTTCCGCCGGCGGGCAACTGCTGCAACCCTGCGAGGTATAGAGTTCCAGCAGTGTGATCTGGCGGGTGCCGCTGTTGAATGCGAGCTTCCCGGTTGCCGCACTGCCGCTATGAAACAGCGCCAGCGCCAGCAGCAGCGTTCCCGGCATGTGCCTGCTGGAGCGGTCACCGTGACGGGGAACAGCATCGGCAGAGCCGGATTGAATGTGGTTGTGTCGAATCGACATGCTATAGGTCCACGGCTGGAAATGTGAGACACTTTTACGACCACGTTCCCTGCAGGTGAGTTCAATCATGAAAGCGACGGCTGAGTTACAGGTAGTGCCGATTGGCGAAGGGGTCTCCGTACGGAGGCATATCATGCGTGTCGTTGAGCTGTTACAGGGACATGACTTTATTCTCGAGACACATGCCGCCGGCACCAATATCGAAGGCGAGCTGGAAATCATCCTTGCCGTGGTCGCACAGATTCACGAGGAACTGCACGCCGCCGGCAACGTGCGCCTGCTCAGTTACCTGAAGCTGGAAACGCGCACCGACAAGGCCCCCACCCTCGCCGGCAAACGCCTGTAGACAGACCTGCGAAGCCACCGGCTGTGCCCCGGCCTGCGACGGGGTGAAGGCTGGCCCGGTGTTACCTTAATCTTTTGTGATACTTTTGTGACCGCTTGGCACTATTATCAGTGTAGCCATCTCCACACGGCCCGCTTATGCCACACCGTATTCTTGTCATCGAAGACAGTCATGACATTGCACGCCTGCTAGCGCTGCATCTCAGGGATCTGTCTTACCAGGTTGATCTGGAGTCGGATGGCCGTAGCGGTCTGGAACGCGCACTGCAAGGTAGCTATGACCTCATCATACTGGATATCATGCTGCCCGGGCTTGATGGTCTCGAGGTATGCCGCCAGCTGCGGGGGGCTTCCAGGCATACGCCGGTACTGATGCTGACGGCGCGGACCACCGAACTGGACCGGGTACTGGGGCTGGAACTGGGGGCGGATGACTACCTGACCAAGCCGTTCTCCATCATGGAACTGCTCGCCCGGGTCAAGGCCATCATCCGGCGTGCCGGGCTGGCGGAATCGCAACGCCCGGACAGCGGAGCGGACATCATCCATATCAACGGCCTGCTGATCGACCCGGTGCGACGGGCTGTCACAGTCGACGACTCGGCAGTTGAACTGACGGCACGGGAGTTTGACCTGTTGCATTATTTTGCCAGTCACCCGGGGCAGGTCTTCAGCCGTGAACAACTGCTCAACAGTGTCTGGGGTTATGGCCATGACGGTTACGAGCACACCGTCAATTCACATATCAACCGGCTGCGCAAAAAGATCGAACGGGACCCTGCCGATGCCCGCTATATCCTGACGGTGTGGGGCGTCGGGTATAAATTTGCCGAGGTGGACAAGGCACATGGTTAGCAAACTGTTCAACACCCTGTATGCACGGCTGGCGCTGGTTCTGCTGCTGCTGTTTATCCTCGTTGGCGGCAGCTTTCTTTTTGCGGCCCTGTACTCCGCGCAGATGTACCAGCAGGAGGTTGCGCAACGACTGAACCGCGACCTTGCCATGTATATCGTGGATGAACATGTTCTGTACAAGGATGGCACATTCAACCAGGCGGCGCTGCAAGACCTGTTTCATAACCTGATGATCATCAACCCGAGCCTGGAACTGTACCTGCTGGCAGCAGATGGCCGGATACTCTCCTATTCTGCTTCACCCGGCAAGGTACACCGTGACCGCGTCGGACTCGGTCCCGTGGAAAAAATGCGCGCGGGTAACGTGACACTGCCGGTACTTGGCGATGACCCACGCCATGTCGGCCAGCAAAAGGCCTTCTCCAGCGCCCCCATTATCGTCGATGGCAAGGTCCAGGGTTACATCTACGCAATCCTCGGCAGCGAACAGGCCGATCACATCATGGCGCTGCTGAGGGACAGCTATATCATGCGCTGGAGTGCATTTGCCATCGGCGCCGCCCTGCTGTTCGCACTGGCGGCCGGACTGCTCATCTTCGCGCTGTTGACGCGGCGCCTGAGAACACTCAGCCGCAGCATGGAAGTATTCAAACAGCAGAGTTTCTCGGCACCGGTTTCCTGCTCGATTAAGGAAGGCAGGGCAGCGGATGAAATCGACCGGCTCAGCAACAGCTTCTTTGAGATGGCCACACATATCCGTGCACAGATGGATCGGCTGCGTGAAACCGATTCACTGCGGCGCGAGTTGGTGGCCAATGTCTCTCATGACCTGCGCACGCCGCTTGCCTCCCTGAATGGCTACCTGGAGACGCTCATTCTCAAGGATGGCAGCCTCGGCGACAGCGAACGGCGTAGCTATCTGGAGACGGCCAGCCGCCATGCCGAGCGCCTGACAAAGCTGGTCTACGATCTGTTTGAACTGGCCAAGCTGGATGCCCGTGAACTGCGGCCGCAGCGCGAACCGCTGCTGCTGACGGAACTCATCCAGGATGTCATCCAGAAATTCGCGCTGCGCGCACGGCAGGCGAACGTCAGTATCGAGGCCGATGACGCACCCGAACTCCCGTTCGTGGATGCCGACATCGGCATGATCGAGCGCGTCCTGGATAACCTGATCGACAATGCCTTGCAGCATACGCCATCGGGCGGCAGCATCCGCCTGTCGATGGAATCGAGAGACAGTGAGGTCACTGTAAAGGTCAGGGATACCGGCAGCGGTATTTCCGAAGAGGTTCTGCCGTACATCTTTGATCGCTTCTACCGCAGGACTACCGCTGCAGACAACCGGCAGGGTGCCGGCCTCGGCCTGGCCATCGCGCAGCGCATCATAGAACTTCACGGCGGGAAACTGACGGTCAACAGCCTCATCAACCGCGGCTCGGAATTCAACTTCAGCCTGCCTACCAGGGTTTGACAGGCGCGACCACAAAAAAACCGGGCAGTGCCCGGCTTCTCGTGAACCTGCATTCGCAGGCATGCGCATCACATCAGGGTGCAAGATCCTTGCCGGCGGCAGCCTGGCTGCGATCGACCATTTCGATATAGGCCATGGGGGCCTTGTCGCCGGTGCGGTAACCCGCCTTGAGGATGCGCAGGTAACCACCCGGGCGTTCCTTGTAATGCGGACCGAGGTCATTGAACAGCTTGCTCACCATGTCACGGTCACGCAAGCGGTTGAACGCCATCCGGCGCTTGTGCACGGAATCCGTCTTCGCCATGGTGATAAACGGCTCTGCGATACGACGCAGTTCCTTGGCCTTGGGCAAGGTCGTCTTGATGATTTCATGGCGAAGCAAGGACACAGTCATGTTCTGGAACATGGCACTGCGATGTGAACTGTTGCGGTTTAGCTGCCGCCCTGCATTACGATGACGCATGATTAATTCCCGTTACTTATCAAGCCAGCCGGTTCCTGTTCCCTGCTGGAAAGGCTCGCCGGCGGCCAGTTTTCAAGACGCATACCCAGAGACAAACCCTTGGTGGCCAGGACATCCTTGATCTCGGTCAGGGATTTCTTGCCCAGGTTCGGGGTCTTGAGCAGTTCCACCTCGGTGCGCTGAATCAGGTCACCGATAAAATAGATGCTCTCGGCCTTCAGGCAATTGGCGGAACGCACCGTCAATTCCAGATCATCCACCGGGCGCAGCAGGATCGGATCGATTTCCGGATCATGACTGTGCTTGTCCTCTATCGTGGTAGCCTGCAGATCAACGAAGGCAGACAGCTGGTCCTGCAGAATAGTCGCCGCATGACGAATGGCCTCTTCAGGATCGACCGTGCCGTTGGTTTCGATATCAATAATCAGCTTGTCGAGATCGGTGCGCTGCTCGACACGAGCGCGGTCAACATTGTAAGAGACCCGACTGACCGGACTGAACGAGGCGTCCAGATGCAGGCTGCCGATTGCCCGTCCCTCACTTTCATCCGGGTCGCGACGTGTTGCCGGCTGGTAACCGCGCCCCTTGGCAATTCTCAGGGTCATGGACAATTCGCCTGCCTTGGTCAGGTTGGCAATCACGTGGTCCGGGTTGACGATTTCGACATCGTGATCCAGTTTGATATCACCGGCAGTGACAGGCCCCGGTCCCTTCTTGTTCAGTGTCAGTGTCGCTTCACTGCGCTCATGCATGCGCAGCGCGACATTCTTCAGGTTCAGCAGGATGTCGATGACATCTTCCTGAACGCCTTCAATGGTTGAATACTCATGCAAAACGCCGTCAATTTCAGCGTTAATGATCGCGGTACCCGGCATGGACGACAGCAGGATACGGCGCAGAGCGTTACCGAGGGTATGACCAAAACCGCGTTCCAGTGGTTCCAGTGTTACCTTGGCGTGCTTGTCGTTGATACCCTGGACGTCCACGATACGCGGTTTCAGGAATTCGTTGACTTTACCAAGCATGAAATAAGTCCCTCAGAAATTACTTAGAATACAATTCGACAATCAGGTGCTCGTTAATATCGGCAGGCAGCTCGCTGCGTTCCGGCCGTGATTTGTATACACCTTCAATTTTCTTGGTATCAACGTCTATCCAGTCTGAAAAGCCGCGCTGTTGCGCAAGTTCAATGGCTGACTTGATGCGCGACTGTGAACGGCCCTTCTCGGTAATGCCGACCACATCGCTGGGCTGTACCTGGTAGGAGGGTATATTGACCCGCGCACCATTGATACTGATACCGTTATGACGCACCAGCTGGCGGGATTCACTGCGCGAGGATGCAAAACCCATGCGGTAGACGACGTTGTCGAGCCGGCCCTCAAGCAACTGCAGGAGATTTTCACCGGTCGAGCCCTTGGTACCGGCCGCCTTTTTGTAATAATTGCGGAACTGCTTCTCCAGCACCCCGTAGATACGGCGCACTTTCTGCTTTTCGCGCAACTGGGTGGCATAGTCCGAGAGGCGTGTGCGGCGCTGGCCATGCTGGCCGGGCGGGAATGGACGATTCTCCACGGGGCACTTCGAAGTAAAACATTTTTCGCCCTTCAGAAACAGCTTGCCACCCTCGCGGCGGCATTGGCGGCATTTTGATCCAGTGTACTTTGCCATGATCTATCCCTTCCTAAACGCGACGTTTCTTCGGTGGCCGACAGCCGTTGTGCGGTATCGGTGTCACGTCAGTAATATTGGTAATCTGGAAACCGGCATTATTCAGTGCACGCACTGCTGATTCGCGGCCCGGCCCGGGTCCCTTGACCTCGACTTCAAGATTCTTCATGCCGTATTCCCTGACTTTTTCACCTGCCTTTTCAGCAGCAACCTGCGCGGCAAACGGTGTACTCTTGCGCGAGCCGCGAAATCCCGACCCTCCAGCAGTCGCCCATGCAAGGGCATTACCCTGACGGTCAGTAATCATGATGATGGTATTGTTAAAAGATGCGTGAATGTGCGCGATGCCGTCAGCGACGTCCTTCTTCACTTTCTTGCGTGTGGGTGCCTTTGCCATACCTGGGTTCCGCTGTTAACTTTCGATTACGATTGATGGGTTGACTTGCATTGCTTATTTACGAATCGGGCGACGCGGTCCCTTGCGGGTGCGTGCATTGGTCCGCGTCTGTTGCCCGCGCAGTGGCAGCCCGCGGCGATGACGGATGCCACGATAACTGCCCAGGTCCATCAGTCGCTTGATGTTCATGGAAATGGTGCGCCGCAGATCGCCTTCGATCGTGTACTTGACGATCTCGTTGCGGATGGCCTCGACCTCAGCCTCTGTCAGGTCCTTTATCTTGGTATCCGGCTTGATGCCGGTGTCTGCACAGATCTTGCGTGCCGTGATGCGGCCAATACCGTAGATTCCCGTCAGGGCAATCTCCGCGTGCTTGTGCGGCGCTATGTTAATACCTGCAATACGGGCCATCTAAATCGTCTCCAACGCTAGTCTATCGAGGGCGGCGCGAAAAGCAGGGTAGGATAGCCCTTGACCGCCAATAAATCAAACACAAACAAACCACCACCTGCCCGCTGGTAATTGCGCGCACAGGTTTTTAATCACTATATATTCAACATCTTGCATACAACTTGCGACTGCTTAACCCTGGCGCTGCTTGTGGCGCCCATCCTTGCAGATGACGCGCACCACTCCGTTGCGACGGATAATCTTGCAGTTGCGGCAGATACGCTTGACTGATGCACGTACTTTCATCTCACTACACCTCTTTAAGCTGCTGCTAGCGCAGCATGCCAGTCCCGCCGTGACCTTTCAGGTTCGCTTTTTTCATCAAGCCGCTGTACTGATGCGACACCAGGTGCGTCTGAACCTGCGCCATGAAATCCATGGTCACCACGACAATAATCAGTAACGAGGTACCGCCGAAGTAAAACGGTACATTCCAGTAAAGAATCAGAAATTCCGGCATCAGGCAAACAAGGGTGATGTACACCGCACCGGCCGTTGTCAGCCGCGTCATGACACCGTCAATGTACCTGGCAGTCTGCTCGCCGGGGCGGATACCCGGGATAAACGCACCGGATTTTTTCAGGTTGTCGGCTGTTTCCTTGGCATTGAACACCAGCGCCGTGTAGAAAAAGCAGAAGAACACAATAGCCAGTGCGTAGAATATCACGTACAACGGCTGCCCTGGCGACAGCGTGGCGGAAATATCCTTTAACCAGCCCATGCCTTCACCCTGACCGACCCAGCTGCCCATGGTTGCCGGAAACAGGATGATGCTGGACGCAAAGATCGGCGGAATCACACCGGCCATATTCAGCTTCAGCGGCAGGTGAGTACTCTGCGCGGCGTACACCTTGCGCCCCTGCTGCCGCTTCGCATAGTTCACCGTGATGCGACGCTGGCCGCGTTCTATAAACACCACAAAACCGGTCACCGCCAGCGCCAGCGCAAACAGTACCAGGATGGTGAGCACGTTCATTTCACCGGTGCGTGCAAGTTCCAGGGTACCGCCAATGGCCGAAGGCAAGCCGGAGACAATACCGGAAAAGATGATGATCGAAATGCCGTTGCCCACGCCGCGTTCGGTTACCTGTTCACCGAGCCACATAAGAAACACCGTACCGGTCACCAGCGTGACAATGGCTGTCAGCACAAAGCCGGGGCCCGGATTGATAACCAGTGCGCTGCCGGCGATCTGCTGGCTTTGCAGCGCACTTGAAATACCAAACGCCTGCATGGTCGCCAGACCCACCGTGCCGTAGCGCGTGTACTGCGTAATCTTGTGCCGGCCGGCTTCTCCGCCTTCCTTCTTCAGCGCTTCCAGCGAGGGTACCGTCACGGTCAGCAGGTTCATGATAATCGAGGCGGAAATGTAGGGCATGATGCCAAGTGCAAACAACGACAGACGCGACAATGCACCACCGGAAAACATATTGAACATTTCCAGTATCGTGCCACGCTGCTGATCCACCAGTGCTGCCAGCACCACCGGGTCGATTCCCGGCAGCGGAATGAAGGATCCGATGCGGAAAACAACGATGGCACCAATGACGAAAAAGAGCCGCTGGCGCAGCTCTTTGATCTGCCCGATGTTCGAGGCAGTACCTGCCAGTGTATTACCGGTTGCCATCTAGTCCTCGATCTTGCCGCCGGCTGCTTCAATTGCTGCGCGCGCACCCCGTGTCACCCGGATGCCTTTCAGGGTAACGGCCCGGTCTATGGAACCGGATGCGAAAACCTTGACGCTGAGCACCTCACGCGATATCAGGTTGGCTGCCTTCAATGAGTCGAGATCGATCACATCGGCATCGACCAGCCCCAGTTCGTTGAGTCGCAGCTCGTCTGTAAAGCGTGACTTGCGCGAGCTGAAACCCATTTTTGGCAGGCGCCGCTGCAGCGGCATCTGCCCGCCTTCGAAACCAACCTTGTGGAAACCACCGGCGCGCGACTTCTGGCCCTTGTGACCGCGGCCGCAGGTCTTGCCCAGCCCGGAACCGATGCCACGGCCGACGCGCTTGCGATCTTTGCTGCTGCCGTCAGCCGGCTTTAATGTATTCAGGCGCATTGTCTAGTCCTCGACCTTTACCATGTAGGCAATCTTGTTGATCATGCCGCGTATTTCCGCCGTGTCATCCAGCTCCACGGTATGCCGTATGCGGCGCAGGCCCAGCCCACGCAACGTGTCCTTGTGACTCTGCAGGCGACCATTGGCGCTCTTCGTCTGTGAAACCCTGATTTTATTTACGCTGGCCATGCCTTACTCCAGAATTTCGGCGACTGTCTTGCCGCGCTTGCTGGCAATATCTTCAGGTGAACGCATGTCCTGCAGCCCGCGGATGGTGGCGCGCAGCACGTTGTTCGGGTTGTTCGAACCGATGCACTTTGCCAGCACATCATGAACACCCACGACCTCGAAGACGGCGCGCATGGCACCGCCAGCGATAATGCCGGTTCCCTCGGAGGCAGGCTTCATGAACACCTTGGCGGCACCGTGCCGGGCGGTCAGCGCATACTGCAGCGTGCCGTCCTTGATGCTGACATCGATCATGTTCTTGCGCGCCGCTTCCATCGCCTTCTGGATAGCAACCGGCACTTCACGTGCCTTGCCGTAGCCATAACCGACACGTCCCTCACCGTCACCGACAACGGTCAGCGCGGTAAAGCCGAACTGGCGGCCACCCTTGACGACCTTCGCCACACGGTTAACCGTGACCAGTTTCTCAAGCAGTCCATCACCCTGCGCCTGCGCATCTACTCTTGACATGTCAAAGCCCTTATCAGAAAACGTCTATCAAAATTCCAGGCCGCTTTCGCGCGCGGCATCAGCCAGTGCTTTCACACGGCCATGATATTTAAAACCGGAACGGTCAAACGCCACCCGGGTAATCCCGGCAGCCCTGGCCCGCTCTGCAACCACTTTTCCAACGACGCTTGCCGCCATGATGCCGCCGGTCGACTTGAGATCCTTGCGAACGTCGGTTTCCAGTGTCGAGGCACTGGCGACCACGGTATCGCCCTGCGGCGAGATGATCTGCGCATACATGTGACGGGGTGTCTTGTGTATGCACAGGCGCGTGGCACCCATGGTCTTGATATGAGCCCTGGCACGACGTGCACGGCGTAAGCGTGAGAGTTTCTTGTCCATAATAATTGCCTATTTCTTCTTGGCTTCTTTGCGGACCACAACTTCATCCGCATAACGAACACCTTTGCCCTTGTAGGGTTCAGGCGGACGAAAGGCGCGTATCTCGGCCGCCACCTGACCGATTCTTTGCTTGTCTGCGCCTTTTAGAACAATTTCCGTCTGGCTGGGCGTTTCAACCGTGATGCCCTCGGGCAATTCGTAGTCGACCGGGTGCGAAAAGCCCAGGGTCAGGTTGAGCGTATTGCCTCTGGCCTGCGCGCGATAACCGACTCCGACCAGCTCAAGCTTCCTTTCAAAGCCGTTACTGACGCCGGTCACCAGGTTGCTGATCAGCGACCGCGTAGTCCCGGCCAGTGCATTGGCGGCGATGGATTTATCACGCGGCCTGAAGCTAAGCTCACCCGCTTCCTGCTTCATCTCCACGAGTGCGTGTATGTTGTGTTGCAGCGTCCCCCTGGGACCCTTGACGGTAATCTGCTGGCCGTTCTCGGTAATTTCAACTGCAGCAGGAACAGGCACCGGTTTTTTTGCAATTCTAGACATGACTCTATCCGCTTAACTCACAACACAAAGAATTTCGCCACCTTCACCGGCAGCACGGGCCTGACTGTCACTCATGACGCCCTTGGACGTCGAGACGATGGCAACACCCAGTCCATTCTGGATCCGCGGAATATCATCCTTGCCCTTGTAAAGGCGCAGACCCGGACGACTGGAGCGCCTGATCACCTCGATCACCGGCTCGCCGTTGTGGTACTTCAGGGTGATTGTCAGCACCGTCTTGCCATCTTCATCAGCGGTGGAAAAATCGTTTATAAAGCCTTCGTCTTTCAGCACCTGTGCAATGGCACACTTCAACTTCGATGAAGGCATGGATACCTCCAGCTTGTTGGCAGACTGACCGTTACGAATACGGGTCAGCAGATCAGCTATGGGATCGGTCATCATAATAGGTTACCAGCTTGCCTTGACCAGTCCGGGAACATCACCACGCATGGCAGCCTCGCGCAGCTTGTTTCTGGACAGTCCGAATTTTCTGTAATAGCCATGTGGCCGGCCGGTAACCCGGCAGCGGTTGCGTGCCCGTACCGGGCTCGCATCACGCGGTTGTTGCTGCAGTTTCAGCTGCGCCTGATAACGTTCATCATAGGAACTGCCCGGGTTCTTGATAATCGCTTTCAGTTCGGCACGCCTTGTTGCATATTGCTTGACGATACGTGCACGCTTCTTTTCACGGGCAATCATGGAATTCTTGGCCATGCTTCTACCTCAGCGCCTGAACGGGAAGCTGAACGCCGCCAGCAGTGCGCGCCCTTCTTCGTCCGTTTTCGCAGTTGTTGTAAATGTAATGTCCATGCCACGCAGGGCATCGATCTTGTCGTAGTTGATCTCGGGAAAAATGATCTGTTCCTTGACGCCCATGTTGTAGTTGCCACGGCCGTCAAATCCCTTCGGGTTCATGCCGCGAAAGTCGCGTATACGCGGAATGGCCACATTGATCAGGCGATCCAGAAACTCGTACATCATGCTGCGCCGCAGTGTGACCTTGCAGCCAACCGGCCAGCCTTCACGCAGCTTGAACCCGGCGACAGACTTGCGTGCCTTGATAACTATGGGTTTCTGTCCCGCGATCTTGGTCATGTCCTCGACAGCATTCTCCATGACCTTGCGGTCAGCAATCGCCTCGCCCACACCCATGTTGAGGGTGATCTTGGTGATACGCGGTATCTCCATATCATTTTTGTAGCCGAACTGCTCCTTGAGCTGCTTGGCAACCGTTTGCGTATATAAATCCTTCAGCCTGGCCATATCTCTACACCATCAACTTAGATGTCCACCACTTCATCGGTGGACTTGAAATAACGTACCTTGCGACCATCCTCGAGCATCCTGAAACCAACCCGGTCACCTTTTTTGGTTTGCGGATTAAGCAGCATGACATTGGACGCATCGACCGGCATTTCCTTCTCGACGATACCACCAGGCACACCCTTGTTCGGATTCGGTTTGGTATGGCGCTTCACCATATTGACATCGGATATCAGCAGGCGTCCATCCGGCTTGACACGCAGCACGCTGCCCTGCTTGCCCTTGTCCTTGCCTGCAATTACGATGACGTCATCACCTTTCTTGATTCTGTTCATGTTCTCGTCCTACAAAACTTCCGGTGCAAGCGAAATAATCTTCATGAAGCGCTCGCCGCGCAGTTCACGTGTCACCGGTCCAAAAATGCGCGTGCCAATCGGCTGTAACTGTGCATTCAGCAATACCGCCGCATTACCGTCAAAACGGATCAGTGAGCCATCGGGACGACGGACACCCTTGCGCGTCCTTACAATAACCGCGTTGTAGACCTCACCCTTCTTTACCTTGCCACGGGGAATCGCCTCCTTGACGCTGACCTTGATAATGTCACCGATACCCGCATAGCGCCGGTGCGACCCACCCAGCACCTTGATGCACTGCAGGCGGCGTGCGCCGCTGTTGTCTGCGACATCAAGTTTTGATTGCATCTGAATCATGCTTTTGTACCGTTTACCCTGAATATGTGAAAGTAGTTGCCAGAAGCCGCCTGTGGCGCACTGCTAGTCCGTATGCCCGACAATTTCCACCAGTCTCCAGGATTTTGTCCTGGAAATCGGCCGGCACTGCTCGATAACAACCGTATCGCCTTCCTGGCAAGCGTTCTCTGCATCGTGAACATGCAGTTTTGTAGAACGGCGTATGTATTTACCGTACACGGGATGCTTGACCTTGCGCTCGATCATCACGGTGGCCGACTTGTCCATCTTGTTGCTGATTACCCTGCCGGTAACGGTACGCGCAGCTGCAGTGGTCTCACTCATGACGCATCACCCGCTCTGGCCTTTTCATTGAGTACCGTGTTGATCCTTGCAATATCCTTGCGCACCTTGCCGATCAGGTCCGGTCGGGACAACTGGCCGGTGCCGCGCTGCATGCCGAGGTTGAAACGCTCACGCAACAGGTTGTGCAATTCCAGCTTGAGTTCACTGGCTGACTTGTTTCTCAGTTCTGCGGCATTCATTACATTACCGTCCGTGACACAAAGGTTGTTCTGAAAGGCAGCTTCGCTGCCGCCAGCTTGAAAGCTTCGCGTGCGATATCTTCTGACACGCCCTCGATCTCGTAGAGCATACGGCCCGGCTGAATCTGTGCAATCCAGTATTCGACATTACCCTTGCCCTTGCCCTGGCGAACCTCGATAGGTTTCTTGGTAATGGGCACATCCGGATAGACGCGAATCCAGAGCTTGCCGCCGCGCTTGACGTGCCGCGTGATGGTACGCCGGGCAGCCTCGATCTGGCGAGCGGTCATGCGGCCACGGTCGGTGGACTTGAGTCCGAACTCTCCGAAGCTGACCTTGCTGCCGCGCTGCGCCAGGCCGCGGTTGCGGCCCTTCATCTGCTTGCGAAATTTGGTTCTTTTTGGCTGTAACATGAATATTCTCCGCTATCAGGATGCCGCTTTCCGGGGCACTTCGGCTTCCGTCTCGTCGACCGATCCGATAACCTCACCCTTGAAAATCCACACCTTGACGCCAATAATCCCGTAGGTCGTATTCGCTTCGGCAGTACCGTAATCGATATTGGCGCGCAGGGTATGCAGCGGCACGCGACCTTCCCGATACCACTCGCTGCGTGCGATTTCCGCTCCATTGAGGCGGCCACCGACCTTGATCTTGATACCCTGTGCACCGATTCGCATGCTGTTGCTGACCGCACGCTTCATGGCACGGCGAAACATGATGCGGCGCTCCAGTTGCTGCGCGACACTTTCCGCAACCAGGGCGGCATCCAGTTCCGGCTTGCGGATCTCCTCGATATTGATGCTGACCGGAATCCCCATGCGATCCGATACTTCCTTGCGCAGACGATCGATGTCCTCACCCTTCTTGCCAATGACAATACCGGGGCGGGCCGTATGTATGGTGATCACGGCATTATGCGCCGGGCGTGAGATCTGGATACGACTGACTGACGCCTGCGCGAGCCGCTTCCTGAGAAACTCACGAATCTCCATATCCATGTTCAGGTAATCGGCGTAGTTATCCGTGTTGGCATACCATGTGGACGTCCAGTCCTTGACAATACCGAGCCTGATGCCCGTTGGATGTACTTTTTGACCCATACCGCTGTTCTCGCTTCTCGCTGGTTAGCCTAGACGTCACCCACCGTTACGGTGATATGACTGTTTCGTTTCAGAATCCGTGTACCGCGGCCCTTGGCGCGCGCACGAAAGCGTTTCATGGTGGTGGCTTCGTTCACATAGATAGCCGACACCTTCAGTTCATCAATATCCGCACCTTCATTGTGCTCTGCATTTGCAATCGCAGACTCCAGCACCTTGCGAACCATGGCAGCTGCTTTCTTCGGGCTGAATATCAGCAGGTTCAGTGCCTTCTCGACCGGCAGACCGCGCACCTGGTCCGCAACGAGGCGCGCCTTCTGCGCCGAGATGTGTGCTTGCTTCAATGTTGCGCTGACTTCCATCAATCCGCCCTCTTACTTCGATTTTCTGTCTGCCACGTGACCACGGAAGGTACGCGTCATGGCAAACTCACCCAGCTTGTGACCAACCATATTCTCGTTGATCAGAACCGGTACATGCTGTCGTCCGTTATGAATCGCAATCGTCAGGCCGACCATATCGGGAAGCACCATGGAACGCCGCGACCAGGTCTTGATCGGGCGCTTGCTGTTCTCGGCGACAGCCTTGTCCACCTTCTTCTGCAGATGGCTGTCAATAAACGGACCTTTTCTAATCGAACGTGCCACTATCTGGAATCCTCTTGATTATTTCTTGTTACGGCGTCTGACAATCATGTCATCGGTACGCTTGTTGCTGCGGGTACGAAAACCCTTCGCCGGCGTGCCCCACGGGCTGACCGGGTGACGGCCGCCCGAGGTTCTGCCCTCACCGCCGCCGTGTGGATGATCAACCGGGTTCATGACGACACCACGTACCGTCGGACGCTTGCCGCGCCAGCGGCTGGCGCCTGCCTTGCCGAGCGAGCGCAGGCTATGCTCGGCATTACCGACTTCACCAATGGTCGCCATGCAATCAGCCGGCACCTTGCGCATCTCGCCGGAGCGCAGCCGCAGGGTGGCGTGTTCGCCGGTACGGGCAACCAGTTGTACGCTGCTACCGGCGCTGCGGGCAATCTGACCGCCCTTGCCCGGTTTCATTTCAACGTTGTGCACCATCGAACCCACTGGAATGTAGCGCATGGGCATGGCATTGCCGGCCTTGATCGGTGCAGTGCTGCCGCTGCGTATTTCGTCACCGGCTGTGATGCCTTTCGGTGCCAGGATATAGCGGCGCTCGCCATCCGCATACAGCAGCAGGGCAATATGCGCGGAACGGTTCGGGTCGTATTCAATACGCTCCACCTTCGCCGGCACGTCAGGCTTGTTGCGCTTGAAATCAATGACCCGGTAACACTGCTTGTGGCCACCGCCACGATGCCGGGTCGTGATACGACCGGCATTATTGCGCCCGCCGGTCCTGGATTTCGTGGCAAGCAGCGCATCATGGGGCTTGCCCTTGTGCAGCCCGGGCGTGCTGACCTGAATGACAAAGCGACGACCCGGTGATGTTGGTTTTGCTTTAACTAATGGCATGTTCCAGTCCTTTCAGCGAAGTCCGCGAATCTGGCGCGCAGCTCACTCCGCTCCCGTAAAATTGATATCGTGCCCTTCCGCGAGGGTCACATAGGCCTTTTTCCAGTTGGCACGCTTGCCAAGCGACTGTCCGAAGCGCTTCACCTTGCCGCTGACGTTGGCCACCTGCACGGCATCGACCTTGACATCGAACATCAGCTCAACGGCCTTGCGTACTTCCGGTTTGCTGGCATCCGTCATCACCTTGAAGACAAACTGACGGTTTTCATCCGCCAGCCGGGTGCTCTTTTCAGAGACCACCGGTGCGATCAGGACTTTCATTAATCGTTCCTGGTTCATGCCAGACGCTCCTCGAAGCTTTCAATGGCTGCCCTGGTCATCAACACCTTGTCGAAACCAATCAGGCTGACGGGGTCGGCACTGCCGGCATCACAGACGACGACGTTCGGCAGGTTGCGTGCCGCCAGGTACAGGTTGTCATCCGCATTGACTGTCACGATCAATACGCTATCCAGTCCGAGATCACTCAGTCTGGCTGCCAGTTCCCGCGTTTTCGGTGCATCAACGGTAAAGCTGTCGATGGCAATCAGTCGTTCCTGGCGCACCAGTTCGGAGAGAATCGAACGCATCGCCGCACGGTACATCTTGCGATTGATCTTCTGCGCATAATCGCGGGGGGTCGCCGCAAATGTCTTGCCGCCGCCACGCCAGATCGGACTGCGGATGGTACCGGCCCGGGCACGGCCGGTGCCTTTCTGGCGCCATGGCTTGATACCGCCACCGCGAACCTGTGAGCGGCTTTTCTGCTGTGCAGTACCGGCACGTGCGCCTGACAGACAGGCACTGACCACCTGGTGCACCAGCGACTCCCTGAATTCCTGACCAAAGGTATCTTCCGACACCTTGACTGAACCTGAACCTTGCAACTGCAGCTCCATCATCCTACCCCTTTACCGCCGCGCATATAATGACATTGCCGCCCTTTGAACCCGGAACCGCACCCTTGACCAGCAGCAGGTTGCGCTCCGTATCTACCCGCACAATCTCCAGGTTCTGCGTGGTGCGTCTCACATTGCCCATGTGGCCAGCCATTTTCTTGCCTTTGACCACGCGGCCGGGGGTCTGGCACTGACCGATCGAACCGGGTGCGCGGTGTGAAAGCGAGTTGCCGTGCGTGGCGTCCTGCATGCGAAAATTGTAGCGCTTGATGACACCGGCAAAGCCCTTGCCGATCGATGTGCCGGTGACGTCCACATTCTGGCCAGCCTCGAACATCTCGATCCTGATTTCGCTGCCCACCTCGATGCCTTCGCCTTCACCCTCTGCAAGGCGAAATTCCCAGAGCTTGCGACCTGCCTCGGTACCGGCCTTGGCGAAGTGTCCGGCCATCGGCCGGGTCACGCGTGAAGCGCGACGTGAGCCGGTGGTCACCTGCACGGCACGGTAGCCGTCATTCTCAAGCGTCTTCAGTTGCGTTACCCGGTTGGGTTCGACAGAGAGCACGGTTACCGGCACAGCACCGCCTGCTTCGTTGAAGATGCGTGTCATGCCTTCTTTGCGTCCTACGATTCCGATAGTCATTGTGCTTATCCAGTCAATTCCGATGGTCCAATCAATTCAGCTTGATCTGAACGTCTACGCCGGCGGCAAGATCCAGTTTCATGAGCGCATCAACCGTCTTGTCTGTCGGATCGACGATATCCATGAGACGCTTGTGCGTCCGGATTTCATACTGGTCACGCGCATCCTTGTTGACATGCGGTGAAATCAGTATCGTAAAGCGCTCCTTGCGGGTGGGCAGCGGGATCGGCCCCCGTACCTGCGCACCTGTGCGCCTGGCTGTCTCGACTATTTCTGCCGCCGACTGGTCGATGAGACGATGGTCGAAGGCCTTGAGACGAATCCGGATTCTCTGGTTGCTCATTTCAGTTTTTTACCGTTAATTAATGATTGTTTGCGGTTGCAAACGCGTTTTACTCGATGATTTTGGAGACCACGCCGGCGCCGACGGTGCGGCCACCCTCGCGAATCGCGAAGCGCAGACCCTCTTCCATCGCAATCGGCGCAATCAGCGACACCGTCATCTTGATGTTGTCTCCC
>Ga0210063_1000024_pt1 | contig 57780 bp, 50 predicted proteins | sample Muzzi_PWA_D1_FD_185529 | JGI IMG/M metagenome (GOLD analysis project Ga0210063, IMG submission 185529) | Wetland microbial communities from San Francisco Bay, California, USA, that impact long-term carbon sequestration - Muzzi_PWA_D1 (SPAdes) | ecosystem: Environmental > Aquatic > Marine >... | reverse complement strand
CAGAAGTGTGGCACCCGTTGGGAGACGCGCCCCAATCAGGAACCCCAACAATACGAGGTCTGCGAATCCACGACCGATACGGGGAATTGGCAAAAGGAGTGCAAGATCCAGCCCTCTGGGGTTTGTGAACTCTTCGGCGATGCCTGCACGATCGTGGTGGTCTGAGGTTGGGTCCCATGCACCGCTGGCTCAATCTCCTGACCCTCCTGGCGCTTTTCGGGTGGGGAACCTTCCCTGCGTCCGCCGTCCCCGTGACCTTCGCGGCCCATTGGGCGGCGGAGGAAGGTACCCTGTCGAAGGCTCCGATGGCCCTGCGGTTGGAGCCCGTGGACGGGGCCGCCGAGGCCCTCGCCCTGGAGTTGTCGGTCCCCGGGGAGGTCGCGGTGAACCTGCCTCCGGGGACGACCTGGAGGGCGGTTCCCACGGTGGCGGAGGGGTGGGCCGGGTCGTTTGTGTTCCCGGTGGCCCCGGACGCCGGGCGCCGGGGCATTCCCGTGTATCCCGTGGGGACCTTGCAGGGGCGCATCCTCAAGGACCCGGGGCAGGAGATTCCGGCGGCGGTGACGGTACGGTTCACACCTCCGCCGGGGATGGGGGAGGCTCCGTCGGGCTCCCTCGGCTGTCCGGTGGATGAGGACGGTATCTGGCGCTGCGCGCTGCCGGTGGGTACCTTCGATCTACGGCTCGGGCTGCGGGGCTTCGCGCCGCAGTATCAGTGGGCGGAAACGATCCCGCCGGATGGGGAGACGACGCTGCCGCCGCAGCGCTGGACGCCGGGCGCTTCCCTCTCCGGCACCGTGACGACTCTGGGAACCACCGTGGCCCCCGATCAGCTCACCGTCGAGGTGCGCCCCTACGCCGTGCGTCCTACCCACGAGCCCCTCGACCAGGGACGCCGAGAGCGGATGGGCCGCAAGCTCGCCGTCGATTCCCGGGGTCACTTCCAGGGCACGGATCTGCCCCCGGGGGAGTATTTGGTGGTGGCTCGGGCACCGGGCTTCGCGGAGTCGGTACGCGGTCCGCTGCGGTTGTACACGGCGGCGGAAACCGTCCTGGAGAGGTCCATCGATTTGCGCCCCCCGGCCCATCTGGAGGTGGTGCTTGCGCCCCCCGTGGAACCCACCGGGGAGCCATGGCGCGTGGAACTGCGGCCCATCCCGGAACCGGGGCGCAGTCCCCGGGCGCTCTTCCGGGGCACCGCCGGAGTGGCTGGGTTGTGGAGCCAGGAGGACATCCCGGAAGGGCGATACACCCTCACCGTCCGCAGTCGCACGGCGGAGTGGCTGAGCCGGGAGGTGAGGGTGGAGGGCGCGGCCCCACCCCTTTCCGTGGAGGTGCCGCTGGTGCCGGTGCGCGGCGCCCTGCACTGGTCCGGGGACCCGCTGGAGGTGGCCCTCTGGTTTGTGGAGGTGGGGAGCCAGAAGCGCGCCCGCATGGACCTTGAGGAGGGCACCTTCGATGGCTTCCTGCCCTACGAGGGGCTATGGCAGGTGGTGCTCTTCGAGGGCGCCACCCAGCGGCGCTTCGTGCTGCCGCCGGTGGAGGTGCGGGCCTCGGCGGCGACCGGAGTGGCGACGGTGGAGATCGAGATTCCCGATGGCGAGATCCGCGGGCGCGTCCTGGATCCGGATGGCGAGCCCCTGGCTGGGGTTGGGGTGACCGCCAAACCGTGGGGGACGATGGCGGCGGAGAGTTCGACCCGCAGCGATGCCCAAGGGCGCTTCGTCTTTGCATTGCTGGAGGCGGGGGCCTATCTGGTGACGGCGGACCACGGGGACTACGCCATGGCGACCCACCAGTTGGATCTGCAAGCCGGATTGGACGCGGGGGATGTCGAGCTTCGGTTCGAGCGCCTTCGCGACTGGACCGCCCGGGTCACCGCCGGTGGCGCGCCGGTGCCGGGGAGTTGGCTCTCTCTTTGGCCGACGGTGCCCGGGGCCTTTGCCGGTCGAGTGCCGGAAGGCACGACCGATGTGCGGGGAGAGGTCGCGCTCCAGGTACCTGACCGGGCGACGGCGTTCACCGCCCTGGTCTTTCCCCCGGGATACGCGGTACGGATCGCCCGTCTTCCCGGCGACGCGCCCTCGGCGGAGTTTCCTCTGGAGACCACTGGGGGCACCTTGACCCTGCGTTTTCCCTCGCCGGTGTCCGAGGGGGTCCGGTCGGGAGCGCTCCCATCGTTGATCCATCAGGGTGCGGTGGTGCCCCTCAGCACGTTGGCCCGTTGGGCTGCGGAACGGGGCATCTGGCGACCCCAGCAGGGCGAAGTCTCCATTCCCATGCTGGAGGCGGGGGAGTATACGCTCTGCCCGGCGGGCGATCCGCCCGCCCGCCAACGGACGGCAGCCGGGGCTCCGGTGGAGGACACCGGGTGCCGGACCGGCTTTGTGCCCCCCGCGGGGGAATTGGTGCTGTCGTTCCTGTAGTGATCGGGAGTCGAGCCCCCGGTGCTGTGACCAACCCGGCGCCCCGTCCAACCGCTGGATCCCATCTTCAAACCTCGGCTACCGGTCGTATTCCCGACCCCCTGCGGAGAAGATCACCATCAAGACCTGGACGGCGGCGGCGACCGGGGTGCGGTCCGCGGTGTTTTGCCGGTCATGGCGGCACGGCGCCCACGAAGATGGCCAGCCCATTGGATGAGAAGCCGGATTCGAGGACGACGGTGCCCGGGTTCACGCCGTCGAAGGCCACCAGGGTGACGGCGTTGAAGGTTCCGGCCCCCGCCGTGATGGAGTCGCAGGCGCGGAAGGTTTGGGGGCCGTTATTCGGCGTTCCCGTCAGGGTCAAAGCATCGACGAAGCAGTTGGAACCCGTTGTGGGTACCACGGTCAACCCCACCACGGCGCGGGCGTCCAGGAGGCCCACGCCCGAGTCCCGGTCGGGACCGGGGGCTTCGATATCGAGGGCCGTGGCGGCGAAGATTTGACGGGCCCCCACACTGGTCAGATTCCCGGTCTGCTGCATCAGGGCCGCGATGGCCGCCGCGTGGGGGGCCGCCGCGGAAGTGCCGAAGAAGGGATTGAATCCGGGGGTCGCCGTGGCCACTCCGTCCGCCGCCGCGATGTCAGGTTTGTCTCGGACAGCGCCGCCGGTGGCGGAGAGATCCCCCGGTGTCAGGGGGGTTCCCGCCGCATCAAAAAAGATGCGGCGCGGTCCGTCGGAGCTGAAGGTCTCCACCGGATTGGCGACTCCCCCGGTGAAGGCCGACCCACCGGCGGTGGCCTGATCGACGGCGGCGACACCGAATGCATCGGCGGCCGAGTTGTGGCCACTGGTCTGCCCGGCGGTGGCGGCGGAGAGCCGACCCCGGTTGGCGTTCATGTGGAGAAAACGATTCGCACCGGAGAATCGCACCACCGCCAGCGTGTTGCCGGTGTCGTTGAAGGCGCCGGAGTCGATGAACTCGAAGGGGTCGTCGTCGCCATTTTGGGTCGTGAATCCGGCGTCGATGACGGCGCTGCCGTCAGCGTTCAGCAAGTACAGGTCGTAATCATTCCCGGATCCGCCCAAGGGATCCGACCAATGCAGGGTGAACAAGGAAGGGCTATCCACCGTGATGGTATTCAGGTTGGCGCCCCCTCCAAAGTCGTTGACCAGGGTTCCCGGGAGACCCGACGGTGGCGCGATCCCCACAAAGTCCCCCTCCCAAACCCCGGCGGTACCGTCGTTCAGGTTGCCGGAGTTGCCGGCGGAAGAAAAATACAGAGCGCCGGCGGCGGTAACCTGGTTGACCGCATCGGCGACGACGTCGTCCTGGAAGACCCCCTCCGCGAAATAGCCCACATCATCGACGAGGATGTCCGCTCCGGCGGCTTGTAGATCGAGAATGTTTTGCGCGAACTGCGGTTCACCGCCAAAGGCCGTGGCAAACAACAGATCCGCACCCGGCGCCAGATCATGGACGATCTCCAGCATGGCGGTCCCTTCACTGCCGCTGCCCGCCTGGCCAGCGAGGATCGTGACGCCCATCGGCAAATCTCCCGAGGTCTGTAAGGCCGCGAGGGAATCCACCCCATCCGAGAGGACCCCCACGGTGACCCCGGAGCCATCGATCCCGAAGAGGGTTCGCGCCAGATCCGCCCGGTGGGCCACGTCCCCCTCCGAGGTGTTGGTCTTGTGGGTCATCATGCGACCCGCGGGTTGGATCGTCTGAACATCTTCATCCCCCGCCAGGGATTCCATTCCGTCGAGGGGCATCCAGGCCCGGATGAACCGATACCGGGAGAAGTGGCTCACCACGCTGCCGCCCAGAGCGTCGATGCGAGCCAGCAGGTACTCGCTGACCTCCGCCCGGATATCCACCAGGGTTGTACCGTCCCGCTGTACTTCGACGCTCGAACGCAGATCCGGCAGGGCCTTGAAAAGAGGGTCCCTCTGTCGTCTCTTGGACTCCAGCAGGAGCCGTGCATCGATCTTCTTCTGGATGGCCGTCCAGGACGCCTTTTCTTGGTGCAGCAGGGCGATCTGTTGCAAGGCGGATTCCTTGAGGGGTGGTGTCTGGGCCTGGGCGAAGGACGCCGCACCAGCGCCCAGGATCAAGGCGAGGAGGAGCGGGGTAAGGACCGGTTTCATGATGCCTCCAGGTTTTTAACGATTTTTTCACAGCCCCCGATGTTGGTACAGCCCACCCGGCGCCCCATCCCTTCCGTCGGTAAACCCCAGTCCCCGGTAGTACTCCCGGGTGCCCACGGAGGAGATCACCGCCAGGTCCTGGAAACCCGCTTCCCGGGCGCGGCGGGCGGCTTCTTCCACCAGGCGGCGGCCCAGACCGGTGTGCTGGGCCTGGTCCTTCTGGCGCTTGCCGAGGGCGGCAACGGCACCGTAGACGTGGACTTCGCGGATCATGGCGCTTTGGGCCAGCTCTTCCAGGAAGGGGGGGTGGGTGGGGAGGGAGAGGCGGAGGAAGGCGGCGATGGAGCCGTCCTGGGTGACGTATTGCAGGAAGTGTTCGCGACCGACGGGGGTGTCGTACTCCACGGCTTCGAGGCGCAGGTCGCCCGGGGTCACCCGCTGGCCGCGGATCTCCCGAGCGCGGATGTCGCGGCTGCGTCCGCCACGGCGCTCCAACTCGGCCTCCGCCAGCTGGCGGAAGTTGGTCAGCTTGTTGCCCACCACGATGTCCTGGGAGGGGATGTCCCGGATGATGCGGGTCAGGCGGCAGTACTCGGGGGTGCGCTCCAGGCAGCCCACCAGGACATCCAGCAACTCATCGTGGGTGTAGGGCTGCCACTCGCCCCGGCGGTAGTTGTCCATCAGTTCCGCGCTCTCGATCAGGGAGCAGGGGTAGATCTTCAACTCGTCGGGGCGGAAGGCGGGGTCGGCGAACAGGCGGGCGTAATCCTCCACGTCCGCCGCCGGGGAGGAACCGTAGAGGTTGGGCATCCAGTGGGCGTGGATCTTGAAGCCGGCCTGGCGCAGCAACCCCACGGCGCGGCGCGCTTCCTCGACGGTGTGGCCCCGCTTGTTCTTGGCCAGCACCGCATCGTCCAGGCTCTGGAGGCCGATCTGCACCTTGGTGGCCCCCAGGCGGCGAATGCGCCGCACTTCGTCCTCGCTGATGTGGTCCGGGCGGGTCTCCACCACCAGGCCGACGCAGCGGGCGGCGCGGGTCTCGTTGCGCCGCTGGGCTTCCTCCAGGGCGGGCCAGTCGGCGGCCTCCTCCCGGGTCGTCATCGCCCCGTCATGGTGGCGGCGCAGGAAGTCCCCGACGATGCGGTTGTAGCTCCCGTCCACGGTGTCGTCCACCGCTTCGAAGAGGGGCGCGTCGGCCCGCCGTAGCGCCGCCGGTTCCGTCTCCTGACCGTAATCGTTCATGGCGTCAAAGCATCGTTTGATGAACCAGATCTGGTACGCCTCCGGGTAGAAAGACCAGGTCCCTCCCAGGATGATCAATTCCACCTTGTCCACCCGGTGACCGATATTCTGGAAGGCCGCCAGGCGAAACCACGTCTGAAGGTAGGGGTCGAAGGCGTGGTGGGCGGCCCGTTGGGCGCCGGGTTCGTCGGCCAGGTAGCTCTTCGGCATGCGCACATCGTTGGGGCAGAAGATGCACTTGCCGGGGCAGGGAAAGGGTTTGGTGAGCACGGTCACCGGGGTGACGCCGCTCAAGGTGCGCACCGGCTTCATGCGCAGCCGGTTGAGCAACTCCCGGTCCACGGCCCAGCCTTTTTTCTCCGCCAGATACTGGTAGCCCCGCAATAGCTGGCTTTTGGAGAACACCCCGGTGCCGCCCCGGGGATGGCGGCGCAGGATGCCGTCCAGGGTACGGGGGGAGATCTCCGTGGCGGGATTGTCCTCCGCGAGAGTACGCAACTCCTTCAGGATTGCCAGGAGCTGCGGCTCGTGTTCCGCGGGTTCGAAGTGGTAACGGCGCCCTTCCATGGCTGGTGATTGTATCCTTGGCGCGGAACCGGTCCCCGAAAAAGACCCCGGGGTAGCGACCCCGGGGTGGATAGGGAATCGTGTTTCAGAGGGAAACTCACGATTGGTAATGTCACTATAGCATATCTTCTCCGAGGGTCAAGATCCTTATGAATCGCTCCACGCAACAGGCCCTGAATGCCCTGAACCACCGCTTCTACCAGCGCTTCGCCGGGGCCTTCGACCAGAGCCGCCACGCGCCGTGGGCCGGTTGGCAGCGGGTGATCGATGGGGTCGTGGCGGGTTCGTCGCCCCGGCACGATGGCCCCCTGCGGGTGCTGGATGTGGGGTGTGGCAACGGTCGTTTCGGGGAACTTCTGGCGCGGCGCTTGGGGGCGGGGCGGCTGGCGTATCGAGGGGTGGATGCCAGCGTCGCCCTGTTGGCCCGGGCACGGAGTCGGCTGGAAGGGGTGGCGGGGGCCCCCTGGGGGGGGCTCCAACTCGCGGAGTTGGACCTGATCGCCGAGGGTTTGGAGGGTACAGGGGATGCGGATCCGTCCGAGCAGCGGAGATGGGACCTCATCGCGGCCTTCGGGCTGCTGCACCACTTGCCCGGGCGAGTGTGGCGCCGTTCTTTCCTGGAGGGGCTGGCCCGCCGTCTGGCCCCGGGGGGGGTGCTGGCGGTGGCGATCTGGCGCTTTGGGGAGGATCCCCGTTTCGTCCGCCGTCGCCTGGCCTGGGCGGCGTACAACCGGGGGGTGCCCGCGACGGAGCGGGTGGACGAGGGCGATCTGGAACCGGGGGACTGGCTGCTGCGCTGGGGATCGAGCCCCGAGGGGGAGGGGGACGATCCGGCGGTGCCGGGAACGGCGGGGGCGTGCCGCTACTGCCACGCGGTGGACGCGGCGGAGGAGGCGGAACTGGTGGCGGTGCTGGAGCCGGTAGCGCCCCTGATGGATCGCTTCGACGCCGACGGGCGCAGTGAACGGCTGAACCGGTATCTGCTGTTCCGGGCACCGACCTGACCCGTGGTCGATCTCACGGTCGCCCGTTCTTCGTCCCCGGCTCCACCGGCAGGCGGACGGTGAATCGGGAGCCCTTGCCCAGGGTGCTCTGGACCTCCACCTCGCCGCCGTGAGCCTGGGTCACGTGCTTGACGATGGAGAGCCCCAAGCCGGTGCCCCCCGCGTCCCGGGAACGCCCCTTATCGACCCGGTAGAAGCGCTCGAAGAGGCGGGGTACCGCTTCCAGGGGGATGCCGATGCCGGTGTCCTGGACTTCCAGCAGGATCTCCCGCGCCGCAGCGTCCAGCCCCAGCCGCAGGGTCACTTCGCCCTCCGGTCGGTTGTACTTGATGGCGTTTTCCAGGAGGTTGAGGACCAGCCGCTCCAGATCGTCCCGCAGACCGTGGAGGGGTGGCACCGGGGTGACTTCCAGCCGCAACCGGACGCCTTTCTCTGCTGCCTGGGGGAGGGTCAACTCGTGGGCTTGGTGTACCAGATGGGCCAGATCGACGGGTTCTTTGTCGGTGGCGAACTGCAAGGTCTCCAGGCGGGAGAGGGTCAGCAGGTCCTGGAGCAGGGCCTGCAACCGCTGGCATTGCACCAGGATGCGGTCCAGGAAGCGTTCGGCGGCGGCGGGATCCGACCGGGCGCCGTCCCGCAGCGTCTCCGCCATGCCCCGGATCGCCGCCAGGGGGGTCTTGAGTTCGTGGGACACGTTGGCCACGAAGTCCCGCCGCATGGCCACCACCCGGTCCTCGTCGGTCACGTCCCGGACCACCACCACGGCACCGGTGTTGCCCGCCAGGGCGGTGCCGGTGAGCACCAGGGTGAGCCCCTCCGCCGTCTCCAGGCGCCGTTCCGGGATCGGGCCGGGGTGGCCCGTCAGCACCTCCTCCACGACCTGGGCGAGTTGCGGTTGGCGGCAGATTTCCAGGGGATAGAGGCGGGCCACCTCGTCGCGCAAGTGAAACATTCGGTGGAAGGAGGGGTTGGCCAGCCAGGCGCGCCCGTTGGGGCCGGTGACCAGCACGCCCTCGCCCATGCTGGCCAGGATCGAGCGCAGTTGGTCCCGTTCCTTCTCCAGGTCCGCCAGTTGCTCCTCGGCCCGTTGGCTGAGGCGGTTGAGGAGGTGCGCCAGCCGACCCAGATCCCGCTGGTCGGGAACCTCCACCCGCAGGCCAAAGCCGCCGTGGGTCAGCCGGTCGGCGCTTTCCACCAACTGCGCGAGGGGGCGAAAGAGCCGCTGGTCCAGTAGCCAGTAGGCCACCACCATGACCCCGACCCCCGCCGCCACGCCAAGCCACAGGGAACTCAGCAGCGTGACCAGGGTGGCGGTGGCGAGGGTCGCCAGGGCAGGCCACAGGGTGGTCAGGCGCAGGCGTAGAGAAGGGCGTAAACCCATGGTGGGCAATCCTCGCGGTGCGGGGCTTCAGGGCGAAGGGCGTCAGGCGCGGATACGGTATCCGACACCGACCACGGTTTCGATGCGGTCCGCCTCTCCTCCCAGTTTACGGCGCAGTCGGCGGATGTGGGTATCCACGGTGCGGCTGTCCACATCTTCCGCGTACCCCCAGACGTCGGAGAGGAGCTGACCGCGGGTCTGCACCCGCCCGGCGCGCTCCAGCAGGATCTTCATGAGGCGGAATTCGGTGGCCGTCAAGGGAATCTCCTCCCCCTGCACCTCCAGGCGGTGACCGGGGACATCCAGGCGCACGTTGCCGACCTGCAAGACTTCCCCCTCGGCGTCGTCCGCGTCTTGACTGGCGCGGCGTAGCACCGCCTTGACCCGCAGGACCACCTCGCGAGGGCTGAAGGGCTTGGCGATGTAGTCATCCGCCCCCAGCTCGAAGCCCACGATGCGGTCCACCTCTTCCCCCTTGGCGGTGAGCATGACCACCGGCAGGCGCGCGGTGGCGCCGTCGCGCTTGACCAGGCGGGCAAACTCCAGACCGTCCAGACCGGGGAGCATGAGATCCAGAACGACCAGGTCCGGCGGCTGTTTGCGGGTCGCCTCCAGGGCGGTGTCGCCCCGGTCGAAGACTTCGACGGCGTACCCTTCCCGCTTCAGGTTGTAGGCCAGCACTTCGGCGATATCCGGTTCGTCCTCAACGACATAGATGCGTTCAGCGCTCATGGACCGGAAAATAGCATGCCGGATTTACCACCCTCTGTGGAAAAAGCTGTGGAAAAGCCTCCGGAAAACTCCGGAAAACCCTGATCTCATGCCTGGTTGTGCACTTTGGATGATGTTCTATCGCGGGACGCAACATCTTTGTTCTCAGGGTCTTGAGTTTTGGGCCCCGCAGGTTCTCACGGCCTGCGGCGGGAAGACTGGGGGATTTCCACAGAGGGGGCTGTTACGGCCTTGTGCCAGATGGGTGAAAGACCTGTGACGCCAAGGATTTAGGCGCTTAGAACGGGCAGTTCCACCAGCAGTTCCTCGGTCAGCCGGGTGGGGTGTTTGCCCACCGCATCGATGGTGTGGTGGGCTTCGGCCAGGGCGGTTTGTTGGGTCTCGAAGAGGGGACGCAGGGCGTCGATGCTGTCCAGGGGATGGGGGAGGAACGGATGGCGCTGCGGTCCCCCGTCCTGCTCGCGGCCCCGCAAGAACCAGTAGAGATTCGGCAGATCGATGCGCAGCGCGACCAGGGTGGCCCCCTGGAGGACCGCCGGGAGGTTGTCGGAGTGCAGCAGGGCCGTGGGTCCCAGGACGACGATTCCCGCGGGACGCGCCCGCAACGCCCGGGCCAGGGCGTCGGTCTCCCACTGGCGCAACGGCTCTTCCCCACCCTCCGCGAGGATCTCCCACAACGAGGCCCCGGCATCGTGCTCGATCCACCGATCCAACTCGACAAAGGGCAGCCCCAGCCGCGCCGACAGGCCGTAGGCCACCTGCCGCTGGGGGCCACCGATGGGTCCGGCCAGCACCAGGGGACGCTCCAGGGTGCGCAGGGGGTGGTAGTCGTAATAGCCTTGCATCTTCGTGCTCTTGGTCTCCCGCTGGGGATTTCGTTGGCGGTGGCTCTGCGGATGCGGTAAAAAGAGGGTATTGCCCGGGCCAAAGTCGCCGGGGCGGTACCCGACCATGACGAGAACGTATCACGCGCCGCCGCCTTCCCCGCCGCCCTTGCCCGGGGTCACCCAACGGCTGCGCTCCGCCCTGCGCATCGGGGCGGATTACGTCCATTCCTGCCTGCGTCCGGTGGTGCACCCGGCGGGGGCGGCCCCCGCCCTGGTGGAGCAGGGAGGAGCCGGCGGAGAGTGGCCCGGCGGCACCCTGCGGCTGCTGATCTGGAATGTCCACCGGGGCTACGGCGGCGCGACGCTGGCGGCGTCCCTGGCGCGGCTGATGGCGCGGCTCGACCCGGATGTGCTGCTGTTGCAGGAAGTTCCGGTCTATGACGAGGTTCGCCCCTTCTGGCGGCTCCCGGCCATCGCCCCGTTGCTGGAGGGGCGCCACCTGGCGTTCACGCCGATGCATCGGGTGGACCCATCGACGCCGGGCTATCCCTTCGCCGAGAGTGGCCTGCTGACCGTCAGCCGCTGGGCGCCGACCGCGTGGGATGCCTTCGCGCTACCCCAGGTGACCCACCCCAAGTTGGGGGCGGCCCACGATCTGCGGCGGGTGGGGTTGCGGCTGCTCCTGGGCCAGGGGAAGCGACGGCTGGCGATCTACAATGTGCATCTGGAAAACACCGCCCCTCGCCGGGGCCGGGCGCTACAAGCGGCGGCGGTGGCGGAGCGCGCAGCGGCGCTGGAGGATGTCGACCACGGCGTCCTGCTGGGGGGGGACTGGAACGCATTCTTCGGGGGTTTTGAAGGCCTGTACGGGGAACTGGCCCAGGCCGGCTTCGCGCCGACCCTGCGCCCAAGAACCCCCTGGGGTACGCCCCAGATCGATCACCTGTTTCACCGGGGGGTGGTCCACGCCCGGGCGCGCCGCCTGGCGGTGGCCGGTTCCGATCATCAGCCGGTGGCGGGTTGGGTGCGCACCGTCGGGGGAGACGAATCTTGACCGAACCACCGAGGAGGCGACCGATGTCCAGTTTCCGATGGCTGCTGTGCGCAGGGCTGGGTTTGATCTTGACGGCCTGTTCCCCCGCTCCGGAGCCGCCGCCGCCCGCGCCGGAGTCGCCGCCGCCGCCCACGCCTACGGTCTCCGTCACGACGCTGCATCACGGTCTCGATGTCTCCAGCCACAGCGGTACCGTGGAGTGGCCCACCCTGGTCCAGGCGGGGCATTCCTTCGCCTTCATCAAGGCGACGGAGGGGATCGATCTCAAAGATCCGGCTTTCGATGGCCATTGGCGGCAGATGAAGGCGGCGGGGTTGGTGCGCGGTGCGTACCACTTCTATGTCACCGAGGACGACCCCGCCGAGCAGGCGCGCTTCTTCATCGCCAATGTGGCCCTGGAATCGGGTGACCTGGCGCCGGTGGTGGATGTGGAGGTGATCGGCCACGGCACTCCGCCGGGACTGCCGGATCGCCTGCGGCACTACCTGGACACGGTGGAGAGCCACTACGGGGTGAAGCCCATCATCTACACCTCCGCCAACTTCTGGGACCAGCACCTGACGGCGGATTTTGGCGACTATCCCCTGTGGATCGCCGAATACGAGGTGGAGGAACCCCGGCTCCCCGCGGGCTGGGGCGCGTGGCATCTGTGGCAGTGGCGGGGCGATGCCGAGGTCCCCGGGGTGGAAAAGGGGGCGGATCTGAGTCGCCTCAACCGGGATGGCGCCGGGGTGGATCTGAGTACCTTGCTGATCCCCTGATTCCCTGATTCCTTGATCGCCTGATCCTTCGATCCTGGCTCCCCGCCTGGGGCGTCGCTTCAGGGCGTCGTGGTCTCCAGTCGCGGCTCGATGCGATACGCACCCCCAAGGCTGCCCTCCATCTCCAGGGGGAAGGCGATCTGGCCGTTTTCGATCCCCTCCGGCGAGATGGTGAATTGGGCGTGGCGGGGGTCGCCCAGGAAGTGGGCGAGGCCGATGGTCTGGTTCACCACCCCCACGGTCAACGGCTGATCGAGGCCCTCCAGACCGCGCACCACCAGATCCATGCGCAAGCGCTCCCCGGAGGCGATGGTGGCCTTGGGGGAGCGGATCTCCAGCACCACGTTGCGCAACGTGCCGCGGGCGGTGACGCCAGCTTCGCGAATCTCCACCTCCACCATACCGGCGATCTGGGCGGGCGCCAGGCCGACAAAAGCCCGGGGAGATTCCGCCAGCGGCACCAGGGCGGTGCCGCCCACGGTGACCGTGGTGTTGTTGGTGTCACCGTCGAAGGGGCCGGAAATGCGCAGCGGTGCCCCGGCGTGGCTCAGGAAGGGGAGGCGATACTGCTCCACCGCCGCCAGAGACCCGGCGGGCTGAACGGGGATGACGTTGGCACTGACCAGATTGCCCACCGGGTCCCACAGGGTGATGTCCAGGTAGCCCGAGGGGACCTCCGCCGTCAGGGCGCGGGTCCATTGCTGCCGGTCCCCAGGGATGTCCTGGGCACCCACATCCACGCTGTACCGGCGCAGTTCGCTGAAGTTGCGCTGCCGGGCCCGGGGATCGCCGCCCGCCGTGAGGCGCAGGCTGCCGGAGATCGTCTCCCCGGCGGCGAGACCGAGGGGGAAGGAGAGGCTGATTTCCCCCTCGGGGGTGGTGAAGCTGACGGTCTGGTAGTGGGCTTCCTCCAGATAGGAGGAGGCGAAGGTGACCGAGTCCTTGTCCTGGCGCTCCTGTTTGCGTTCGCCCAGGCGGTTGCCCCCGGCGTCGAGCCACCACCATTCCCGGATGGAAAGATCCGAGCAATTGTGGCGCAGCACGATGCGGGAACTACCCCGAGGGGCGATGTTCCCGGCGCCCAGGCGGATCTCGCGGCGATCCCCGCTCCAGTTGCCGAAGGGACCCGCGTCCGCGACCTGCACATCGCAGCGGCCCGCGGTCACCAGATCGAGCATCAACCCGGCGGTGGGGGAGCCTTCCAAATTCTTGAAACCCAGGGGTTTGACCTGCTGCGCGGCAACAGGGAGGGAGATTCCGACCAGTAAGAGGGCCGCGAACCTCAGGTGAGGCAGAAGAGGGTTCGGGGGGGCAACCGACCGAGGTCGGTAAGCAGAGTGGGGGCTCTTGCGTTCCATCGTTGCATCATAACGCTATGCATCCGGCGCCGCCAATGCCGCGGCCGCCGCCAGGGCTGCCAGTTGTTCCGCGGTGAGGCTCCAGCGCAGCAGCGCGCTCCCGGCTCCAACATCCTTCGGGAAATCCAACCGGCAAGCCTCACCGGGGGCGAGGGCGATCAAGGGTTTATCGCTGCCGACCAGCAGCCAACTCAGGAATCGTCCCAACTCGGGCTCATGCCCCACCAGCGCCAGGTGCTCGACATCCGTCTGGCCGCGCAGCCAGCGCAGGGTGGCCATCGGTGGATTCCCGGGCGAAAGGGCCGGCACGGCCACCGGCTCCAGGTTGCCGTAGGCCCCGGCGAGGAGGGTGGCGGTGTCCTGGCCCCGCACCATGGGGCTGGCGGCCAGGCGGTCGATCTTGGGGAATTGCTGCCGGAACGCCCGCGCCGCGGTCGCCATGCTCTCCCGCCCCTCGTCCGTCAGGGGGCGTTGGTCATCGCGGTCGCCAAAGAGTCCATAGGCTTCTTTGTCTTCCGCTGGGGCGCTGCGAATGATGAGAAGTTGAAGCGGCACGGGGAGAGACTATCAAAGCGTGGGGAAGAGTACAGCCCGCAGAGTTTCGGCCAGGGTCATCAGCCTCTGGGGGGAGGCGGTGAACAGCAGCCCGAGGCCCAGGCCGGTTTCGGGATTCACCGCCAGGGGGGCTCCGAAGGTGCCCGGCGTGTGGACCCAGGGGGGTTCGAGCGCCGTGCCCAGACCGAAGCCGGTCTCGGCGCCGGGGGCGTAGACCAGGCGCGCCGACCCGGTCTGCGGGGTGAACATCAGGGTGCGGGTGTCTTCACCCGGCTTCGATCCGGGCAAGCCCGCCGCGGTTGCCCCGGGCTGGACGAGAAACCCCAGGAAGGCCGCTACATCGCCGACACAGGCCCGGGCTCCCCGGGAAAGATGGGGGTTCCCGGTGGCACCGTAGGTGGCGCATTCCAGCCCCAGAGGATCCGCCAGCCGCTCCTGGAAAAATTCCGCCCAGGGACGACCGGTGACCTCCTCCGCCCACCATCCGGCGACCTGCAATCCTGTCCCACCGAAAAATCCTTCCCGCCCCGGTGGCGCGCGCAGCGGTGTGGCGAGAATGGCCTCGGCGCATTGGGCCAGGGTGGTGTCCCGATCCCCCAGGCAAGGGTGCTGGGGCGCCAGGCCGGAGGTGTGGGAGAGCAATTGCCGCAGGGTGATGGCGCCCTTGTCGGCGGGCACCTCCGGGAGCCGGTCGCCGAGGGAATCCTCCAGGGCCAGCTCGCCCCGTTCCACCAGGGTCAAGATCGCGGCGGTGGTCAGCCAGGCGGAGCCGCCGAGCAAGGGCAGCCGGGTGTCCTCTCGGGTGCGCCCGATGAGGCGCTGACTCACCACCCCTTGCCGACCGACGACGATCAGCGCGCCGCGTTCCAGGGCCGGTTCCTGGGCCAGGGCGGTGTCCAGCGTGTGGTGAAGGGTGGTCAGGGCCGCGGCCCCGGCTTCCGGCGCGGTCCTCGACGGCGCATCCGTCGGCGGCTGCGCCGCGATGTCCGGGGAAACCAGGACCCAGCAGCCCAGCACGCCGAGGCAGCCCAGCAGAGCGCGGCGGATCGATCGGAGGGAACCCTTGGTCATGGCGGGGCAGTGTAACAGCCCTCCACCGGAATGGCGCCGTTCAGGATGGCGCCCCGGTGGAGGGCTGGATGGGAGGCAGGGCGAGAGTGGTCGGTATCAGCCGTTGCGACCGGGGCCGCCGGGGCGTCGTCCAGGGCCGCGGTGACCCTCCCGCTCTCCGCGCATCGCGAGGATGTCGTCCAGCCGTTCCTCCTGCTCCTGGGTGAGGAGCGCCCGGAAGTCCGTCATCAACCCTTCGAAGGCGGCGTGGATCTGCTCGCCCACGGCGTGGGCGGCGATGACCGCCTGGCCGATGGCGGTGGCATCCTGGGGGGTCTGGTCGAGGAGTTCCCGCACCGCCTCACGGCCAACGCGCTGCTGCTCGCGCAGCGGCTCGACCGCCTCCCGGTGGGCCTGGGCGAGTTCTTTGGTGGCGGCGATCTGCTCTTCCGTGAGGTCCAGGGCCCGGGCCAGACGGCCCAGGTGGCCCAGGATGCCCGGACCGTCGCCGGGTCCGTGACGGAAGCCGGGGCCACCGGGGCCACCCGGGGCATCCGCCGGGGGTCCGCCCTGGGCCAGTAGCATGCCCGGCATCATCAGGGCGAAGAGAGCGAAGAGGGCGAAGAGGGCGAAGGCGGGGGTCGCTTTCCGAGAGGTACGCATCATGGTGTGAGTCTCCGATGGATAGTCAGTTGGTCGTTCAAGGTTCGTGGGTGGCGTGTTGGCCCAACAAAGCATGGAACCCGTGGCCCCCGGCTTTCTTGCGCTGCTGCACGGGAAAAAATTTCGTGATATTTTCCGCCCAATGACTGAAGACAACGCGAAGCTCGCAAGAACCCCGCTGTACGACTGCCACCGGGAGGCCGGGGCCCGCCTCGTGCCCTTCGCTGGGTGGGAGATGCCGGTGCAATACGTCGGCGTCATCGAAGAGCACCACGCGGTGCGCCAGGCCGCCGGTCTCTTCGACGTCTCCCACATGGGCGAGTTCCGGGTCCAGGGACCCGCGGCGGAAGCTTTTCTCCAGGCCCTGACCCCGAACGACGTCACCAAGTTGACGCCGGGCCGGGCCCATTACAGTGCCCTGCTGACGGAGGAGGGCACCTACGTCGATGACCTGCTGGTCTACCGCCGGTCGTCGGAGGAGTTCCTGGTGGTGGTCAACGCCGCCAACATCGCGACGGACTTCGCCTGGGTCGCGGGCCGTGCCGCGGCGCATCCCGGCGGCGGCGTGGCGGTGGAGAACGTCTCCGACCAGTACGCCCTGCTGGCGGTGCAAGGGCCGCGGGCGGTGGAGATCGTCCAGGGCCTGACCGACGCCGATCTGGACGCCATCCGCTACTACCGCTTCGCGGAGGGGAGCGTGGCGGGCGTCCCGGCCATCCTGTCGCGCACCGGCTACACGGGGGAGGACGGTTTCGAACTGTACGTGCCCCCGGACGCCGCCGCGGATCTGTGGCGCGAGTTGCTGCGCGTGGGTGCCGGGGCGGGGCTTCAGCCCGCCGGTTTGGGGGCTCGGGATACCCTGCGCCTCGAAGCGGGCATGGCCCTGTACGGCAACGATATCGACGACACCACCACGCCGTGGGAAGCGGGCCTGGACTGGACGGTCAAACTCGCCGCTGGAGATTTCGTCGGGCGGGCCGCCCTGATGGCCCAAAAAGAGGCCGGGATCCAGCGCAAACTGGTGGGCTTCGAACTCCAGGATCGCGGCATCGCCCGCCACGATCACACCGTGCTGGAGGGGGACGCAGTGGTGGGGCGGGTCACCAGCGGCACCTTCAGCCCCACCTTCCAGAAGGCCCTGGGGCTGGCCTATGTGCCGGTGGCGCTGGCGGAGCCCGGGACCGCCCTCACCCTCGGGGTGCGCAACAAGCGCCTGGCGGCGGTGGTCGTGGAAACCCCGTTCTATCGGAGAGCAAAATAGCCGACGGTCGCGCGGCCAACGGCAAGGAGCAGGGACCGCCTCATGTCATGGGGCGCCATTTTGGAGGAGGGAGACGCCGGATGTATCCAAAAGACAATCTCTATTCGAAGGAACATGAGTGGGTGCGGGTGGAGGATGACACCTGTGTGATCGGTATTACCGAATTCGCCCAGAAAGAGTTGGGAGAAGTGGTTTTCGTCGAACTTCCGGACCCGGAGTTGACCTTCGATGCCCACGATGAGATCGGCACCATCGAGTCCGTCAAGGCCGTGGCGGAGATCTACACCCCCGTCTCCGGCGAGGTGGTGGAGATCAACGACGCCGTCATCGACGACCCGGCGGTCCTCAACGACGATCCCCACGGTGAAGGCTGGCTGGTGAAGATGCGTTTCCATTCGTCGAAAGATTTCGACGGCCTGATGAGTCACGAAGAGTATGTCGAGTACGTGAGCAAGGGAGATGACTGAGACCCAAACACCGGACCCCAAGAAAGCGGTGGCTTCTGAAGGGGGTCACCGCTACTTGCCCATCGGCGAAGTCGACCAGCGCGAAATGCTGGAGGCCATCGGTGCCGCGAGCATCGAAGACCTGTTCGCCTCCCTGCCGGAAGCCATCCGGCTCCAACAGCCCGTCAACGTCGCGGGACCGCTATCGGACCAGGAGTTGCGCAGCTACCTGCATGGCCTGGAGGAGCGCAATCAGGTCGCCGGGCGGAACCTGAGCAGCTTCCTGGGTGCCGGGGCCTACCGGCACGACAGTCCGGCGGTGATCGATTCCCTGATCACCCGCTCGGAATTCCTGACGGTCTACACCCCGTACCAGCCGGAGGTCAGCCAGGGCACGCTGCAGGCGATCTTCGAGTTCCAGACTTTCATGTCGCTCCTCACCGGGCTGCCGGTCGCCAACGCCTCCCTGTACGAGGGGGCCTCCGCTCTGGCGGAGGCGGCGCTGATGGCCTACCGCGTGCAGCGCAAGCGGCACAAGGTGATCGTCGCTGGCTCGATCCATCCCCACTACCGGGCCACCCTGGACACCTACGCCAAGAACCTGGAGGATCTGGAAGTGGTCGAGGTGGGGTGGGATGCCACCGGGCGGGTGGACCTGGAGGCTCTGGAAGCCTTGCTGGACGACGACACCGCGGCGGTGGCGGTGCAATCCCCCAACCACTTCGGGGTGGTGGAGGGATGGAGCCGGGTCAGCGAGGTGGCTCACAAGGCTGGCGCTTTGAGCATCGGCGTGGTGGCGGAGGCGCTCTCCATGGCCCTGCTCCAGAGTCCCGGTGACGGCGGTTGCGACATCGCCGTGGGGGAAGCCCAGAGCTTCGGCCTGCCGGTTTCCTTCGGCGGTCCGTACCTGGGCTTCATGGCGGCCCGCGACGAGTACAAGCGCTCCCTTCCCGGGCGTCTCGCCGGGCAGACCGTCGATGCCCTGGGCAAGCGCGCCTTCGTGCTCACCCTGGCCACCCGGGAGCAACACATCCGGCGCGAGAAGGCGACCTCCAACATCTGCACCAATCAGGCGTTGTGCGCCCTGGCGGCGACCATCTACCTGAGTCTGCACGGCAAGGTGGGGCTACGGCGCCTGGCGGAGATCAACCTGCGGCGCGCCACCACCACCCGGCGGCGGCTGGCGGAGGCCGGTTTCCCGGTCCGCTTCGACGCCCCCTGCTTCAATGAATTCGCCGTGCGCTCGCCGCGACCGGTCCCCGAGGTGCTGGCCCATCTGGAAGCGCGGGGCATCCTGGGGGGAGTTCCCCTGGGCGGTGACTACCCGGACCTGGAGGACACCTTCCTGGTGGCGGTGACCGAGTGCAATCAACCGGCGGAACTGGATCGCCTGGTGGCGGAACTGGCCACCCTGGGAGGAAAGTGATGGCTGAGACCCACGACACGCCGCCGGTGCCGGAAGTGCCCGGCCTGGAGCACACCCCCGAAATCGGCTGGCGCAATCCGAAGCTGCTCTTCGAGACCAGTCGCCCCGGGCGGCTGGGGGTCCAGTTGCCGCCGATAGGCACGGTGGACGACACCCCCCTCGCCACCCTTCTCCCCGAAGAACTCCTGCGGCCCGCCATCGACGGCATGCCGGAGCTTTCCGAGGTGGACGTGGTGCGCCACTTCACCCGCCTGTCGCGGCGCAACTACACCCCGGAATTGGGGCTCTACCCCCTGGGGAGTTGCACCATGAAGTACAACCCGCGCATCAACGAGGAAGCGGCCCGGTACCCCGGCTTCGCCAACAGCCATCCCCTGCAACCGGCCTCCACGGTCCAGGGTAACCTGGCTCTGTGCTGGGCGCTGGAAGAAGCCCTGCGGGAGATCACCGGCCTGTCGCGGGTCAGCCTTCACCCCGCCGCTGGTGCCCAGGGGGAGTTCGCGGGCATCCAGATGGTGCAGGCGGCCTTCGCCAAGCGGGGGGAAAAGCGGCGCTACGTCCTGATCCCCGATTCCGCCCACGGCACCAACCCGGCTTCGGCCCATTTCGCCGGTTTTGAGGTCCAGGAACTGCTCTCCAACGAACACGGCACCCTGGACCTGGAAGACCTCGAACGGGCCATGACGGAGGATGTCGCGGCGCTCATGCTCACCGTCCCCAACACCCTGGGGGTGTTCGAAAACCACATTCTGGAGATCGCCCGCATCGTTCATGGCAAGGGCGGGTACCTCTACTGTGACGGTGCCAATCTCAATGCCTTCGTGGGCAAGGTACGCCCCGGGGACATGGGGGTGGACGTCCTGCACCTGAACCTCCACAAGACCTTCACCACCCCCCACGGCGGTGGCGGTCCCGGCGCCGGCCCGGTGGCCGTGGCGGCGGAACTGGCCCCTTTCCTGCCGGTGCCCACGGTGGAGAAAGGGGAGGACGGTTTCTATCTGGACTTCGACCGTCCCGACTCCATCGGGCGCCTGCGCTCTTTCCATGGGCAATTCGGCATGTTGGTGCGGGCCCTGGCCTACATCCTGGCCATGGGCGGACGGGGATTGGCCCGGGTGGCGGAAACCGCGGTGCTCAACGCCAACTATCTGCGCAAAGGGCTGGAAGGCCACTACCATCTACCCCACGACAGCCCCGCCATGCACGAGGTCGTGTTCAACGACAAATCCCAGGCGGAATTCGGCGTCACCACCATGGATATCGCCAAGCGCATGATGGATTATGGCTTTCATCCGCCCACGGTGTACTTCCCCATCAGTATCTCCGGCGCGTTGATGATCGAGCCCACGGAAACCGTGGCCAAGGAGGACCTGGATAGCTTCATCGAAGCCATGCGAGCCATCGCCCGGGAGGCCGAGACCGCTCCGGATCTGGTCAAGGGAGCGCCCTACACGACCCCGGTGCGGCGTTGTGATGAGGTGGCGGCGGCCCGGAAACCGATCCTGCGCTGGACGCCGGAGGCGGGCTGAGGGCCTGGAGGGGGCAACCCTTGCGGCGGCTTGAGCCCACCATTTTTGCCTTCTTCTGTGCCTGTTGGGTCCTCGCCTTGCTGCACGAATTGGGGGTGATCCCGCTGGCGGACACCCTGCGAATCGAGCCCCAGGGGCTCTTTACCCTCGCTGCTTTCGGCGGCTGGCTGGCGGGCAACGTGTACGTTGCCCGTCGCCGTATCCTGCCCCGCGTTTTTCACCGCCGTCTGTTGCTCCTGTACCTGGTGGGGCCGCCAGGCATTCTTTTTCTGCTGTGGGCCATGGCACCGGCGGATTGGCAGCGGGCGGCGCCCTTGACCGCAATCCTGGCCTTCGGCGTTTCGACCATTCTTTTCCTGGTGCCGTACTTCCTGCGCCGCTGGCCCCAACGTTCGCAAGATTGAACCCTCTTCCGGAAGACCGGGCCTGGGACGCCGGTTCTCTCTGACAGGATCAGAATCTATCTTTTTCGGGGCGCATGACCTTGGCAATCTCTCTTTCCTAGGTTACAGTTCCCTAAGAAGGATAAAGAGATACGGACAAAGGCATCAATAGGAAGTCATTTCACCGCTTCTAGAGGTCTTTTTTGGGAGAGAAAGAATGGGATTGACGGACGAGGTCGGCAAGGCGTTACGGTTCTTACGGAAGCGCCGAGGGATGACCCAGAAGAGCGTGGCGGGGGGCGCGGGCATTAGCAAGAATCTTTTGAGCAATTGGGAGACCGGTGCAACAGCCCCTTCTCTGGGCAGCCTGGAGAAGGTGATGGGAGTGCTGGATGTAGATCTTTTGGAACTGTACAACACCATGAATCTGATGACCGGTCGGCCCTTCCGGGAGACGCGCCCCGAGGCCCTGCCGATAGGGGGGACGCACCCGCCCGACCCTCGGTCGGGATACTCCCCCTGGGAGCGTTCCGCCAAGCCGAAGAGTTCCGAAGTGATGGATTCGTTGTTGCTCTTCGTCGGACTCCTGCGGATGATGTCCCAGGCGACTCGGGATGCCAGTGTGTTGGAGGAAATGGAACAGTTGCTTCAGGATCGTATCCACTCCGAGGAGTAGAGTCCGGGAAAGGCCGGCCCCCTGCCAGGGACCGGCGAGGTGGACAGGATCAATCTTCGTCCCAGCGGTCCTCGATCGCCGCGGCGAGGGTGAACTCGGTTTCCGTCAGCCCTTCCGGAGGGGAGGAAATGGTGACCTGGACCCTTCGGTCCTGGCGCTGGATTTCCAGCGGGCGATGCGAATCCACAGTCGCCTGGTGTATCGCCTCCGCGAAGTAACGGGCGCCGGTGGAGTCCGGGCTGGTGAAGGTCTTGTGCAGAGCGCCCTGGGCATCGACACTCCAGCCGGAAAGCCGTTGCAGGCGCAGGGCCACGTCCGCCGACGGAGCGGGTCCGGGCGATCCGGGGATCGTCTCCGGCGTGTCGGGCTTGCCGTCCTGGTCGCCCTTCACGGTCCTTTGAACCCGCTCCGCTTTCAACGGTCGCGCGGCGTCCGCCGAGCCGTCCGCTCGTTGCACGCGTTCGGCCTTCAGCGATTCGTTGGGTTGCTCCTGGTTCTGTACTTTCATACGGGTAGTCTCCTTGGTTTGAGGTTGTTGTGATTGCGGTCGAGTTGTGTGGAATCTTCACGACCGGGTTGCGAGTTTTTCCTGACCCCGGCGGCCCTCGATCGGTTTCGGATCTCGCTCATTCCGGCCCCGCCGGGGCATTGCTGGCGGCCTGGACCAGAGCGATGGGGTGCGCCAGTGCTTGGGCGAGCCGCGCCGCGAGTCCGCACAGGGCCGTATCCCCCGGACTCAGCTCGGATAATTCGCCACGGATGGCGATGTACCGTTCCAGAACGGTGCGCACCCACCTCAGGTCGATGGCCAGCGCGCGCCGCCACTGCGATGGCGTGGCCTTGCGGGGCAGGGCGGCGAGCCCATCGCCCAGATCGGTGAGGATCTCCCGGTGTTCCGGCTGGCGTTTCAGGATCAGAAGGAAGGGGCGTATCGGCGGCATCGATGGAGCCGCTTGCCCGGTGGCGAGTTCGGCGGCGGCGCTTCCGGGCATGGCCAACTCTTCCGCCGTCTGCAGAAGGATCTGTTCCAGCGCCGTGGAGACCGCTTCCAGTCCTCGGATCGTGCGCGCGGTGTGGTGCAGGATCCACAGCTCCTCCACCAAGGCCCGCAACTCCAGCGCCAGAGTCGGCCCTCCTTGAGCACAGTCCGGCTCGAAGTCTTCCATCATCACGGCGTAGAGCCGCGTACCCGCCCGGAGGAGTTTCCGTTGCGCCTCCGGGGGCAGGCCCACCAGCAGCCGGGCGGGAAAAAGAGCCTGGGATTCCCAATCTTCTGTGGACACCGAGTTGGTCATGGGGCGCCCCCCTGCCGTCGCACTCGCGGTGGTGCCCCCGGAAACCGTGGGGCTTGCAGTTCGGGTTGGCAATCGAGCATGCAATCTCCTTTCCTCGTACAAAAGATCGAGCCGTCCTCCGTGGCGTCTCGGGAACACAAGGTTTCTGCTTGCGGAGACGGTAACAAGGTAGGTGGGTATGGATGTATGCCTTGCGGTAAGATGGTGGGACAGTCAACGAATCGATAATCGTGTCGGAGGTTGTTGTACGTGGTGAAACATCAGGGTGCAGAGAGAGTCGTGCGTGCGCTGGATAAGGAAATGAAGCGCCGGAAACGCGGTACTATCACCGCCATATCGCAACTAATGAAGCGTAGCCGTTCTTGGTGGCATCAGCGTCGCAAGGCCGGTGATGTCAGCGTGGGACAGATGATGGGAATTCTCGACTATTTAGATCTTGATGCTGTGCGATTCCTGCGGCAGGCTCTCCATGAGGATGGCCTGAGTCTGGATCTCGAGAAACCGAAAACGGCGCCATCGGAAATCGTATTGGTAGCGCTTCATCGATTCCAAATCAAGGATCGTCCGGGCACTCTCGGCGCCTCTTTTCTGGAAACCTTGGACTCGATTCGCTATGAGAGACCGCATGAGGCGCTTGAAAAGGCAACCTGGGGGGTGGAGCATGTTGATAGAGCGCTCTTGGCGCGTTTTCTTGGCGTGGTTGCGAGTATCTTCCGCCACCTGAGTCGATTGGACGATGCAGAGCATGCTTTGTTCGCTGGTATAAACCTTGCCGACATATCCAGCGACCATGAAGTTGTAGCGGAGCTTGTCCAGCGTCGAGCCTACGTGGTTGGGGAACGCGGTCAGCTTGAAACGGCCCTGAGGCTTTCTGAGAGTGCGATGATCGCGTATCTAAGATGCGGCAGTGCAGTTGGGGCCGCGCAGGCCATTATTGATCAAGCGGTCTGGATGAGTCGGCTTGGTAGATGCAAGGAGACGATTCTCTTGGCGGAGACAGGTTTGAAATGGCTTCCAGAAACAGAGGAGGTAAATCGTTGTGCCGCCTACCAATTGATTGCACGAAATTGGTTCGTCCTCGGCGACCTGGATAGAGCTTGGGAGTGCATAGCGAAGGTCAGGGAAATTGCGAAAGATAACTCGATATTAATACAGGATAAACTGGACTGGCTTACGGCGAATATTCTGGCAGCGTTAGGTCGCCTCTCAGAGGCTGAAGGACTCCTCATTTCTACCATAGAGCGCGTCTGTAGATACAGGAATGGCGAAGATGCGCTATTGATTTGTGATCTGGTAGAGGTGCAGCTTCGGCTCGGGAAACTCAAAGAAGCGCATGAGACGGCAATTATGATGTTGAAATTGCTAGAGCCCATGAGGCATGACAGAATTATATCTGCGGCGATAGAAGAATTATTGCGCTTAGGTGAAAAGGGACTTACGCTCGCCCTCGTTGATCGTGTCAGGACGAAAATCGAAGGCGAGCTGTGCGCTACCCTGGATGCGCAGAAGATCAGCCGTTAGGTTCCACCTCAGGCCCCTTTTCATTTTGATAGCTTGATAGTCCATGCCGCGCCACCGCCGGGCCAACATCCCCCCCCGAACACTGCCACGATTCCCTGACCGCTCTCCACCCGGAACCCTCTCTCGAATCCTCCTCCGCTGCCAGGACCGGCACCGACAGCATCAGGCACGCAAGCAAGACCACTCGGGCTAACAACTTATGCATGGGATACTCTCCTCCGGAAGGGCCACGCCCCGCGCGGCATTGCCGGGACGATCCCAACCGTCCGCACCACGCTACGTGCCGTCGTCTCTGGGCGCAACTAGAAAGCCGAGAATTCCCGAAAAATTGGGGAAAATTTAGATATTTTTGCCTCCAAGTATGGATAAAAGGATGAAGAAATATCTCGATTTTCCTGAAAAGATTGCAATCTGTCTGTGTTGTTTGGCGGCAACCCTTTCACGGTTTGTCCCCTCCGTCCGGCGCAGCGGGTTCATCGCGCCGAGGGCGTTGACGAGCGGGGAATCCTTGACGGGGTAGGTCGTGGTCAGCGCGGGATCACCGGGGCGGCGGTGGGGCCACGGCCTTCGGTTTGGTGGATTTGCAATCCCAGATCGATCCCGATACCCTCGGGGAACCACATCCTGGAGGCCCATTTTTGCCGGCTGCCGTTGCGGTTCGTGTCGAACGGCGAAACCAGGATTTCCCCGTCGCCCCGTCCCGTTTCACCCCTGGCGTGGTTCTATCTCCGCGCAAAATCCTTCTAGGTTTATGGCTCGATCGCTGAACATCGTCGTCGTTTCGACTCTTCTGCTGGGTTTGTCCACCATGGCTGTGGCGGCACAGCAGGCCCTGCGGACTCCTGAAAGAACACCGGCTCCACCGGTCACCCTGGAGCAAGCATCCCCCGTCACTGCCAATGAGGGGCATCTGCGTCTCAGTTGGAAGCCGGAGGGGGAGGTCCCCGACCTTTCCTTCGAACTGGAGCGTTCCCTCAACGCGGACTTCCGGGAGGTCGCCCTGCGGAAGGTGGGAGCGGATCGGGCGTCTTATGTTTCCGGATTGCGGGAAGGCGAGAATTACTTCCGGGTCCGGGCCGTCACCGCCGCCGGGGATGCGGGACCGTGGTCCGAAGCGTTGGTGGTGCGGGTGGACTACCCCTCCCGGCGACAGGTGTTCATCCTGATGGCGGTGGGGGCAGTGTTGTTGATCGCCACCGTGTTGTTGATTCTCGCCGGGCACGCCCGGCGTCGGGGTGCGAGGGAGGGATAGGCATGGATCTGCGCGAAACGGTTCTCGACCCCACCGCCGGGTGGCTCTTGCTGGCCTTCTTCGGCATCGCCTGGGTGGCTCTGGGGTTGTATTGGGGGCGCAAGGCCCGAGACCTGGAGGGCTTCATGCTCGCCGGTCGCAACGTGGGCCTGGCCCTGGGAGCGGCCACTGCCATGGCCACCTGGGTGACCTCCAACACCATCATGCTGGCGCCCCAATTCGCCGTGCAGATGGGCATCTGGGGCATGCTGGCCTATTCCACCGCCAGTTTCGGCCTGTTGCTCTTCGCCCCCATGGCGTTGCGCATCCGCAAACTGATGCCCAAGGGCTACACCAGCGGTGATTTCATCCGTCTGCGCTACGGGCGTGCCGCCTGGGTGGTGTTCCTGCTGATCTCTCTCTTCTACTCCATGGCCTGGCTGGTGAGCATGGGCATGGCCGGGGGCATCGTGCTCAAGGCGCTGGCGGGGATTCCCTACGCGTACGGTATGTCGGCGATTCTGCTGGTGTGCGTCATCTACACCCTCTTCGGCGGGTTGTACGCGGTCATCGGCACGGATTTCTTCCAGAGCGTGATCATCCTCATCGGCGTGGTGACGGTGGGCGCCGTGGTGCTGTCGCGGATCGATGTCACCCAGGTCTACCACGATGTGGCGGCACAGCAGCCCACCCTGCTGGCGGTGTTCATGCCGGTGGCCTTGCTGTCGCTGTTCAACAACATGTTCTTCGGCTTTGGTGAGATTTTCCACAACAATGTCTGGTGGAGTCGGGCCTTCGCCATGCGCGACGGCGTGTCCTACAAGGCCTTTCTCCTTTCCGGCCTGCTCTGGTTCCCCATTCCCGTGGCTGCGGGTTTCTTGGGATTGTGCGCCGGGACGCTGGGGATCAATGTCACGGATCCCGACATGGTGGGGCCGCTGGTGGCGGGTTCGGTGTTGGGCCCCATCGGTGCGATGGTGGTCTTCGTGGTGATCTTCTGTTCCCTGGCCTCCAGCATCGATAGCTTGCTGGCCGCTACTTCGGACCTCCTCGCCGAGGACGTCTACCGCAAGATGATCGCCCCTTCCGCCTCCGAGGCGCGGGTGCGCAAGCTTTCCTCGTGGATCATCATCGGCCTGGGATTGCTCACCTGGGCGTTGTGCATGCCGCGGCTCAACTATCTGTTGCAGGTGCTTTTCTTCGCCGGTCCCCTGGTGGGCAGCGCCATCTGGCCGGTGGCGGCGGGGCTCTACTGGAAGAAGGCCAATCCCACCGGTGCCCTGTGGGCCATGATCCTGGGCAGTGCGGTGGGGCTGGTGGCGTACTTCCAGATCGGCTGGTTTACGGCGGCGCTGATCGGCGCCGCGGTCTCCGCCGTGGTGGTCTGCCTGACCACCTGGCTGGCACCGCGGGAATTTGACTGGTCCCGCCTGAATGAAGTCACCCCGGAAGGGACGGAGGGAGGCGCCTGATGCTCTTTCCCAAGTTCATCGTGGAGATTCTGATCTATGCCGCCCTCGTTGGCAGCGGCCTCGGTATGGTGACGCTCCTTCTGCTGCTGTTCAAAGATTTCAAAAAGAGGAGGATCTGGTGACGAGCGAAACACAGACTCCCGGTCCCAATGAAACCGTTCGATTCCTGGAACCACCGGCAGACTCCGAGTCCCTGCGCCCGGACCCGGCCCATCTGTTCACCGAGAGCGCCATCCGCATCGATGTGTTGCGGGAGTTGGAGGGCCAGTCCATCCTGTCTTCCCGGCAGTTCCGCCGCGAGCACGTGATCGCCCTGGGCAAGCTGGCGGCGGTGCTGGAGTCGCTGGAGATCGCCCCGTACCATCCCCTGGATGGCAAGATCGTCATCACCGCGTTCTTCGAGGCCAGCACCCGCACCCGCATCTCCTTTGAGAGTTCCGCGCTGCGGCTGGACGGCAAGGTGATCTCGATCCCGGAAGGGCAAGTGACGGGAGCGAAGAAAGGGGAATCGCTGGCGGATATCGGCGAGATGTTCAACGCCTATGGCGACCTGGTGATCCTGCGCCACACGGCGACGGACGCCCTGGAGCAGATCCAGCGCAGCCTGCGCTTGCCCCTGATCAACGCGGGCAACGGCAGTGGCGAGCACCCCACCCAGGCCCTGGCGGATTGGTATGCCCTGTTGAAATGGAAGCCGGATCTGGCGGATCGGCAGATGCCGGAGGACGAGAAACTCCACCTCGGCATCCTCGGCACCCCGGGGAGCATGCGGGCGGTGAAAAGCTTTCTGCTGACCTCGCTGCTGTTCCGCGAAAACATTCGCAAGATCACCGTCATTTCCGAGATGGCGGATCCTTTCGGAGCCGGTCTGGAGGAGGAGATCCGCCGCGCTGGTATCGACTACGAGGTCACCAACGACATTCACCATCGCCTGAATCAGCTGGATGTGATTTACATGAACTCCATCGCTTTTTTGGGCGACAGTTACAAGAGTCTGGACAGTCGTTACAAATTGAACAAAGACAGCGATCTGAAGGAGGGGGCGGTGATCCTCCATCCCCTGGCCCGGCTCGACGAATTGAGCACGGACCTGGACGATACGCCCCACAACCTCTACTTCTCCCAGGCCCACGGCGCGGTGTTCATCCGCCAGGCGCTGTTGCTCTCGGTCTTTGGTCGCCTGGACCGGCTGCCGCGAGAGATCCCCTTCCAGTCGTCCAGCTAGGCAAAAGCCAAAACTAGAAAAGGTCCCAAACTATGTGTGGAATTACCGGCTTCTGGTCCGCTCGGGATCTCCCGAGCGGGGCGCAGCAGCACCTCGAAGCGATGATGGACACCCTGGCCCATCGTGGTCCCGACGGTCGGGGACACTTTGTCCGCCCCAAGGAGGGCATCGCCATGGGCCACACTCGGCTGTCCATCAACGATCTCGCCGATAGCGGTGCGCAGCCGCTGCTGAGCGGCGGTCGGCGCTACGTGCTGACCCACAACGGGGAGTTCTACGACTTCAAGCGCTACCGCTCCCGCACCATGGCCCAGGGGGCGCGCTTCGCCTCCAAATCCGACAGCGAGATCGCCATCAGCCTGTACGAGCGCCACGGTCTGGACTTCGTGAATCATCTGCGGGGCGAATTCGCCTTCGCCCTCTATGATCGCAAAAAAGAAGAGCTGATCCTGGTGCGGGACCGGTTCGGCATCCGGCCCCTGTTCTATCGCATCGAGGGCGGCACGGCGGTCTGGGGATCGGAGGTCAAGGCCGTCCTGGCTCACCCCGCCACCCCCCGACGGCTGGACCGGCGGGCGCTGTTGAATCAGTTGATGCAAACCATGGTGCCGGGGACCACGGCCTTCGAGGGTGTCTACGCCCTGAAGCCTGGCCATCTGTTGGTGCTGCGGCGGCGGGATGGCGTGCTGGAGGTGGAGCAGAAGCGCTATTGGGATCTGGATTTCCCCACGCCGGAAGAGCGGGACGACCGCATCTCCCCGGAGGACCACATCGAACGCGTCCGCGAGGAATTGGTGGACGCCGTGGTCTTCCGTCTGGAGGCGGACGTGCCGGTGGGGTGTTACCTCTCCGGGGGTATCGATAGTTGTTGCATCCTCGGTCTGGCCACCGGCGCCCAGCAGGCGCCGGTCAAGGCGTTCACCATCAGTTTTGACCACGATGACTACGACGAAGCCAGCATCGCCCGCGAGATGGCGGAGTCCATGAACGCCGAGCAGGAGATGATCCGTCTGGGAGCGGAGGATCTCTACGGTGAGAACTACATCACCACCGCCTGGCACGCCGAGCGCACCTTCTACAACACCCTGGGGGTGGCCAAATGGTGCATGAGCCGCCGGGTGCGAGAGTGCGGCTACAAGACCGTGATCACCGGCGAGGGTTCGGACGAACTCTTCGGCGGCTACCCGGCCTTCAAGCGGGATATGTTTCTTCACGGCCTCCAGGACGAGCCGGAGGATGTGCGCCGTTCCTACCAGGAGGCCCTGGACCGCAGCAACAAACTCTTCAAGGGCGCCATCCTGGCGGAGGAGCATGCCACCCATCCGGCCTGGGAGCGGCTGTGCGGCTTCACTCCGTCGTGGCTCCAGCCCTGGCTCGCCACCCTGGAGGTGGTGCGCCCCCTGCTCAGCGCCGAGGTCAACGAAGAGCTGGTGGATTACGATCCCGTGGCGGCGATCGCCGAGGAGATCGATCCCAAAATGGTTCAGGGGCGCCACCCCCTGGACCGGGCCCAATACACCTGGGCCAAGACCATGCTGGAGGGGCAGATCCTCAACTGGGGAGGCGATCGGGTGGACATGGCCAACTCCATGGAAAGCCGCCCCGCCTTCCTGGACCACCACCTCGCCGAGGTCGCCGTGCGCATCCCTCCCCGCCTGCGCATCCGCGGCAACACGGAGAAGTGGGTCCTGCGGGAAGCGGTCAAGGGCGTGTTGCCGGAGGTGCTCTACAAGCGCGAGAAGTTCGCCTTCATGGCCCCCCCGGCCCACACCGACGTGGCCAAGACCCGGGGCGTCAAACAGCTGGTGGACCGCTTCCTGAACCGCGGTACCATCACCCGCGCGGGCCTGTTCGATCCGGCGAGGATGGAGACCTTCCTGAAGGAGTATTGGGCGGACAAGGATCCGGTCTCCCTGACCCGCAAGGACGCGATCCTCAACCACCTGCTGTGCGTGCAGATCCTGGAGGATCGACTGGTGCAGGGGGCGGGCGGCTGAGCCTCTCTGGTGGCGCAAGGGGCCTGGGAGCCGCTTCGGGGGAGGGTTGCGAAGGGGTGGATGGGTTACACTGTCGTTTTCTTGGACCCCTAAATCTTAAGGAGGATGAGGATGATGAAAATGACGAGGAAATCAAAAACCCTCGGTCTGTTGGCCGTCGGGATCTGTTTGCTGGCGGTCCTGTGGGTTGGTCCTGTGGCCCAGGCGTGCTGCACGCCGTGCAACCCCTGGTGCAAGATCAGCCTGCCGCCGGAAGCGTACTGCTGCACCGGGATCCCCGAACCCGGTAACGCCTGTGGTCTGACCATCTGTGCCAAGTATCTGGAGATGACCGGCCAATCCGACGACGCGGCCCTCTTCCAGGCCCCGAACCTGACCCTGGCGAACACCGGAAGCTGTGGCGAGCAGCCGCTGACCTTCGAGGCCCCCGCGGAGGGGACCGACGAAGTCACCACGACGGAGTCAGCGCTGGCGGACGACGCGGAGAGTTAGCATCGACCCCGGACCGTCGCGGCGGTGCCGTGGCGGTCCGGTTGACGCACTGGGTTGAGCCAGGACCAGAGTGCTCGGACCGCCCTTTCTAATCCCATCAACTCCCATCAACACCGCACCCCGATCCAACGCCAGGCGCGGGCGCCGCTCATCACCCCTCGTAGAATCAGTCGTCAGGAAGGACCAGAAATCATGAAGCTCGCCGTACTGTCCCGATCGCCGAAGGCTTACAGCACGCAGCGGTTGAAGGCCGCCGCCCAGGAGCGGGGCCATGAGGTGCGGGTGCTCAACACCTTGCGCTTCGCCATCGACCTGTCCGCAGACCTGCCAGACCTGCAATATCGGGGCAAACTCCTGTCCCACTACGACGCGATCCTGCCGCGCATCGGTGCCTCGATCACCTTTTACGGTATGGCCGTGGTGCGGCAGTTCGAGCAGATGGACGTGTACACGCCCAACACCTCCGCGGGCATCGCCAACTCCCGGGACAAGCTGCGGGCCATTCAGATCCTGTCCCGTCATGGCATCGGGATTCCGGCCACCATGTTCGTGCGCGATCGCGCCGATGTGATCGCCGCCGTGGAACAGGTGGGCGGTGCCCCGGTGGTCATCAAGCTCCTGGAGGGTACCCAGGGGATCGGGGTGATTCTCGCCCCGGACAACAAGGTGGCCGAGGCGGTGATCGAGACGCTCCAGAGCACCCGGCAGAACGTGCTCATCCAGCGGTTTATCGCCGAGAGCAAGGGCAAGGACATCCGGGCTTTCGTCATCGGGGACCGGGTGGTGGCAGCCATGCGGCGCAGCGCGGTGGGGGATGAGTTCCGCTCCAACGTCCATCGTGGGGGCACCACCGAAGTCGTGCAACTGGATCCCGCCTACGAGCAGGTCGCCGTGCGGGCGGCGCAGATCATGGGCCTGCGGGTGGCGGGCGTGGATCTGCTGGAAGGCGCCGACGGACCGCTGGTGATGGAGGTCAACAGTTCCCCGGGCCTCGAGGGCATCGAAGGCGCCACGGGGCTGGATGTGGCGGGCGCCATCATCGACTTCATCGCCAGCCAGGTGGATTTCCCGGAACTCGACGTTCGCCAGCGCCTCACGGTGAGCACCGAGTACGGCGTCGCGGAGTTGCTGGTGCGGGAAGGGGCGGAAATCCTGGGCAAGAGCATTGCGGACTCGGGCCTCAAGGAGCGTGACATCGCTATCCTGACCTTGACCAAGGGCACCACGGTGGTCCCGAATCCGAAGGCCAGCCGGATCCTGGAGATCGATGATCGCCTGTTGTGTTTCGGCAGGCTCAAGGCCATGCGGGGCCTGGTGCCGGAGCGGCGTCGGCGGCGGGCGCGGCCCGACCTGCAACCCCTGCCGGAGCACCCTTTCTCGGGCGTGAGCGAGACGCCGACCGAGCCGGAACCTTCGTGACCGAGAGCGCCAAGCCCCGGCGACGGAAGCGGCAACCCTTCGAGATCGCGGGGCACACCGTGGCGCCGGGAACCCGGGCGAAGTTGGAACTGCCCATCGCCCGCCTGATGTCCGGCACTCCGGTGGCGTTGCCGGTGCTGGTGGTCCACGGTCGTCTGGAGGGTCCCACCGTGTGGATCACCGCCGCGGTGCACGGCGACGAACTCTGCGGCATCGAGATCATCCGGCGGGTGCTCAACACGATGCAGCCGCGCTCCATGGCCGGGACGGTGATCGCGGTGCCGGTGGTCAACGTCCATGGCTTCAACCGGGGCGACCGCTATTTGCCGGATCGCCGAGATCTGAATCGGTCCTTCCCCGGTTCCCAGCGGGGTTCCCTGGCGGCGGTCATCGCCCACCTGATCATGACCGAGGTGGTCGCGCGGTGCACCGTCGGTATCGATCTGCACACCGGATCCGACCATCGGATCAATCTGCCGCAGATCCGCGCCGATCTCGACGACCCAGGGACTCTGGAACTGGCCCGGGTGTTCGCCGCCCCGGTGGCGATCCACGCCCGGACCCGGGATGGATCGCTGCGCCAGGCGGCCACCGAGGCGGGGTCCGTGGTGTTGCTCTACGAAGCGGGGGAGGCGGATCGTTTCGATCCCCAGGCCATCGAGGCCGGAACGGCGGGGGTGCTGCGGGTGCTGGGTCATCTGGGCCTCGCTCCAGAGGCTCAGCCTCCCACCACCGCCGTCTGGCTGTCGCGCAGCACCCGGTGGCTGCGGGCCTCCCGCAGTGGCATCCTGCACCTGACCGTGGCCCTCGGCGACGAGGTGATCCGGGGGCAGAAGGTGGCGATGATCTACGATCCCTTCGGCAAGCGCCTGGGGTCGATTTCGGCCCGCATGGACGGTTTGATCATTGGCCACACCCAACGCCCCCTGGTCAATCGCGGCGATGCCATCCTCCATGTCGCCGAACACGGCGCACCGGATTCGGATTGGCGGTCGGCCTCGTAGGATTCGCCACGGGCTGGTAAGGCGGCTCAGTCCTCCGCCGGGGGTTCTTCCAGGAGTTCGAAGCTCACCCGGGAGACCCGCCGTTTCGCCATGGCCAGCACGCGGATGCGATAGGGGGGGACCTCCAGGAGGTCGCCGACCTTCGGGATGCGACCAAAGCGGGAGACCACGAAGCCGGCCACCGTGTCTTCCTCGGTACCCAATTCCAGATCCAGGTGCTTGGCCGCTTCCGGCAATGGCAGGCTGCCATCCATTTCGATCACCCGACCGCTGGCGTCGTGGACCAGCGGCCCCACCTCGTCAAACTCATCCGGCAGGGGGCCGACGATCTCTTCCAGGGCATCCTCCAGGAACACCATGCCGACGGTGGTGCCGTGCTCATCCACCACCATGGCGCAGTGGGTTCGCTCCCCCTGCAAGTTGCGGATCAGCGAGGAGATCAGCAGCGTGTCGGGCACCGAAGGGATGGGCCGGGCCAGCTTCGCCAGACTCTGTTCCTGCTTCCCCTCCAGGACCGAGACCAGGATGTCCTTGGAGTGCACGATACCGGCGGTGGCGTCCAGATCCGGATCCGCTACCGGAAACCGCGAGTGGCGGCTTTTGCGGATGACCGCCAGATTCTCCTCGGCGCTCTGCCGGGTGGAGACGTAGACGACATCGACCCGGGGCAACATGATGTGCCGCACCCGCAGGTTGACCAGGCCCAGGATGTTGTCGCCGAAGGTCTGCTGGCGGTGGGAGATGCGTCCGGCGCGGGATGCGGCGAGCAGGATCGCCCGCAGTTCGTCGATTTCGTGGACATCATCGTGCTCCCCTTCCTCCTTCAAGCCGACGGCCCGCAGCACCAGATTCGACAGGGAGTTGACGAAGGCGATCAACGGCCGCAGGACCAGGGTGAAGAGCCGCAGGGGGTAGCCGATGACCAGGGAGGTGGCCTCCGGTTTGCGGATCGCCCAGATCTTCGGCACCTGTTCGCCGAGGATCACGTGGAGGATGGTGATCACGGTCAGCGCCATCCCCAGCGCGAAGAGGTGAAACCCGGGGCTCTCCTGGACTTCGAAGCCCAACGCCTCGGCTCCCGACAGCAGCAGGGAAGCCACGGCGGGTTCCGCCAACCAGCCGAGGATCAGGCTGGCCAGGGTGATGCCCAACTGGCAGGCGGACAGGTAGAGATTGAGATTCCCCAGGATCCGCTGGACCGTCGCCGCCGAGTTCGAGCCCTTGTCGGCCATCGCCTCGATGCGGGTGCTCCGGGCCTTGACCAGGGCGAACTCGGCGGCGACGAAGAATCCATTCAGGGCAATGAAGAAGGCGGTGGCCGTCAACTTGAGCAGCACTGCGCTCAGCGTCGTGGGATCACTCATAAGCCTTCCAATCTAGCACGTTCGGGGGGCAGCTCCCGGTCGCGATTCGCATCCTCACTGGGAACTCGAACCGATTCCGTATAGGCTGCCCCACGGCGCCGGGCCTTTCGCCACGGGGTCTTCGGGGGAATCTCTTGCCAACCGCTGAAGCAACCATCAAGAAGAAGCCTGGCTCCATGGGGCCCGAAAGCGCCAAACGCTTCGGGGCCTTCTCCGGGGTCTTCACCCCCAGCATCCTGACGATTCTCGGGGTCGTCATGTACCTGCGGGCCGGGTGGGTGGTGGGCAACGTCGGGCTCGGGGGGGCGCTGGCCATCGTGGTGCTGGCCCATGTCATTTCGGTCATCACCGGGCTTTCCATTTCGAGCATCGCCACCAACCGGACCGTGGGACCGGGGGGCGCCTACTACATGATCAGCCGCTCCCTCGGGGGGCCCACCGGGGCGGCCATCGGGATTCCACTGTTCTTCGCCCAGGCGTTGAGCATCGCCTTTTACATCGTGGGTTTCGTCGAGAGTCTGACGCTCTTCAACCTGCCCGTCGATCCCCGCATCCTGGGTACGGCGGTGTGTGTCGGGCTGACGCTGATCTCCCTGAAGGGCACGGAGTTGGCGATCCGCGCCCAGTTCGTCGTGATGATCGCCATCGGCGTATCGCTCCTCTCCTTCTTTCTCGGCAAGGGGGAGTCGGCGCCGGTGGAGATCGCCTGGACCAACCCCGACGGCTTGCCCTTCGTGACGGTGTTCGCCGTCTTCTTTCCGGCGGTGACGGGGATCATGGCGGGGGTCTCCATGTCCGGCGACCTCAAGGACCCCCGGCGGGACCTGCCGAAGGGCACCCTGGCGGCCATCGCCGTGGGGATGCTGGTGTACCTGGCGGTGCCCATCTGGCTGGCCCGCGGTGCTGACAGCGCGACCCTGGTCACCAACGGTCACGTGATGTGGGACCTGGCCCTGGTGCCGGGGGTGATCTACGTGGGGGTGTGGGCGGCGACCCTGTCGAGCGCCATCGGCAGCATTCTGGCGGCGCCCCGTACGTTACAAGCGCTGGCCATGGATCGGGCCATGCCGCGCGTTTTCGCCCGCGGCTCGGGACCGGCCAATGAGCCGCGCATCGGGCTGATTTTCAGCTTCCTGCTCGCCGAGATCGCCATTCTGGCCGGGGGTCTGGACATCATCGCCCAGGTGCTGACGATGTTTTTCCTGGCGACCTACGGGGTGACCAACTTTGCCTGCGGTCTGGAAAAATGGGCGGCGAGCCCCAGTTTCCGGCCGGCTTTCGCGGTGCCGTGGTGGGTGAGCCTGTTTGGTGCCGCCGCGTGCTTCTACGTCATGAGCATCATCGATCTACCGGCGATGCTGATGGCGATGCTGGTCTGCGGCGGTCTCTATCTGGTGACCCAGCGCCGATCCCTGGGCGATACCTTCGGCGACGCGCGCCACGGCATCTGGGCGGCGCTGGTGCGCACCTCGTTGCAGAATTACCGTCGCGCCCGTTTCCATCCCGTCAACTGGCGCCCCAACCTGATCATTTTCGGCGGCAGCCTGGCGCGCCGCAACTATCTGGCGGAACTGGGCAGCGCGCTGGTGCAGGATCGGGGGATCGTCTCCTTCTCGCAACTGATCCAGGGGGATCTGCGCACCGCGGCGCCCGCCCGGGAGGAGGCGCTGAAGTTCCTGGAGGCCCAGGCCCGGGAGCTGTACCCGAATCTGTTCTGCCGGGTCGATGTGGTCGATGACGTTCATCGGAGCATCGCCGGGATCACCCAGTCCTACGGCGTCGGCAACTTCGAAGCCAACACGGTGATGATCGGTTGGACCGACAAGCCGGATCGGCAAGCAGCGCTGCTGGAAGCGCTGCGGGATCTGCTGGCCCTGGATCGTTCCGTGCTGATGGTGCGCTACGACCACGAGCGCGGCTTTGGCCTGGGCAAGCGCATCGACATCTGGTGGGGTGGCTTGCAGCGCAACGGGGCCTTGATGCTGCTGCTGGCCTATCTGCTGAACTCCCACGATCGCTGGCGGGAAGCGGAGGTGCGCATCCTGACGATGGTCCAGACCAACCGCCAGCGGGCCAAGGCGATCACGGAACTCCAGCGCATCATGACGGCGACCCATCTTTCGGCGCAGACCAAGGTCATTCGTTCGAAGGGTACCAATATCGTGGCCCTGATGAAGGAGGAGAGCGGCTGCAGCGATCTGGTCATCATCGGTCTCCGGCAACCCAACGATCAGGAGTCCGCAGAGGACTATTTCGGTAGCTACGCCAAGATTCTGACCGTCTTGCCCTCCGCCATGCTGGTCGCCAGCGCCCCCAGCTTCGAGGGCGCGGCGGTACTCTTCGACGACGCCGACCTGACGGAGGTCAACGGCAATGGGGAAGAGGCTTCGGCAGGGAGCGGGGCCGTGGTGCCCGACTAGCGATTCGGGGGCATCGTCCTCCCTGCCCCACCCCTCCGGGCGGGATCCGCCCTCCCGGAGACCCCACCCCTGGAGGTATCGCGGCGCCTCTCGCCAGACTTCATCATGGCGGACAAGAGCCCCCCGGGGAGCCGGGGAGCGGCCAACGGGAAGAGAGGACCCCGATGCCGAAAACTGCCGCGAGAAATCGCATTGCCGAGGAGCATGCCGCCCTGTCGGCCCTGCTGAAAAGCATCCAACGAATCGAGGCTCCGGGCCGTCTGGCCGTGGAGCTCGAAAAGCTCCAGACCCTGCTTCGAGAGCATTTCGCGACCGAGGAAGCGGAGGACGGCCTGCACGCTGCCGTGGATCGCTCGGCGCCCCATCTACTACCCGCTGTGCAGCAACTGTTCGATGAGCATCGACAGTTTCTCGGCGATCTGGAGGGGCTGGTCGAAACGGCTCAGGCCCTCAGCGCCGGTCCCATGGCCGACCTGCTCCGCGGCGTCGCGGAGCTGGCGGCACGCCTGCACACTCACGAGGTCCAGGAGACCGAGCTGTTCATCGACTCCGTCTACACGGATCTCGGTGCCGGCGACTGATCCGGAGACATGAAGATGGCAAAGATCGCAAGGACTTCCGCGGAAGTTGCGGAACGGCAACGCCTCCGCGAGGCGATTGTCGAGATCGTCAGCGATTCGGGGGAGGGGGCGCAGAAGGCTGGACAGATCTTCGGCACTGTCTGCGCCAAGATGGGCAACGGTGTCTGGACGGTGGAGATCATCCCCGCGGAGATCAAACCCCCGGCGCGCTCCCGGGCGGGCGCCAGCGGCATCCGGGTGCGCTTCGGTGACCGCAAGGTGACCAACCTGGGCAACGAGGCGGATCTGGTGGTGGCCTTCAACGAGCAGGTGCTCTTCGGTCGGATCGACCAGGAAGCCTACCGCGAGGGGACGGTCATCCTGCTGGAGAACCGCTGGGCGGAAGATTCCCAGGAGGAGATCCGGGCGCAGTACGCGGAGGCGCTGGCCTCCTTCCAGGAGCGGGGCTTCCGGGTCCTCGAGGTGCCCCTGCAAGCGGCCTTCGCCGAGGTCGCGACCAACGCTCGGGTGGGCAAGAACATGTTCGTCCTGGGGCTGCTCTGCCAGATCTTCAACCGGGATTTGGACAAGGCCCTGGACGAGGTGCGGGCGGTCTTCGGACGCAAGGGCGAGAAGGTGGTGGCTGCCAACCAAGACTTTGTCCGGGCGGGTTGGAAATTTTCCGCCGAACATCTGGAGCAGCACGACCTGCACTTCGAAATCCCACCGCGACCGACCCGGGAGGATCTGGTGGTCATGAACGGCAACCAGGCCGCGGGTCTGGGGATCATGGCCGCGGGCATCGAGGTGGTGGCCATGTACCCCATCACCCCCGCCACCTCCGTCTCTCATTTCCTGGCCGCCGCCTTTGGGGCCGTGGGGGGCATCGTGCATCAGGCGGAGGACGAACTCGCCGCCATCGGTTTCGCCCTCGGCGCGAGCTACGCGGGCAAGACGGCGTGCACCATCACCTCGGGTCCTGGCCTGGCTTTGAAGACGGAATTCATCGGCCTGGCGGTGATGGCGGAGTTGCCGCTGGTGGTGCTGCTGGTGCAGCGGGGGGGGCCGTCCACCGGCCTGCCCACCAAGGTCGAACAGGCGGATCTGTTGGCGGTGCTCCACGGTTCCCCCGGGGACGCGCCGAAGGTGGTGCTGGCCCCGGCGACCATCGAGGAATGTTTCCATTTCATGGTCCTGGCCCGGCGCTTCGCGGAGGATTTCCGCACCCCGGTCTTCGTGCTCACCGACGCCAATCTCGCCACCGGTGTGCAACCCTTCCCCCGCCCCCGACCGACGGCGGAGTGGTTGTCCCCACCGGTGGACCAGTCGCCCTGGCCGGAAGGCTTGCAGCCCTACGATTGGGATCCGGAGACCGGTCTCTCCCGGCGCCCGGTGCCGGGGCAGCGGGGGGGCGAGTACGTGCTGACGGGGCTGGCCCACACCCGTTTCGGCAAGGTGGCCTACGATCCGGAGTCCAACCAGCAAGCGTGCACCCTGCGCAGCCGCAAGTTGGCCACCCTGGCCTCGACCCTGAAACCCCCGGCGATCCATGGCGATCCGGAAGGGGATCTGCTGGTGGTGGGCTGGGGTTCGACCCTCGGGGCCATCGAGGAAGCGGTGGACGCGCTGCGCGCCGAAGGCCATCGGGTCTCCGCCCTGCACCTGCGCTTCCTGTCGCCCCTGGAACCCGGCCTCGGGGAGATCTTCGCGCGCTTCGCCCAGGTGATGACCCTGGAGATGAACTACAGCGATCCCGTGGTTGACAGCGATCCTGGGGTCGGCGCCGGGGACTTCCGGACCGGTGGCGAGAATCGCCGCACCGGCCAGCTGGCGCAAATCCTGCGCGAGCGGACGCTGATCGATGTGGGCTGCTGGTCCGTGGTCCATGGCCAGCCCATCCCACCCCGGGCCATTGTCCAGGAATTGAAACGGCGCCTGCCCGACCTTCCGGCGGCGACCAGGAAGGAGGCAGCATGTTCGGCCTGAACAGCGATTGGGCCTTCGACGTGGCGGATCGCTACTTCACTCTGGAGAACTATGACGGGGGCGTGGCGCGTTGGTGTCCGGCTTGCGGCGACCACGCGGTGCTCTCCGCGGTGCAACGCATCTGTCGGGACGATCAGATTCCGCCGGAACAGCTGGTGGCGGTATCGGGCATCGGTTGCTCCAGCCGCTTCCCTCACTACCTGCACGCTTATGGCTTCCACGGTCTCCACGGGCGCGCCCTGCCGGTGGCCCAGGGGGTGCGCTCCCGGCGACCGGACCTCCACGTCTGGGTGGCCACGGGGGACGGCGATTGCTGCTCCATCGGGGCCGGCCACTGGGTCCATGCCGTGCGCTACAACATGCGCATGACCCTGATGCTCTTCGACAACAACATCTATGGCCTGACCAAGAAACAGACCTCGCCGACCACGCCCCAGGGGTTCACCACCAACACCCATCCGGGGGGGGCCATTTTGCCGCCCCTCAACCCGGTGCTCATCACCCTGGGATTGGGCAACGTCTCCTTCGTCGCTCGCACCGTGGATTGGAATCCGCTGCACCTCTACCAGACCCTGCGCACGGCGTCCCGGCACCCGGGCCTCTCCTTCGTCCACATCTTGCAGCGTTGCCCGACCTACACCGAAGACCTGCTGGCGGAGTTCCGCAACGATCCGGATCAAATCCAGCTCCTGGTCCATGACGAGGGGGTGCCGGTGGACGCGCCGGTGGCCAAGCTCTACAAGAATCAGGCCCCCCACGACCCCACGGATCTGGAAGGTGCGCGGCGCTTCGCCGAGGCGACGGACCGGCTCTCCATCGGCCTGTTCTACCGCAACACGGCGGCGCCCTGTTACGACGACTACACCGTCCGGGGTCTGGGCATGACCCAGCAGGACAAGCTCCAGGGCTTTGAACAGGTCCTGGACAAGTTCGCCATCTGAGGCCGGAAGGGGGAAGACGCGATGGAATCTACCGCCGCGCTGGCGACGCTCCCGGGAGTGGGTGCCCGGCCCACCTTGCCCGCCGACGAGGTGCCTCTGACTCCGGAGGCGGTCCGGGGCCTGCGGCGCTTTCACCTGGGCGGGGACGGCAGCAGATTATCTGGGGGGACGTCGGGTGAGACGCCTGGGGGGACGTCGGGTGAGACGCCGGGTAAGACGTCGGGTGAGACGTTCCCGGTGGGGACGGTACCGGCACTGTTCAGCCCGTTCCGCAACGGGGCGCGGCTGCGCACGGATTTTCCCCTCTTCCTGGGGCCCCCGCCGGGCGGCATGGAGGCGGGCGAGGCCACCCTCTGTCTGTCGCCCCGGGAACTGCTGGGTCGCGCCGCCCGCCAGGCGGGCCTGGACTCGGGGCTCCTGGCCGACAACCTGCCGCGTCTGGAACGGGGTCTGGCGGCGGCGGTCGAGGGGGATAGCGAGGGGGATAGCCTGGCTGCCCCCGCCCCGGCGCGCCCCTTCCTGGCCCAGGTCGGCCAGGCCATGGTCGAGGCGCTGGGGCTGGAGGCGAACCCACGGCAGCGTCTGGAAGGCGAACTGGCCCGGCTGGTGGCGGCGGTGCCGGAGGGTGGATCGTGGATCCCCCGGGGGGAGGCGGCGCTCCTGCACCTGCTGCGGGGTGCCCTCCTGGAGCGCTACGGGCCCGCCTGGAAACGCCTGCGGGCGGAGGCCCAGGGGCTGGAGGAACGGCTGGCGGCGCTCCTCGCCGAGGATCGGCGGCATCACACGCCAGCGCCGGGGGAGGCTGTCGGGGCCAGGGACGCGGATGACCTGGGAAGTCTGGGGGGGCTGGGGTCCCGGTTCGTGGATGGCGGTGCCCTGCGCAGCCAGCTCAGCGGATCGTCCGCCCGGCAGAGCTCCGGGGGCTTCGATCCGGCGCGGCGACGGCGGCTGAACGAAGCCCACGCCACCCTGGCCGATTGCGGGGCGCCACCCCTCCCCCTGCTCGTGCAGACTGCCGACGGTTCCGGGGACGGTCCCGCCGAAGGTTCAGGGGATGGCTCGGTCGCTGGCCTCGACGGCTGGCGCACGGTGGTCGCCGCCGATCCCTGCGCCGCCGCCGCCGAGCGCTTCGATGCCGAGGCCCGGGAGCTGGCCCGCTTGCTGCGGGCCGTGCGCGTCGCCCGCCTGGAGCTGGCCGGGGACTTCGAGGAGGAGGTCCACGGACCGTGGCTGGAGCGTTTCGACTGGCGGGCCTTCTCGGACGAGGAAGCCCTGCTCTTGCCGCCGGTGGTGGCCTGGGCAACGGGGGCCGACCTCGGGGACGGCATGGTGTCCCTGTCTCGCCTGCTGCTCTCGGGGCGTCCGGTGCAGGTGCTGGCGATGGTCTCACCGACCGAATCGACCGAATCGACCGACTCGACCGACTCGACCGAGTCGATCGAGTCGACCGAGTCGATCGACTCGAGTGCCGCGTTGACGCACTTTCATTTCGAGCTGGCCTACCTCGGCATCAGCCATCGGGAGGCCCTGGTGCAGCAGACCCTGGCGCTGCGGCCCCTGCACGCCATGGCGGGCTTCCGGCGGGCGGCGGCCAGCCACCGGACGGCGCTCCATGTCATCGCTGGCCCGGCAGCGGGGAATGGCGCCGCATTGGATCCCTGGCTGCTGGCGGGCGCCGCCCTGGACGGGCGCGCTCACCCCCTCTTCCTTTACGACCCGGAGGCGGGCTCGACCTGGGCGCGGCGCATGGATTTCACCGGCAACCCGGCCCCGGAGGAGGACTGGCCGGTGTATGACCTGGAGGTGGCCACTCCCACGGGGGGCGGCGAGGTGCTGAAGCTGGCCTTCACCTTCGCCGACTTCGCCCTCCTGGAGGCCGCCTACCACCGCTGCTTCCGGCTCCTGCCCCCGGGCGCCGTGCCCAAGGGAGGCCAGGACGGAACCGCGCTGGTACCGCTGGCGGATTGGCTGCCCCTGGAGGATGCCGAGGCGATGCGCCGCATTCCCTTCGTCTGGGTGGTGGCGGACGATGGCACCCTGCGCCGGGCGGTGGTCTCGCGGCCCCTGGCCGCCGCCTGCCGGGATCGTCTGGATTATTGGCGCACCTTGCAGGAACTGGCCGGGGCGCGCAACGAGTACGCGGAGCGGGCGGCCCAGGAAGCCCGGCGGGAAGAGCGCGAACGCCTGGAAGCCCAGCACCGCCAGGAACTGGCGCGACTGGAACGGGAGGTGGCGGAACGGTTGGCGGATCGGTTGACCGCGGCCCTGCTGGAGATCGGGACCGGGGCCGGGGATGCTGTGCTGCCGGAGATCCCAAAGATTGCGGCGCCCCTCGCGACCCCGGGGGACGCTCCGCCGTCTCCACCACCAGAGACCGCGAAGGCGGCGGAAGCTCCGGCGGCCGCCGCTCAGCCCATGGCGGCGCCGTCGTCGGAGGCGTCTCCTGCGACGGTCGCGATGGATCCCTACATCGACACCGCCCTGTGCACCAGTTGCAACGAGTGCACCCAGATCAATCCCAAGATGTTCGCCTACGACGACAACAAGCAGGCGTACATCGCGGATCCCACGGCCGGGACGTTCCAGGAGCTGGTCAAGGCAGCGGAGCGTTGCACGGCCCGCATCATTCACCCGGGTACACCCCTCAATCCCCAAGAGCCGGGCCTGGATGAGTGGCTGCATCGAGCCCAGCCCTTCCAGTAGGTAACGCGCCCTCGGGCGCAGGAGGACCCCATGCCGGAATTGGCGACAGCGGCGGCGATCATGGCCGGTCTCGGCCTGGCCTTCGGCGTCCTGCTCGCCCTGGCCCACCGATTCCTGGCGGTGGAGGAAGATCCGCGGATGGAAGCGGTGGTGGAGCTGTTGCCCGGTACCAACTGCGGCGCCTGTGGGGAGCCCGGCTGTCGCGGTCTGGCGGAGAAGCTGATCGCGGGCGCCGCGACGCCGGGGCAGTGCACGGTCTCCACCCGCCCGGGTCTGGAAGCCATCGCCCGGTTGTTGGGGGTGGCCGTCGGGGCGATGGAAAAACGGGTGGCCCGCCTGCACTGTGCGGGCGGTCTGGGGCGGGCGGTGCAGGTGGCGGCGTACCAGGGTTTCGACTCCTGCCGGGCGGCGCATCTGGTGGGTGGTGGGGGGCTGGAGTGCACCTGGGGCTGCCTGGGCTACGGGGATTGCGACGTCGTCTGCACCTTCGACGCCATCCGCATGAACGCCTTCCGCCTGCCGGTGGTGGATGTGGAGCGATGCACCGCCTGCGGCGACTGCGTGGAAGCGTGTCCCCGGGACCTCTTCGACCTCATGCCCCTGTCCCAGCAGCTCCTGGTCCAATGCCGGGCGCCCCTCGCCGCGGACGAGGCCCGGCGGCTGTGCACCGTGGCCTGCGATGCCTGCGGTCGTTGCGCCCAGGACGCGGCCCCGGGGTTGATCCGCATGGCGGGCGGCCTGCCGGAGATCGATTACGAAGCCGGGGGACCCGCGGCCCCGGCGGCCACCTGGCGCTGCCCCACCGGGGCGATCCGCTGGGTCGAGGGGGCGCAGTTTGAAGAGCTGGAGGAGGGCCGGAGCGATGCTTGACTGGGACGCCGCCTTGCGGCACCTGTACCGCCGTCTGCTGGGGGTGCCTCCCGCCGGGGAGGGCGAGTGCGATCCCGGGCTCGCCGCGACGCTCACCGGCGCCGCCGCCGTGGCGGTGGTGGAGGCGGCGATCCCGACGGCATCGACGGCATCGACGACATCGAGGGGACTGGCGGAAGCCATGGGCCGCGCCCTGACCGGTCTGCGCGGCACCGCCTTCCTGGAGGGGGAGGACGGCGAAGCCTCCGATCTCGGCGCGGCGGTGGCCCGCGGCCTGCCGTTGGTGGCGTACCACGGGGCGCATTCTGGTGGAGCCCCGGGAGCCAGCGGAGACGGGGATCACGACCCCTGGCACGAGGCCGCCCGCCACGGCGCTTTCACCCTGGTAGCGGCGGATGCCCAGGAGGCGGTGGATTTCGCCCTGCTCGGGCGGCGGGTGGCGGAGGAGGCGTTATTGCCGGTGGTGGTGGCCATGGATCGGGGGGAAACGGCGCAGGCGGTGCAGGCGGTGCGGCTGCCCTCCCCCTCGCTGCTGCGGACTCTCCTGGGCCGCCCGGAGGAGCCGATTCATCCGCCCAACGTCGCCCAGGAGCAGCTCTTCGGGAAGCATCGCCGCCGGGTGCCCCGGTGGCACGATCCGGCGCACCCCGGGGCCACCGGGGGTCCCCCGGGCGCGACGAGCTTCGCCGCCGCCGCCGCTCGCCACGCCTACTTCGAGGCCCAGGGTCCGGCCTCCTTCGCCGCCGCCGGGGACGATCTGGCCCGACGGACCGGGCGTCACCGGACGGTCCTGACCCAGCATGGCCCGCGCCGGGCCGAGGTCGTGGTGGTGGCCATGGGGGCGGCGGTGAAGGTGGCGGAGACGGTGAGCGACGCTCTGGCCGCCGCTGGGGGGCCGCGCCTCGGGGTTCTGGGGCTGCGGCTCCTGCACCCCTTCCCCGGTGCCGCGGTGGTCGAGGCCCTCGCTCCATGGTCCAGAACGGCCCAGGTGTTGGTGCTGGAGCGGGTCGAGGCGCCATCGGCGTCGGAAGGTCCCCTGGCGCTGGCGCTGCGGGCTGCCTTCAGTCGCGCCGTGGAGGACGGGTTGGCCGCCAACCGGGTGCCGCCGCTGCACTCGGTGCTCTACGGTCTCGGGGGGCAGCCCCTGGCCGCCGCCGACCTGACCGAACTCTGCCGCCGCCTCCGGGGGTCGGGACCCGGCACCGTGCCCCGCTACCTGGGGCTCGATCTGGCCCCGGATCTGCGCGCCGACCCCAAACGGCAGGCGGTTCTCGATCCGCTGCTGCGGGCCTATCCCCAGATCGCCACGCTGGGTTTGACGGCGCCCCCGGAGAGCGCGCCGTCCGGTGCCGGTGGGGACGATGGGGCGGCGGAGGAACTGCCCGCCGCCGCCCGCCGGGTTTACAGACGAGACCTCCGACGAGATCCCCGACGAGACCCCCGACGGGGTGACGGCGGTCGCCACGAGGCCCTGCCCGCCTTCTGGAACCGGGTGGCCGGTCTCTCCCGGTCGGGGGCGACGGCGCCGCTGGTGCCGGATCCGCACCTCGCCCTGGGTGTCCAGCCCGCGGGCAGCGCCGTATTGCGGCCGTCTGCCCCGGAGCGCCCCATGCTGCCGTCCTTCGATCCAGCGCCGTGCACCGGCTGCGGGGCCTGCTGGGTGGCCTGTCCCGAAGGCGCCATCCAGCCCGCCGTGGCGGACGCCAAAGCCTTCCTGGAGATGGGCCTGGAGCGCGCCCAGGCGGTGGGCTCCCCGGTCGCCCCCCTGCGCGGCGTCCTTTCCCGTCTGGCCGCGGGCCTCGACGATGCCCTGGCGGCACAGCCCGCAGGGGGTGCGGCGGCGGGGCCGTTGCTGGATGCCGCCCTGGGGAACCTCCTGGCCAGCACGCCGCTGCCGGAAGCCCGCCGGGCGTCCCTGGAGGAGGCCTTCGCCGGGCTGCGCCGGGAACTCGGCGCTCTCCCCCTGGCCCGCACCGCCGGTCTGTTTGACGGCGCTGCCGGGAATGCCGGGAACGCCGGGAGCCCGGGTGCCTCTGGAGCCCGGGCGCTGCTGAGTCTGGCGGTGGATCCGGATGCCTGCACCGGCTGCGGCCTCTGTGTCGCGGTCTGCGAGCCGGGGGCGCTGGCGGCTTTGCCCTGGGAGGAGGCCCGGGCCACCGCCGCCCGGGACGGCGTGGAGCGGCTCCTCAGCCTGCCGGACGCCAGCGAAGAAACCCTGGATCGCGGTCACGGCCAGGGAGAATTGAGTTCCCTGGCCCGCTGCCTGTTGCCCGCGGCCCAGCGGCAGATCCTGGTGGGCGGCGATCCGGCGGAGCCCGGCTCCGGGGAGGCCATCGCCCTCCGTCAGGTTCTGGGGGCGGCGGTCCTCACCTTGCGGCGGGATCGCCGCCGGGGGGCGGAGGGGGTGAACGCGGTGCGCCAGGAGCTGGCGGCGGCGATCCACGGGGCGCTGGAGGGGGCGCTGCCGGACGGCGATCTGGACGTCCTGGCTCAGGGGCTCGATGCGGTGGGGCGCCCGGAGGCGGATCTGGCGGAGGTCGCGGCGCTGGCCCGGTTGGCGGGGCAGGTGGAGGCGGCGCTGGGCAGCCCCCAGGTGGACGTGGCACGGCTGCGGCGGCTGGTCAGCACGGCCCGAGAGCTGGCGGATTTCGTCGGCGAATGGGAATCGAGCGCCGCCACGCCCTTCACTGTGATGGTCGCGGCGGGGGACACCGCCGCCTGGAGCGGTGGCTACCCCTTCAACGCCTTCGCCCCGGCGGTGACCTTCGCCAGCGGCAGCGGTCGGGGCCGTGGTGGGGATCTGGCGGGGCTCGCCCGGGGGCTCCTCACGGGGCAGATGGCCAGGACCCTGGAGGGGGTCGGTGCGCTCCATCGAGCGCGGCGCTTGTTGGCACAACCGGAGACGGGGGCCGCCCGACAGCGGGGTGACCGACAGCGGGGTGAAGAGGCGCCGGAGTCTCTGTCCTGGAGCGCCTTGACCGAGGAAGAGCGGCGCCTCTGTCCACCCCTCGTGGTCGTCGCCGGGGAAGATTCCCTGAGCGCGGGGGACCGTGAAGGCTTGTGGTCGCTGCTGGCGGAGGATCTGCCCGTGAAGGTTCTGTGGCTGGCGGATCTCGGTCTCGGCCTCGGCCCGGGCCTCAATTCGACGCCATCGGGCTCCCGGCGCCGGTCCTTCAATCCCGCTCGCCTGGTGCTCGGTCCCCCCGGAGCGGTGGTGGCCCAGACCTCCATCGCCCATCCGGAACATCTGGCGGCCAGTGTGGCGGCGGCGTTCCGGCGGCCGGGTCCAGCGCTGCTGCGCATGCACGCGCCCCGGCCCGGTCGGCACGGTTTTCCCCTGGACGCGACGCTTCGTCGGGCCCGGGAGGCGGTAGCTTCACGCACTTTCCCTCTCTTCCGGCGTGACTCCCCCCCGGGCTCGGCATTCCTCGATCCGCCGGGCGCCTTCACCCTCCAGGAGGAGGAGGGAGAGGCGCCTGCCGGAGCCGAGACCCCGGCCCATTGGGCCTTCGGCGAGCAGCGCTTCGCGGCGTATTTCACCCCCGTGGAGGCCGACGATGGGGAACCCGTGGAACTGACGGATTTCCTGGCCCTGTCGCCGGAGGCGCGGCAAGGGAAGGTGGCTACCATGACGGAAGAGCCGAAGACGACGGAGGAGACGGCAGAGACGGGCGAGGCCGAAGGGCGGGAGGCGGTCGTGTGGAAGGTGGCACCAGCCCTGGTCGCCGCCACCGAGGAGCGCCTCGCCCAGGGGCGGATGCTGAAGTTGCTCGCCCGGGCATCCACGGAATCGGAGGTCGCCGCCGCCGCCCCGACGGCGGTGCAGGAGCAACTGGCGGCGCTGACAGCGGAGTGGGAGGAGCGCCAGAGGCGGGACCGGTCGCAGCGGGAGACGACCGTGCGGGCCGAGACCGCCCGCGCTCTGCGCCGCCGTTTGCTGGGTCTGATGGGGATCGAGGAGGTGCGGCCATGAAGTCCCCCCTGTCCCCCACCTTCCGCCACGGCATCCACCCGGAGGGCCACAAGGAGGCCACCGAGGCCCTGCGCATCGAGCGCATGCCCTTCGTGGAGCGCTACATCCTGCCCCTCTCCCAACATGCCGGGGCTCCCGCCCGGCCCGTGGTGCAACCCGGGGCGGCGGTGACCCGGGGGCAGTTGGTGGCCGAGGCGGGGGGCTTCCTCTCCACCACCCTCCACAGCCCGGTCACCGGGCAGGTGGTGGCCCTGGGCCCCCGCCACCACCCCGGGGGAAAGTGGACGGAGTCCCTGGAGATCGCCGCCGATCCCTTCGCCAGCCAGCGCCTGCCGGAGGCGGCGCCGATCCCCTGGCAGAGCCTCACCGCCGACGAGTTCGTCGCTCAGGTGCAGCGGGCGGGGCTGGTGGGCATGGGGGGCGCGGCCTTCCCGTCCCACGTCAAGTACCGACTGCCGGAGGGCCGACGGATCCGCCACCTGGTGATCAACGGTTGCGAGTGCGAGCCCTATCTCACCGCCGACCACCGGCTGATGGTCGAGCGCCCCGAGGCGGTGCTGCGGGGTATCGAGATCCTCGCCCGCCGTCTGGGGGTGGAGGAGACGGTGATCGGGGTGGAACTCAACAAGCCGGACAGCATCGCGGCCCTGGAAGGGGCGCTGGCGGCGCGCGCCGGGCTTGCCGGTCAAGACGGTCACGGGAGTGCAGAGGGAGGCGCCCCCGTGCGGGTGGTACCGCTCCAGGTCAAATACCCCCAGGGTGCCGAGAAGATGCTCATCGAGGCCATCTTTGGTCTCGAGGTGCCGGCGGGCAAACTGCCCCTGGATGTCGAGATGCTGGTCAACAACGTCGGCACCATGGCGGCCCTGGCGGATTGGTTCGATCGCCAGGTGCCGTTGATCGAGCGGGTGCTCACCGTCGCCGGGCCGGGGGTGAGCCGACCGGCCAATCTGATCGTTCCCGTGGGGACCCCGGTGCGGGCGGTGCTGGAGCATTGCGGGGGCCTCGGGGCGGAGGTGCGAGAGGTGGTGCTGGGCGGCCCCATGATGGGCACCCCGCTGGCCAGCCTGGATGTGCCGGTGCTCAAGGGCACCTCCGGCATCCTCGCCTTCACGGCGGCGACGACCCGGCTGCCCAAGGAGTACGCCTGCATCCGCTGCGGTCGCTGTGTCGAGGCCTGCCCCCAATATCTGAATCCTTCCCGCCTGGCCCGGCTGGCCCGCCTGCCGGGAGCCGATCGCCTGGAGGCCCTCGAAAGCTGGAACGCTCTGGACTGCGTGGAGTGCGGTTCTTGCAGCTTTGCCTGCCCGTCGGGGATTCCCATCGTCCAGCTGATTCGGGTCGCCAAGGGGGAGATCCGGGAGCACCGCTCTCGCCGTTCGCCGCAGGGGAAACCATGAGGCAGAACACCCCCCGGCTCGTGGTCCAGGCCGCCCCCTTCCTGCGGGAGGGGGTCACCACCCCCGGGCTGATGCGCGATGTGCTCCTCGCCCTGGCGCCGGTGCTCGGCATGGCGGTGTGGCACTTCGGCCTCAGCGCCCTGTTGGTGGTGCTGGCGGCGACCCTCGGCAGCGTGGCCACGGAGTGGCTGCTGGGTCCGAAGGGTCCGCACCATTCCTCGGTCGTGGATGGCACCGAGCTGACATCGCTGACCGACGGCAGCGCCGCCTTGACCGGGGTGCTCCTGGGGCTGACCCTGCCGCCGACCTTGCCCCTGTGGATGGCCGTTCTGGGGGGCGCCGTGGGCATCGGTCTCGGCAAGCTGGTGTGGGGCGGACTGGGACAGAACCTGTTCAATCCGGCCCTGGTGGGACGGGCCTTCTTGCAGGCGGCCTTCCCCACGGCGCTGACCACCTGGGTGGTGCCCGGGGGCGTGACCGGGTCCAGCGCCCTCCTGGCGCGCAACTTCGCCTGGCCCTTTCTGAGCGCGCCTCCGGTGGCCGAGGGTCTGAGCGGCGCCACCCCCCTCAACGTGATGAAATTCGCCCATCAGCCCACCCCCTTCCGGGAACTGCTGTGGGGCAACATCGCCGGTTCCCTGGGGGAAACCAGCCTGGCGGTGCTCGCCCTGGCGGGGCTCTGGCTGCTGGTGCGGCGCGCCTTTGACTGGCGGATTCCGACCTCCATCCTGCTCACCGTGGCGGCGTTTTCCGGCTTCCTCTTCGTCCTGGTGCCGGAGCGCTATCCGTCCCCCGGGTTCATGCTCGGTGCCGGGGGCCTGCTCTTCGGCGCGGTCTTCATGGCGACGGATCCGGTGACCTCCCCCCTGGCGCCCCGGGGTGCCTGGCTCTACGGCATCGGCATCGGTTTGTTGGTGGTGTTGATCCGCATCTGGGGCGGGCTGCCGGAGGGGGTGATGTACGCCATCCTGTTGATGAATGCCGCCACGCCCCTGCTGGAGCGCTTCACCCAGCCGCGGGCCTTCGGCCACGCCCGGGGGTTGCCATGAGTGGCGCCGCGCCCCTGGTCCGGCCCCCCGCGGCGGCAGGCTCCGAAGCCTGGCGTCTGGTGGCGACCCTGACGGTGGCGGGGCTCCTCTCGGGCCTGGCCATCGTCGGCGTCTACCAGGCGACGCTGCCGACCATCCAGGCTCATCAGGCGGAGGCGCTGCGGCGGGCGGTGTTGAAGGTGCTGCCGGGGGCGGAGCGGATGGCCCCGCTCTATTGGCAAGACGGCTGGGAAGACGGTTGGCAAGACGGAGGGCAAGACGGTCAGAAGACCGGTGGGGAAGACGGCGCACCGGCACCCCCCGGCGAGGCCGCGAGCATTTACGCGAGCATTTACGCGGGCTACGCGGGCGATACCCTGGTGGGTTATGCCATCGTCGGCGAAGGGGCGGGTTTTCAGGACACCATCCGCCTCCTCTTCGGCTTCGATCCCCGCCGCCAGCGGGTGGTCGGTCTGGAGATCCTGGAGAGCCGCGAGACCCCGGGGTTGGGGGATCGCATCTACAAGGATCCGGCCTTCCTGGCCGCCTTCCGGGATCTGGCCGTGGCGCCCACCATCGAGCTGGTCCAGCGGGGCGCGAGCGCCCCCAACCAGGTGGACGCCATCAGCGGCGCCACCATCTCTTCCCGGTCGGTGGTGAACATCGTCAACACCGCCAGCGGCGAATGGCTCCCCCGGCTCGACCAACTTCCGAGGGCGGACTCGAAGGGAGGCGAGCGATGAAGGAACCCCTCCTGCCGGTGCTCCCCCCGGACCGCAGCGCCGACCTGACGGCGGAATTCGTCAAGGGCCTGTGGCGCGAGAACCCGATCTTCGTCCAGGTGCTCGGCATGTGCCCGGCCCTGGCGGTGACCAACAGCGGGGTCAACGGTCTGGCCATGGGGGGGGCCACCTTCTTCGTCTTGCTGGGCTCCAGCTTCCTGGTCTCCGCCCTGCGCCGGTGGATTCCCCGACCGGTGCGCATCGCCACCTACATCACCATCATCGCCACCTTCGTCACCGTGGCGGATCTGCTGTTGCAAGCGCTGGTGCCGGAGGTGCATCGGGAATTGGGCGCCTTCATCTCCCTGATCGTGGTCAACTGCCTGATTCTGGGACGGCAGGAAGCCTTCGCGTCGAAGCAACCCATCCTCCCGGCGCTGGCCGACGCGGCGGGCATGGGCGGGGGGTTCACCCTGGCGTTGGTGGCGCTGGGGGGCGCCCGGGAGGTGCTGGGGAAAGGGTCGCTCTTCGGCTGGTCCCTCTTCGGCCCCCACTTCGAACCGTGGGTGATCATGATCCTGCCCCCGGGGGGCTTCCTGATGCTCGGCTTGATGCTGCTGGTCTTCGCGGCGGTGCGCGAGGGCCGGGAGAAGGCCGCCCGGCGGTTGGTGGCGCGGGAGGAGGCGGCATGAAGGACCCGGGCCACCTCTTCTGGATCTTCATCAGCGCCCTGCTGATCAACAACTTCACCTTGTCCTACTTCCTGGGGCTCTGCCCCTTCTTTGGCGTCTCCGGGCGGCTGAAGACGGCGTTGCGCCTCGGCCTGGCGAACATCTTCGTCATGCTCATCACGTCCCTCGCGGCGTCGGTCCTGAACGCCTTCGTCCTGCCCCACGCGCCCTACCTGCGGCTGATCAGCTTCATCATCGTCATCGCCAGCACGGTGCAATTCGTCGAGATGGTGATCCGTCGGCTGAGCCCCGCCCTCTTCCGCGCCCTGGGCATCTTCCTGCCGCTGATCACCACCAACTGCGCCATCCTCGCCCTCGCCCTCTTCCAGACCAGCCGCCAGTACGGCGTGGTGGAGGGCCTCGTCTTCGCCCTGGGCGCGGGCGGCGGCCTCACCCTGGCCCTGGTGCTCATGGCTGGCCTGCGGGAGGAAGCGGAACTCTCCACCATCCCCGCCCTCCTCCGGGGTACCGCCATGAGCCTGATCATCGCGGGCATTCTGTCCATGGCCTTCATGGGCTTCGCGGGGCTGTTCAGCGGTGGCGGGTAGGGGCCGGTAGCGGGCGGTCCGAAAACTCTGGTAGTTTGGCCCTACGACAGCGCGCGAGGTCTGCTCGATCGAGCGAGCGCGCTTGCAACCCACGATGGAGAAACTCGCCATGCCCGCACGGAAACTTCTGATCATCGGACTGCTGGTCCTGATCGCCGTCCCGGCCTCCGCTGATTTCATGGTGGTGGACCGCAATATCAGCCTTCTGGTGCTTAGCGCCGTTGGGATCAACGGTCTCAGCTTCGATCCCAATTGTGCGGACCCCTGGGATGGGGAAGAGATTGCGGTGACGTGCACCTGGGGATCTGCGGGCCACCTGTCGTGTCCAGCCGTGCAGGAGGATCCACCCCGGGGCGATTACCTCGATGAGCGCTGGAACCGCTTCATCGGTTGTTTCGGAGGGGGCCGACAGGGCGATTATTGGGTCCGCGGTCCGGCCAACGCCTGTGTCGCGCCCTCCGGCGAGAAATCCTTCTGGTCCCGGGATGGCAGCGGTGCCGACTGCTGCGAACCCACGCCCTGGGATAGCGATGAAGCGCACCCGGAAGGCTGCTTTCCCAACACCGTGCCCAATTGGGGGCACCACAGTGCCGCCGTCCTCCGGCAGGCCTGCGAAGCGGCGGTGGCCGTAGCGCAGGGGATTGCTCTGCAAGCGCCCATCTTGCGCTTCGAGTTGATGGTCACCACGCCGCCGGAACCGGGGCATGCTGGCGACCAGGTGGAGTGCCGGATCCTGAAGCGAGACCTCCACGCCCTGATGTTGGCGCAGCAACCCCCCGCGGTACCCGCAGCCCCCCCAGGGCTCGATGCGCCACCCCCGCCGCCACCACCACCACCACCGCCACCGCCGCCTCCGCCGGAGCCGGAACCAGAGCCGGAACCAGAGCCGGAACCAGGCCTCGGCTCATTGCTGCGCAAGATCAAGCCGCCGGTGGGCTGAGCTTGGGGTCCTGGGGATTCCAGCTCTTGAGGTGCACGAAGACTTCCTGCAGCTCCCTCGCGGGGTCGTGAACGGACCCCGATGAGGGGACGGTGATCCCGTCGCCAGGTTCGGAAGGAACCGACTTCGCGATGGGGGGCGCGAAGCTCAGCGCAGCGGCTCGAAGGTGCAGGTGAAGTGCCGCAACGCCTCGGGCTCCCAGGCGATGCGGTAGCCGCCCAGGGATTGCCGCTGCTCGAATACGTACTTGACGGCCTCGACCACGTAGTCCATGTGGCTTTGGGTGTAGACGCGGCGCGGGATCGCCAGGCGCACCAGATCCGTGGGGGCGGGTTGCTGGGTGCCGTCCGGGCCGGTATGGCCGAACATGACCGTACCGATCTCCACCGAGCGCACACCCGCTTCGAGGTAGAGGGCGATGGAGAGAGATTGGCCGGGCAGCTGCGCGGGCGGCACGTGGGGCAGGAAACGGCGCGCGTCGAGGTAGACCGCATGGCCGCCGGCCGGTCGCAGCAGCGGAACCCCGGCATCGGCCAAGTGTTGCCACACATAGCCCGTCGAGGCGATGCGGTAGTCGAGGTAGGTCTCGTCCAGCACCTCCTCAAGACCCACTGCCAGGGCCTCCAGATCTCGCCCCGCCAGGCCCCCGTACGTGGGGAAGCCCTCGGTCAGCACCAGGTCGTTGCGGCAGCGAGTTGCCAGAGCATCGTCGTTGAGGGCCAGGAACCCGCCGATATTGCCGAAGCCGTCCTTCTTGGCGCTCATCAGGGCACCATCGGCGAGCGAGAACATCTCGCGGGCGATCTGTCGCGGCGTGCGGTCCTGGTAGCCTTCTTCGTCGCGGTGAATGAACCACGCGTTCTCGGCAAAGCGGGCGCAATCGAGGAAGAGGGGAATGCCCAAGGGCTCGAGCCGCTCGCGGACCGCCCGCAGGTTGGCCATCGACACCGGCTGACCGCCGCCGCTATTGTTGGTCACCGTCACCACCATCGCGGGGATCCGATCCCCATGGCCTGCGAGCAGGTCGTCGAGAGCAGCGAGATCGACGTCTCCCTTGAAGGGGTGCTCCGCTGCCGGATCGCGCCCCTTCTCGGGAATGAGATCGACCGCCTCGGCGCCCGATGCCTCGACGTTGGCGCGGGTCGTGTCGAAGTGGGTATTGTTCGGGATGATCGTATCGGGGGCGCCGATGACGCCGAAGAGAATGCGCTCGGCGGCTCGCCCCTGGTGGGTGGGAATCACGTGCTTGAGGCCGGTCAACTCCCGTACGACCCGTTGGAAGCGCCGGAAAGAGCGGGCGCCGGCGTAGCTCTCGTCACCGCGCATGATCGCGGCCCACTGCTCCTGGCTCATGGCGGAGGTGCCGGAGTCCGTCATCAAATCGATCAGGACCTGGTCCGCCTGGACGCCGAAGAGGTTGTAGCCGGCCGCTTTCAAGGCGGCTTCACGCTCCTCGCGACTGCAGGTCGGCAGCGGTTCCACGACTTTGATGCGGAAGGGTTCGATGATGGTGCAAGGGTGGAACATGGCTCATCTCCTCGCTGCCGCGTAGGGCCGCGGAGTTGTCGTTGCGAACGGAATGGGGATCACGCGTCTGTTCATTCTATGCCCCTGAGTCTCGGTGCGTACCGGTTGGCAGCGGAGTGGGACTGGATCAGACGAAATCGGGTCTCAGAATTGGGCTGGCGTTGAATCGATGGGTGTGCAGCGGTTCGAAAGCCTCGTTGAGGCGGCGCATCGGATGGGAGACCGCGAAGGATTCCCAGTAGAGTAGCCTTTCCCCATACTCCTCCCATTCTGGACCTTCGACACCGGCATCGACAAAGACAAAGGCGCGCAAGGCGCAGGCCAAAGCGAGGGGGCCCGAGGGGGTGATGGAAAGGGCGCCTCTCCGCTACACTTCAGCTCATGTATCGCCCACGCCTCTACCTCGATACCAGCGTCCCCAGCGCGTTCTTCGATGACCGCGCCCCAGACCGGCAACGGTTGACGCGGAGCTTTTGACGCGAGCAACTGCAAGCCTACGAGCCCGTGATCTCCGACCTGGTCCTGGAGGAGATCTCCCAGACCCCAGATTCCCAGAGACGCGCCGAGATCCTGCATCTGGTCGAGCCCCTCAAGATCCTTGCCGACCGGGGGACCGCCACGGTGGATTTGGTGGCGGAATACATCGCGCGAGGGGTTTTCACCGCCAAGACCGCCGCCGATGCCCTGCACGTGGCCATTGCGGTGACCCATGGGATCAACTATCTTGGTAGCTGGAACTTCAAGCACCTCGTACGCGTTGCGACCCGTCGCGAGGTCAATCTCATCAATACCCTGGCTGGCTACCAGCCCATCGAGATCGTCGCACCGCCCGAACTGTGAGGGAACCCATGGCCCAAGAAACCACCATCGATTCCGCCGCGATCCGCGAGGAAGTGGAGCGGGACTTCCCCGACGATCCCATGATGCAGGAACTGCACGCCATCCGCCTGGCTCGGTACTACGCGCTGCGGGATTTACCGATCCGCGAACAGATCCGTGGTTATCTTCCACGCCACGGCAAGGAAGGCACCCCAGTCGTGGGGGATGCCGATCCGGTTCGCGTGTAGAGAAACGCCACCGTTGCTTCCGGCTTCCCTTTCGCCCCGTAGGGTCGAAACTCGGTAGCCCCGGGTGTGAACCCGGAGGCTCAGTTCCGCCCTCCCTCCTTGCCCCGTAGGGTCGAAACTCGGTAGCCCCGGGTGTGAACCCGAGGATTGGGTCCTCGCTTCTTGTTTGTATGCATATAGCCCACATATCATGGTAATACTCGATCATCGTGACAAGGCCCAAGCCCGTCGTTCAGCACCTCATCATGGCCTTGGTGTGCGTCGTCCTCGGTGGCGCCGCAGTGCGATTCGAGTTGATCCCGGGTGGCAGCTCCCCATCTTCCCTCCCGCCGCTGGCCGCCGTGGCGCCATCTGGTTGGGCGGCCGCTGCCCACCAGATGCAGGACCACGAAAGACGTGCTCGATACCCGGGACCTGGCGCGCATACTCCGCGTCGCCGGTCTCACCACCGCCAACCTCCTCATCTACACCTGGCACGGCCAGCCCCCGAGCCTGCCCATCGACCTGGAGACCCAATTCCAGACGGGCACCGTGGAGCCCCCGACCGATGACGGCAGCGAGGTTCTCGCCGCCCTGCGCCAGTGTCTCCAGGACCACAAGATCGTCCAGGGCACCATCCCCCGTGCCCTGGGTTGGGAGATCCGCGACCGCTCCGCCACCATGAGCCGCTACCTCGGGGGCGGCGTCCCCCTCTCGTGGGTCCGCCTCCTCCAGATCCTCCGTCTGGTCGGCCTCGACCCCGGCACGTTCGCTGAGCAATACCTCCCGGGCAGCACCTAGGCCCGGCGCACCTACCCGGCCCGTGTCGCAGTTTGAATAAATATTGCCCCCTCCCAAAAAAAAGAGAGATTGATGTACGATCCCAGCATGGCTGGCTGGCGATTGCTCACCAAGCGCGATGTGGCGCGGATCCTGGGGCTCTGCGAGCGCTCCATCGACAACCTCGTCCGCCGTGGCGACCTCGTCCGGCCCGGCTACGTCACCACGGTTACACCCCGCTGGGACCCTCGGGATGTCGCCGCCTACACCCAGGCCGTGGGAGCCGAGTGGCCCGAAGATCTTGCCGCCCAACCCCCCGACGACAACCCCCGCCTCAGCCCCAGCCAGACCGCCCGCGTGCTCGGCCTCGATCTCAAGACCGTGCGAAGACATAGGTATTTCGGCATCCAGACCCACCGCTGGGGAAGGTCCCAGTACGCTCGGGTCTCCGCCATCCTCGACTGGTGGGAGGGTATCCGCAGCGCCGGACGGCGTGCGGCGTGATCACGCCGGCTCGCCGGTTCCTCTTTTGCCCCCTCATCTGAGGTAGGAAAATAGGACCAGGGGGGAAGGTTGTGGGGATCGACCGTCTAGAACCGCTGGATCGTGTGACTACCCGGACCCTCGTACACATCCACCCGCTTCACCTGTGAGGGGGCATCCGCTCCGCCCACCACCATGCAATCCGCGAACGACCGCATTGCCGAGATCTGACCCCCAAGCGGGGTCGCCGTATTACACACTTATTACACAGCCCCAAAAGCGCCGCTCTGGCGTTTTAGGTTCGCCGGTGTAAGTCTTTTGTATTGAGGGATTTGCCTGGTGCCCAGGGGCAGAATTGAACTGCCGACACCACGATTTTCAGTCGTGTGCTCTACCAACTGAGCTACCTGGGCAGGTAGGCGGGAGAGTGTAGACGGAGGGGCGGATGGGTGTCAAGCTTGCGGGTGAATTTTTGATCCAGGAGGTGGCTATGGTTCGGCAGCTGGGATGGGTGGTGTTGGTGGGGCTTTTGGGCGTGGCGGGGAGCGCAGTGGCGGAGGAACCGCGAGTGGTGGTGGCGGCGGATGGGGCGGTTTTGGAGGGCGCGGTGGA
>Ga0210063_1000023_pt1 | contig 58306 bp, 57 predicted proteins | sample Muzzi_PWA_D1_FD_185529 | JGI IMG/M metagenome (GOLD analysis project Ga0210063, IMG submission 185529) | Wetland microbial communities from San Francisco Bay, California, USA, that impact long-term carbon sequestration - Muzzi_PWA_D1 (SPAdes) | ecosystem: Environmental > Aquatic > Marine >... | reverse complement strand
TCACCGGACGCGTCCTCGGACTCCTGCTCCTGTTCACCGGACGCATCCTCGGACTCCTGCTCCTGCTCACCGGAGGATTCCTCGGATTCCTGTTCCTGTTCACCGGAGGATTCCTCGGACTCCTGTTCCTGTTCACCGGAGGATTTCTCCTCCGACTCCTGCTCCTGATCTCCGGAAGACTCCTCCTCGGACTCCTGCTCCTGTTTCTTTTCTTCTTCCTTTTTCTGCTCCTGTTCTGCCTCCTCCTCTTCCGCTTGCTCTTCCTCGACTTCATCCTCGAGTTCTTCCGTCAAGGTCTGCTCAAGCATATGCTTTGCCAACGCCAGATTATGCAGGGTGTCTTCATCGTCTGATCGCAGTTGCAAGGAGGCGGTGTACGCATCGACCGCCCCGGCATAATCGCTGCGTTTGTAGCGGGTATTGCCCAGGTTATAGAGGGCATCTGCCCTGACCGCTTCACGCTCGACACTGTCGAAGGCTTCACCGGCCTCCGTATAGCGACCTGCACGGTAGAGCGACACCCCACGACGGTAAACATCACTGAATTCCTCAGCCGCTTCGCTGTATTCACCCTGCTCATATTTTTGTGCCGCTTCCTGTTCCGGGTTCTTGAACCAGGCTGCATTGACGATGCTGGTAGCGAACAGACAAACAAACAGCACACCTGCCCGGTTCAGGCGGAACCTGCTGGCGGATTTCGTATTCCGGTTTGCCATCATGCCTTTCGCGGCCAGTGTCCTGGCTCTGTGCGACGAAATAACGGCAACAACAGCAGCAGTGCCAGTCCGGCCAGCCAGTAAAAACGTTCATCCCAGACCCGTGTACGCTCATCCCGATGAGCACCGGGCAAGGCTTGTGCCTTGACTTCATCGAGGATCTTCGCGGTATCGTCGCCGCGATAATCGGCACGCTGATAGAGACCGTTGCCGGCTTTTGCCAGCGATTGCAGCAGTGCTTCATTGAGGGATGAAATGACCGGCTGGCCGGTCCTGTTCATGATCCAGGGACTATCACGTCCCTCGGCGGGGACAGCGTCTCCCTCCGGCGTACCGACGCCCAGTATATGTACCCGTATTCCGGCCGCCGCCAGTTCCTTCAGGCGTTGTTCCAGGCCCGGCTCCTCAAAATCACCGTCGGTAATGATCAGCAGGGAATTGACACTTTCCGCCGGCTGAGTCGCCAGCAATTGTTCTGCCCGCTCCAGCGCAAATGACAGCCGGCTGCCCTGCAGCCTCGCCAGATCCGTATCGAGGGACGACAGCACACGGTGGATTCCCTGCATGTCCTCGGTGACCGGTGAGACAACATGCGCAACTGATGCAAAACCGATCAACCCGACCCGGACGCCACGGTTTTGATCGAGCAGGTCTTCCACTTCCTGACGTGCCCGCATAAGCCGATTGGGTTGCACGTCAGCCACTTTCATAGACCGTGATATATCCATTAAAATCAATAGATTGGTTCCTGGCCGGAACAACTGTACGTCGGTAAATCCCCAGCGAGGCCCGGCCATCGCCAGCACCAGCAGCGTCCATAGGCCCACCCAGCGTGCGTAGCGTTTCCACTGGGTAGTCAAAGAGGCTGTCGAACGTCCCAGCAGGTGTGGCAATAAATGCGCATCCGCATACTGCTGAATACGGTCGTTGTTGCCGGTAAGGCGCCGGAACAACACCAGCCATCCGGCAACCGGCAGGCACAACAGCAGTGCCCACAGCCAGGCGGGTTCACTGAAATGAAAGGCTGTCAGCATGTCACCCATGCGCCCGCCTCGCAAACCAGGATCGTGGAATACCGTCAGGAAACAGACCCAGCAGCAACAGCGCCAGCAACGAGATGCCCAGCGGCCAGCGGTACAACGGACGCGGTATCATGACTGTGCGTGATTCAGCCTGGGTTTTTTCCAGCGCATCGATACGCTGGTAGATCTGTTCAAGTGCATCGGTATCGGTCGCGCGGAAATACTCGCCACCGGTAATAGCCGCGACCTCGGTCAACAAGTCCTCATCGATCTCCATCTTGACCTGGGTGAGGCGGCCATCTTCCATGAACGGTACCAACCCCTTGCTGCCAACACCGATGGTATAAATACGGATTCCTTCATGTGCGGCCAGTTGCGCGGCCAGCCGCGGCGGCAGACTGCCCTCGGTATTTTCGCCATCGGTTACCAGGATCAGGATCCTGGATCCCTCGGGGCGGTCGCGCAACTTTTTCACGCCCAGCCCGATGGCATCACCAATGGCCGTTCCGTCACCGGCCATGCGGGACACGATATTGTCGACCAGGCTGTAGACGGCCTGGGTATCCAGCGTCATTGGAGACAACACGAATGCCTGGCTGCCGAACACCACAAGTCCGATCCGGTCACCGTCGCGCGCCTTGATGAAACGGCCGATGACGCCCTTGACCACAGCCATCCGGGTGACCTGTCGACCCTCCACCGTGAAATCCAGGGCCTCCATGGAACGCGAGGTATCGATGGCCAGCATCAGGTCGTAGCCTTCGGTATGCACCTCCGTGTAGGGCTCCAGCCATTGCGGGCGCATCAGGCTGGCCACCAGCGCCACCCATAACAGCACCAGCATAAGGACCTGCATGCGGCTCCCGGCATGGGTGAGTGAACGTGAGGTAATGAATGTTGAAGCCAGTCGCCCCAGTGCCGGATGCAGCAGCGTCGAACGATCCGCATGCGTATAGGCATCCGTGGCCCCGTGTGGCCGACGCCAGAACTTCCAGATGAGCAAGGGCACCGGTAACAACAGCGCAAACCAGGGCCAGTGAAAGCTAAACACGGGTTGCACCTCTCTTGCCGAAAGCGCCGGACAGCAGCCGCCTGAGCCACTGTTTGTAGTCCGTTTGCTGTTTCCTGGGACGGGAGGCATCGATCCACCGGGTCGCCGCACGGATCAGGGTAAGCAGCTCCTTGCGCTCTACAGGCATGGTCGGCGGCATATAAGGCGCTGTCAGCAAAATCTGTCCCTGCCGCTCCCAGTCAAACGCACTGTTGTCATGCTCCGCCAGCCAGTGCAGCCAGGTATCACCCGTCAGACCAGCTGCCTGCTGGCGTCCACTGCGCACCATGGCGATTCGACGCAGCAGTTCTGACAACCGGCCAGCCACGGCGTGCGTATCTTCACTCTTCAGTGCCTTTCTCAGCTGGCGTAATTGACGACGTGCATCGCCGCGCCAGCCAAGCCAGCCGGCGTTATAGCTCAACCAGTACCAGATCCCGATGACAAGCAGCAACAGGGCGAGCAGCCCGGCCAGATACCACCATCCGGGCGCCAGCGGCCACACGGGGATCGCATCGAGACCGTGGATATCGCGTAACACAGTTGCATCGGCTTCCATGGCCCGCTACCGCCTTCCCGCATAGTGGCGTAGTCCGCTGACGAGCGACTGGTGTACATCCTCGTTGGTACTTACCGGAATCATGCCCAGTCCCAGGCGATAGCACATCTGCTGCAATTCCTCCCGCCGCAGCTCCCAGTCATCGCGAAAGGCCTTGCGGCCTGCTTCGTTGTCGGTATCGACCTCCAGGAGCTCTCCCGCGGCATTGGAGAATATGACCGGCCCCATGGGCGGCAAATCATGGTCAGCCGGGTCGTCGACCGGCAACAGGACGACATCGTGGCGTTGCTTGAGGCTTCCCAGGATACGCTCGAAACCGGTAGTGACCGAGTTGATCAGAGCAATGACGAAGATAAGCGAGCCCGTGCCGCTACCACTGTCCAGATGCTGCAGTGTCGCCATTAACTGCGATTCGTCGGTGTCGCCCTGCTCGATCGGCTCCGTCAATGCCCGCAAAATACGCCACAGCCCACGGCGACCCGGTGTGGCCCTGAAATAGCGGATACCGGTCGCCGGATTGCCGAACAGCACGCCACCTACACGGTCATGCTGCTTGCTCGCCGCCCAGCCAATCAGCGCCGCAACCCGCGCGGCCTGAATTGATTTGAAAGTGCCACGGGTACCAAAGCTCATATGAGGCCCCGTGTCGATGCAGAGGATGACACTGCGTTGCCGCTCTTCGCGGAAGACCTTGAGATGCGGGGTATTGGTCCGGGCGGTCACCAGCCAGTCCATGTTGCGGATGTCATCGCCTTCCCGGTATTCTCGTACCTCGTCGAAATCAAGTCCGGTACCCCGAAACACCGAGGCATACAGCCCGGTGAAGGTGGAATTGACGAGGTGATGTGCGGCTACACCCAGTGCACGGGCCTGGTGGCGGAGTTCCAGCAGGTCATCAAGTTGCGGATGGAGACTCATCGTGTGACTGCTGTTATCACAGGTTCAGGCCCGGGGCGGGCAATGATGCCGGCAATCACGGGATTGCCACGACCTCCAGCAGCCGCTTGATAAAATCATCACTCGTCACGCCTTCTGCCTCGCCCTCGAAGGTCAGCATGATACGGTGCCGGAGTACGTCCGGCGCCACCGACTGGATATGATGGGGAGCAACGAACTCTTCACCGTCCAGCCATGCGCGGGCGCGGGCACAGCGTGCCAGCGCGATGGTGGCACGTGGCGATGCACCAAAGCGGCACCAGCGACCCAGGCCTTCGTCATAGACCTCCGGTTTGCGGCTGGCCTGCACCAGGTCAACAATATAATTATTCAGCTTTGGATCCAGGTAGAGCCTTGCTGCATCCTCCCGCACACTGAAGAGTTGCTTCTGGGAAAACACCTCGGCAGGTGACGCCGGTGCCGACAGCTGCTGGTTGCTGTCGAGTTCCAGAATCGCCAGTTCCTCCTCGCGGCTGGGGTAGTCCACGCGGACATGCATCAGAAATCTGTCCAGTTGTGCTTCCGGCAGGTTATAGGTGCCTTCCTGTTCAATCGGATTCTGGGTGGCCAGCACCATGAACAGCCTGGGCATGGCATAGGTTTTCAGCCCGACCGTGACCTGGCATTCACCCATAGCCTCGAGCAGGGCTGACTGCACTTTCGCCGGTGCCCGGTTGACTTCGTCCGCCAGCAGGATGTTGTGAAACAGGGGGCCGGGACGGAATTCAAATTCGCCCTTTTCGTGGCGGTAGATATCGGTACCAATCAGGTCGGATGGCAACAGGTCCGGGGTAAACTGGACACGGTGATAATCACCCTCAATGGCCTCTGCCAGTGCCTTTACCGCGGTCGTTTTTGCCAGCCCGGGCATGCCTTCGACCAGCACATGGCCTTTACTCAGCAGGCAGATCAGCATGGAGTCGACAAGCTCGTGCTGCCCGATAACCCGGGAAGCGAGATGTGTCCGGACACCATTCAACAAGGAGGCGTCAAGGCTGCGGTTGGTAACGGGGCTGCTGGTATTTAACAAGGTATAGCTCTCCTGCACGGTTTATTTACTAAAGCATAACCGGCTTGTTTAACCGGTATCCAGCTGAAAACTGCTGCGGCTGTCACTAGGGTCATCAAGCTGATTCTCTATGCAGACACTTTAACTATTATCATTTTTGTACGTTTGTCTCTGCATTCATTTACCTTCAATAGCCACAGGAATGCCGGCAACCGGGGTATAGATCCTTAATCTTATCATCTTCTGCCGCCAGCAAGGAGATCCGTGCAATTTCTTCTTTTTTATTTTCCGGGCTGGCCTGTTCCATGTCTGTACGCGCATTACACCCATCGATAAACCGCTTTTGCGCGAAGCTGGCAAAATTGCCAGGATAGAAGATACCCGGACAGACTGGATGATGGGAGGTCATTACGCCTGCAGCCTCTGTCTTTCTGCTGTGTTATTTTGTTTGAATTATTCGAATACTCTTCAAGTGTACTCCTTTCTACGTAACAAGCGATTGACACAGATCAATAAAATTCAACAGCGCCCGGGCTCCCTATGGAGCCAGAACCACGCCGCTCCCGTCCGGCCCACACCACCGGGACATGTCGATATACCCGGGTTGCTCCTGTCTATCCACCCTCAACTGGCATAACATAGGGCACAATATTCCGGCCTTACAGCCTGGCACACCCCGACAGCAGGCGTTTATTGAAATACAAACCTCATGGGTAGCCGTCCGCACTCAACCACAGGCATGATCGACAGTTTCGACATCAAGCCGGGAAGGATGCTCGCACGTAAGTACGAGGTGATACAGTCGCTTGGTACCGGTTGGGAAGGCGAGGTATTTCTGGTGAAGGAGCACCCGACGGATATCGAAAGAGCGGTCAAGCTTTTTTATCCGCAGCGCAATCGAAAAGATCGAACGGCCAATTTTTATGCGCGCAAACTTCACAAGCTGAGACACTGCACAATAGCTATCCAGTATCACAACAGGGAAACGATTATCTATCGTGGTACACCAATCACGCTGCTGGTATCGGAATTTGTCGAAGGAGAACTCCTGAGCGGTTTCCTCGACCGGCAGGCAGGAAAACGCCTGACACCGTTTCAGGGGCTTCACCTGTTGCACGCACTGGCAACGGGTATCGAGTGCATTCATCAGATGAAGGAGTATCACGGTGATCTGCATACCGACAACATTATCGTCCAGCGCTATGGCCTGGGCTTTGATTTGAAGTTACTGGATTTCTACCACTGGGGTGCCGCCAGACCCGAAAATATTCATGCTGATGTGGTCGACCTGGTCAGGATTCTCTATGATGCGCTCGGTGGACGAAAGCACTACAAACGCCAGCCGCAGGTCATCAAGTATATTTGTTGTGGTCTGAAGCGCACATTAATCCTCAAGAAGTTCCGCACCGCAGGTCAGCTGCGGGAACATCTGGAAACCCTGACGTGGTAGCCATACTAACTGAACCTGAACTCTATCTGGGCGTGGACATTGACGGCGTCGCAAGCTTTCATTTCGCCAACGGTCTCGCCTGTGCCTATACCGGACGCGCCCCCGGCAAGGAAACGGATAATGAAGATGCCCTGGGACTGATCCCCTGTGGTAACGGGGCAGGCGTACTGGTCGTTGCGGATGGTCTTGGCGGTCTGCCCTCGGGAAAACAGGCATCATCGACCGCCGTAACCCAGCTCAGCCATAACGTCACCGCCAATGGCTGCGAACACCCGGCATTTCGTGAGGCCATCCTGGATGGAATCGAGCAGGCCAACCAGTCAGTTAGGGAACAGGGTAGCGGGGCCGGCACCACCATTGCCGTGGTGGAAATCGAGAACCGCAATGTACGCCCCTATCATGTCGGCGACTCTGAAATTCTGATTACCGGACAGCGGGGAAAGATTAAACACCAGACAATTTCGCATTCACCGGTCGGTTATGCCGTCGAAGCCGGACTGATGGAAGCGGGGGATGCCATCCATAACGAGGAACGCCACCTGGTTTCAAATATCATCGGCACCACCGAAATGCGCGTCGAGGTCGGCCCACGAATCACGCTCGCGCCACTGGATACCCTGTTGATCGCCAGCGATGGCCTGTTCGACAATCTTCACGCCGGAGAGATAAAAGATCTTATCCGCACCGGTCCACTGCCGGTGGCGGCTGAAAAGCTGCTGCAAGCCTGTCGTGCCCGCATGAATCAATTCTCGGATGGCCAGCCTCACAAGCCGGATGACCTGGCCTTTATACTGTTCCGGCCTGTCTGAACATCCCGGGCCCCAGCGAATACCGGCAGCAACAGCCCTTATGGTAAAACGCTGCCGGCCTTCATCAGGCCTCGCTGATTTTGTCCAGCACCTGTGAGAGACGATTCACTGCCGTCACTTCAAGTCCCTGCAGAGCCGCCTTCGGTTTATTCGCTGCCGGAATAATCGCCGTGTGGAAGCCATGCTTGGCTGCCTCGCTGAGGCGTTGCTGGCCGTTCGGCACCGGCCGGAGTTCGCCCGACAGGCCGATCTCACCGAACACAATCAGATCTGCCGGCAGTGGCCGGTTTCGATAGCTGGAAATAACCGCCAGCAATACGGCAAGATCCGCAGCCGTCTCGCTGACACGCACACCGCCAACAACATTCACGAACACGTCATGATCGCCCAGTGCCAGACCGCCATGACGGTGCAGCACGGCCAGCAGCATGGAGAGGCGGTTTTGCTCCAGACCCAGCGTGACTCTTCGCGGATTACCGAGCTGGCTTTGATCGACCAGTGCCTGTACCTCCACCAGCATCGGCCGGGTACCCTCCCAGGTCACCATCACCACGCTGCCCGGCACCGCCTGTTCATGCCGCGACAGAAAAATGGCCGACGGGTTGGCAACTTCTTTCAGGCCGGACTCCGTCATGGCGAACACACCCAGTTCGTTGACAGCGCCAAAACGGTTTTTAATGGCGCGCAGGATACGGTAGCGGTCACCGGGATCACCCTCAAAATACAGCACGGTGTCTACCATGTGTTCCAGCACGCGCGGGCCGGCCAGCTGGCCGTCCTTGGTCACGTGTCCGACCAGGAACATGGCAATACCCGACTGTTTCGCGAAGCGCACCAGCTGGGCCGCACTTTCGCGGACCTGCGCCACGGAACCGGGCGCGGACTGCAATGCCTCGGTATAAAGCGTCTGGATTGAATCGAGCACCATCACCTGTGGCCGTTCCCTGTCAGCCGCCGCGACAATGCGTTCCACAGAGGTCTCGGAATACAGGCGAATTTCGTCACCCTTGATACCGAGGCGGCTGGCGCGCAGCGAGATCTGCTGCAGTGATTCCTCGCCGGTCACGTACAGGGAGTCGAGCCGCCCGGACAGCGTCGACAGCACCTGCAGCAACAGGGTGGATTTTCCGATTCCGGGGTCACCGCCGATTAAAACGACCGATCCCGCGACGAGCCCCCCGCCCAGCACCCGGTCCAGTTCCTGCATGCCAACCGAGGTGCGCAGCTGCTGGTCCACCTTGACCTCAGACAGGCGCTGGATTGCCAGCGCCGCCTCCCCGCTATAGCCGGAAAACCGTGAGGCAGTCTGTTTCGAGAAGACGACAACTTCAGAGAGCGTATTCCATCCACCACAGTCACTGCACTGTCCGGCCCACTGGGGTGACTCGGCACCACAGGCGCTGCATGTATAGAGTGTCCTGGTTTTTGCCATCGGTGCTGCGTAGGCTACCCGGCAGGCGGCCGCTTGTACACAGCAACCCGGTCCAGGAGTGGATTCATCCCGGGTCATCGCGGTGACCGCACAGTTACACCCTCCCGAAGTAAAGCCCCGGGAGTGGTTGTTCTTTTACATGGGACCGATCAGTTGAGCCTTGACACTCAGGTCCGTCACCCTGTTGAGTACATCCTGCGAACTGAGTCTCTCCCTGTCGTACTGCACCAGCATCAGGTGGTATCTCAAGGGGCAGAATTCAGCGGTGTATATGCCGTCGCTGTCCTCCAGTGCATTCACCAACTCCTTGCGTCTGTGCTCCTCCAGGCTTTCATTGATGTGCACAACAATCTCGATGTTGCGCCCGGGCTCTTGCTGCAGATCATAAGCCGCGTTTCCCATAACCACACCTCCGTTGATATCGTCCTGTCCAGCCAATCGTCAGCCTGCGCAGTCTGTTGATCTTAATGAGAAACCCGGTGTACTGTTGCCAACCATGACAACAACTATTTGACCAGGCTTCGTCACAGCATTAATAATCGAGGAGAACTCTGCTAATGCATCAGCATGGCAACAGATTGCGTTGGATTAAAGCGTAGTCGACAACCCGGGGTTGTCAAGAATGCCGCAGGGCAGGCATAGAGAACGCTCAGGCGGTATAATCAAACTGCACGCGTGAACCCACACCACACAACAATTCGTAGGCGATGGTCGTACTTGCCTCGGCAACTTCATCAACCGGCAAACCCTCTCCCCACAGGATGACTTCATCACCAACCTGTGCATCCGGCACGGCGTCCAGGTCAACACTGATCATATCCATGGAGACACGGCCGACCAGTGATGTCTCGCGACCGTTTACCCGCAACGGGGTACCACTGCGTGCATGGCGTGGATAGCCGTCGCCGTAACCGATTGCCGCCACACCGATACGCATGTCAGCCGGGCAGTGCCAGTCGGCTCCGTAACCGATGGCATCGCCCTGCTTGCGCGCATTGATGGCGATCAGTTTTGTGCTGAGCGTCATGACCGGTCGCAGGCCAAGCGACTGCGCCGTACGTCCGCGCAGCGGTGAGCTGCCATAGAGCATGATGCCGGGACGCACCCAGTCACCGCGGGCTGCCGGCCAACCCAGTATGCCCGCCGAATTGGCCAGAGTCCGTTCACCCTCCACTGCCGCGACCGCCGTATTGAATGCATCGATCTGCCGGCGGGTGCAGGGATTGTCGAGTTCATCGGCACAGGAAAAATGCGTCATGTAACGCACGGCGGCAACCTGTGGAATTTGCTGCAGACGCGAGACAATATCGGTGACCCTGTCCGGATCGAAGCCCAGCCGGTGCATACCGGTATCGATTTTCAGCCAGACATCCAGCGGACGCAGCAAGGGCCGCTGTTCCAGCCATTGCAACTGACTGGCATGGTGGATCACCACGTCCAGCCGGTAGCCACCGATGAGGCCGACATCCTCCGCGGCAAAGAGACCTTCAAGCAGCACAATGCGCCGCTCAAACCCGGCCTCGCGCAGGGCAATCGCTTCATCCAGACAGGAGACACCAAACGCTGCCGCAGCAGGCAAGGCCTGCGCAATGCTGACCAGGCCATGACCATAGGCATTCGCCTTGATGATCGCCATGACCTGGGTGTCGGGTGCTGCTTGCTGTACGAGAGAAAAGTTGTGTTGCAGGGCTTGCAGGTCAATCCGCGCCCGGGCGGGGCGGCTCATCCAAATTCACCACCCGTGTAACGGCTGTCTGATGCATAGTTTTCGAAGCGCGTAAACTGGCCACGGAAGGTGAGCAGTCGTGTGCCGATCGGACCGTTGCGCTGTTTACCGATGATGATCTCGGCAAGGCCCTTGTGCGGGCTTTCCTCGTTATAGACTTCATCACGATAGATGAACATGATGACATCAGCATCCTGCTCGATCGCGCCCGATTCACGCAGGTCCGACATGACCGGACGCCGGTCGGAACGCTGTTCCAGGCTGCGATTCAACTGCGACAGCGCGATGACCGGCACGTTCAGTTCCTTGGCCAGCGCCTTCAGATTGCGCGAAATCTCGGATATCTCCGTGGTACGGTTCTCGCGGGTATGTCCGATGGTCATCAACTGCAGGTAATCGATCACGATCAGGCTGATATTGTGTTCCCGCTTCAGACGCCGCGCCCTCGCCCGCAGTTCCATCGGTGTCAGTGCCGGCGTGTCATCGATAAAGATCGGCGCCGTATCCAGCAGGCTCACCGCGGACGTCAGCCTCGGCCAGTCGTCGTCGTCCAGCTTGCCGGTGCGAATCTTGTGCTGGTCGATGTGGCCCAGCGAGGACATCATGCGCAGTGCCAGTGATTCACCGGGCATTTCCATGCTGAAGATGGCCACCGGTACCTGGTTCTTGATCGCCGCATTCTCGGCAAAGTTCACCGCCAGCGTGGTCTTGCCCATGGAGGGCCGTCCGGCAACGATGATCAGGTCAGACGGCTGCAAGCCGGCCGTCATTTCATCGATATCGGTAAACCCGGTAGACACACCGGTCAGAGGATTGTCCTGCTGCGACAGCATATCAATACGGTCGACCGCCGCCGTCAGCAGGGTGCGGATACTCTTGAAGCCCTGCTTGCCGCGACTGCCCTGCTCGGCGATGTCGAACACCAGCTTCTCTGCCTCGTTCAGCAATTCACTGGTGTTGCGGCCCTCGGCCTCGTAGGCACTCCCGGCGACGCGGTTACCCACGGAAATCAACTGCCGGACAACCGACTTGTCGCGCACGATGTCGGCGTAGGCCTTGATGTTGGCGGCACTGGGGGTGTTTTGCGCCAGCGTTCCCAGTGCCGGCAATCCGCCTACTTCATTCAGCAGGTTGTTGTGTTCCAGCCACTCAGACAGGGTGACGGCATCAAGCGGGTGGTTCCTTTCAGCCAGCTCGGCAATGGCGCGGAAAATCAGGCGGTGGTCACGGCGGTAGAAATCCTCTTCGGTGACACGGTCTGCCACCGTGTCCCAGGTACTGTTATCCAGCATCAGCCCGCCGAGTACCGCCTGCTCGGCTTGCAGTGAATGCGGTGGCACCTTAAGTGCATCTGTAGCGGCAGGCACTATATCCGCAGTGCGAAGTGATTCGACCATTGAGCTCCGTTTTGAAGTGAAGTACTAGTTACTGCGTTCAGTGAAGGAGGGATAAATAGCACAAACGCGGTTTAATAACATCATTGTAAACGGGCTGACTTTATGCATTCCTGTGTCAGCCTCAAGCCAACAGACATCCCCCCCGACTGTCTGTTTACGTACTTCCGCTATTATAACAACTTGCAGTATTTTTTACTTGCAGTTTTTACTTTTCAGCTTCAATCAGCAGTTTTATCGTCACATCCACATCCGTGTGCAGCTGGATCAACACATCATGTTCACCGACCACACGAAATGCACCTTCCGGCAAACGCACCTGGTGGCGCTCAACAACAACACCGCCCTCCGTGAGCGCATGCGCGATGTCAGCCGTGCCAACCGAGCCAAACAGTTTGCCTTCCTCACCGGCAAGCGAGGTAATGGTAATCACCTTGCCAAGCAGTTGATCACGCAGCGTTTGTGCAGCAGCCAGCGCCTCGGCAGAGGCCTTTTCAAGTTCTGCGCGACGTGCTTCATACTCGGCGATGTTTTCAGCCGTAGCCGCCGCGGCCTTGCCCTGCGGGATCAGGTAATTTCGCCCGTACCCCGGCTTGACGTTAACCTTGTCGCCCATGGCGCCAAGATTGGCAATTTTTTCCAGCAGGATGATTTCCATTATTACAACCTCACTCTGTCTTGTGTCTCATTGTCCGGATTGACTGCCGCTTCGGCCCAGCCGTCGGCGGAAGTCAATCCAGGTATCCATTAAACCACCGGCAGCCAGTAACAGCGTTGCCTGTGGCAGCACCGCCAGCAATGCGTAGACCGCCACCAGCCAGCCGCTACCCCGGTTGTTCTGTTTCAGCAGGCTGTGGATGACGGCCAGCCCGACCAGCAGGTAGGGTACCAGTAAAATCATAGCCAGCTGGGCACTGAATTCACTGAACGTGCCCTGTGTCAGCCGCGCCATTACCATCACAGCCAGTGTCACCAGCCCGGCCGCGTAGCCAAGCCGTAAATCGTAAAACTCGTTCCGAAAGGCACCCGGGTGCACCAGTACCGACTGCCACCAGCGCGCCAGCAGCAGGCTGGCGGCCACGCCAATCACCAGTGATGCCAGCACAACACCGGTCAGCAGGACCGCCACCTCCTGCCGGAGTTCGGGTTCCGCCAGGCCGGGAAATGAAACACCGGCCTCTTGCAGCGTCGTTTCAACCTGCTGCAGCTGCTGCAACCACCAGGGCGCCGGATCGCCGTGAACAGCATACACAACCAGCAGCAGACACACGCCGAACAGGGTGGTCGCACGCAACGCCTTGCCGAGGTTACGCGTCCGCTGCAACACGGCCGCCGCCATCCAGCAGGGCAGCCATAACAACAGTACCATCACCAGACCGATCAGCGCGTGCACGCCCGCCAGCTGGTAGAACAGCACCGTCACGGTCGTCGCGACAAACAGCACCTGCAGACCGGGCATCATGCCAACATGCAGGGTAACCAGTGCCACAACCGCCGCCGCCAGATAATTCAGCATGCCGCCCAGCCAGGGCAGCAAAAACGACATGACGCCGCAGGTCGTGGTAAATAAAATCGCCTGCCAGCGACCACTGACGATATAGGCAGCCAGTGCTTTCATGGCCGTGAACACCGGGTGCCCTTGTGTTATAGCTTCAGCCGGATCCAGCTAGTGCGCGTCACAGTAGGGCAACAGCGACAGGTAGCGTGCACGCTTGATCGCTGTAGACAACTGGCGCTGATACCTTGCCTTGGTGCCGGTTATACGACTGGGCACAATCTTGCCGGTCTCTGAAACATACTGCTTCAGGACGGCGATATCCTTGTAATCAATTTCCTTGGTGCCTTCCGCCGTGAAACGGCAGAATTTACGACGACGATAGTAACGAGCCATGGTAGTTCCTCCTGAATTCAGTTAGCCGGGATTATTTCGCGACAGCGGAAGTTTCTTCATCATCCGTTTCCTCGCTGCCGTCGTCGTCACCCTCATCATCACCCTCATCCGCATCATCCTGCCCTTCATCGGAATCGGTGGTGCCACGTTCGCGTCGTTCATCCGGGCGCTTGGCCAGCAAAGAGGGCTCGGTGACCGCCTCCTTGCGACTGATCACCATGCTCCTGATAACTGCATCATTGAAGCGGAAGGCACTGTTGAGTTCTTCCAGTACAGCAGTACTGCACTCGATATTCATCAGCACATAATGCGCCTTGTGCAGCTTCTGAATCGGGTAGGCAAGCTGGCGTCGGCCCCAGTCTTCCAGACGGTGGATCGCACCGCCGTCAGCTTCGATCGTGCCGCGATAGCGCTCGATCATGGCAGGGACCTGCTCACTCTGGTCAGGGTGGACCAGAAACACAATTTCATAATGTCTCATTCAAGACCCCTTGTGGATGAGTAGCCTGCTGTCTCGGCAACAGGCAAGGAGTTTATAATTCAGCTGATATTCAGCCTTTTTAAAAGAGCGCGCATTCTACGTGAGGGTCGTGCGAGATGCAATCTGCTCCTGCAACGCGCTGTTCTGATTAAGGGAGGACAAAAAAGTCCCGGTCCGTCATTTCCTTCAAGGGTCAATCCAGAAATAACAACAGCCTGGAATCCGGCCTTCGCCGGGGTGACGTTTTTCAGAACATCCTTGATTAACCGGCTTTCAAACGCTGGCGGCGGGCCTCGAACAACAATACCCCGGCCGCCACCGAGACGTTCAGGCTTTCCACCTGACCCGCCATGGGAATCGCCAGCAAATGATCGCAATACTCACGGGTCAGGCGCCGCAATCCCTTGCCTTCCCCGCCCAGCACCAGCGCGACGGGACCCGTTAACTCACTGTCGTAGAGCCCCTCCCCGGCCTCGCCACTGGCGCCGTAGATCCAGAGACCGGCATCACGCAATACGCGCAAGGTACGCGCCAGGTTCGTCACCGCGAAAATCGGCACCGACTCCACAGCACCGCAAGCGACCTTGTGCACCACCGGGGTAATGCCGGAGGCACGGTCACGTGGCATGATCAGCGCATGCACACCCGCCGCATCCGCGGTCCGCAAACAGGCACCCAGGTTGTGCGGGTCCTGCACGCCGTCGAGTACCAGCAACAGGGCCGGTTCGTGCAACGCGTCCAGGAATTCGGGCAGGGTCTTTTCACGGCGTTCGAGTGCTGCGGCTCTCACGACCGCGATGACACCCTGGTGCCGGGCGCCGGGTATCAGGGCATCGAGTTCAGCCCGGGTCTGCATCTGTAGCGCCACGCCGGACGCCACAGCTTGCTCTTTCAAGCCGTCAAGCTGCGCACTGCCCGCACTGCTGGCAAACAACAGCTTTTTTATCGAAGCCGGTCGCTGCGCAAGCAGTGCCGCCACGGCGTGCACACCGTAGACATGATCGGTGCTAGCCATCCGGTGACGGCTTGACAGTGACCCGTATCTCGATGCGCCTGTTGAGTCGGCGGCCGGCCTCCGTGGCATTGCTGGCAACCGGACTACCTTCACCGTAACCGCTGACGGCTTGCGGCGCGATGCTGATTCCCTGTTCGGACAACGCACGTGCGACCGCCCGGGCACGGCGTTGCGACAGGTCGAGATTGTAAGCCGCTGCACCGACATTGTCGGTATAGCCCGATATCTGCAACTGCCGGCCGTGATAGGGTTTCATGACTCGCACCAGTTGTGTGGCAACGGCCGGCCGTAGCACGGCACTGCCGTAGTCAAATGCTGCATCCGTGGAAACATCCACACGCGTTGCGCCATCGTCAAGCGGTACCACCGCAATACCGGCAGGCGCGCTGGCGGAAGACGGTTGCTGACCTGTCAGCGTGGCGCAACCACTCACCAGCATCAGCTGGCAGAGCAGCAGGGCCATCACACGCTGCCGGACGCCCTGTGCCCTGCTCAACATTCCGCGCGTCAGGCAGGCAGAGAACTGGCTCAACGGCATGCCATCGTGCACCCGGCCTGCACAAGCAGCGCTGCAATCTGCAGAATGCCGTCTCACCGTGCCTTTCTCCTGCGCGACGTTTTACGCTTGCCCTTGTCCTTTTTTCCGCCCGGGACCATACGCTCCTGCTTGTCGATCAACTCGAAGTCAATCTTGCGATCATCCAGGTTGACCTGCACCACCTTGACGGTGAGTGGATCGCCGAGGCGGAAGATCCGGTGGGTGCGCTCGCCGATGAGCCAGTGCCGGGTCGGATCGTAGTGATAATAATCATTACCCAGCGCCGTGACATGCACCAGTCCTTCCACATAAATTTCCTGCAGTTCGACAAAGATTCCGAACGAGGTGGTAGCGGTAATAATGCCGGGGTAGACCTCGCCAACCTTGTCGAGCATGAATTCGCACTTCAGCCAGTCAACGGCATCGCGGGTCGCTTCATCCGCACGCCGCTCCGTGGTGGAACAGTGTTCGCCGAAGGCCTGCATGTCGTCGACCGTGTAGGGGAAACTCTTCGGCTTCTTGCCGGCCAGAACATGGCGGATCGCCCGGTGTACCAGCAGATCCGGGTAGCGACGAATGGGTGAGGTGAAATGCGCATAATGCTCGTGCGCCAGGCCAAAGTGACCGATGTTGTCCGGGCTGTACTCGGCGCGCGGCATGGAGCGCAGCAACACCGTGTTGATCAGGTGCTCATCCGGCCGGCCGCTGGCCATCTTCAACACGGCACTGTAGTCACGGGCACTCGGCTTGCTGCCACCACGCAGCCCCAGGCCGAGTTCATTAAGAAATTCCTGCAGGTCGGCCACCTTTTCACCGGTCGGCGTCGCATGCACGCGATTCAGCGTCGGCATCTTGTGGCGTTCCAGGTAGCGAGCCGCGGCAACATTGGCCGCCACCATGCACTCTTCAATGACCTTGTGGGCGTCATTGCGCACCAGCGGTACGATGCGTTCTATCTTGCGGTCTGTACCAAAGACGATACGCGTCTCGGTTGTCTCGAAATCTATTGCGCCGCGCTTGACGCGTTCCTTGCGCAATACCTTGTAGAGGCGATACAGCTCATCGAGGTGCGGCAGCAGCGGCTGGTGTCGCTTGCGCGCCTGCGCATCGAGGTCAACCATGATGGCCGCTGCCTCGCTGTAGGTCAGTCGCGCATGCGATCGCATCAGGGCGTTGCTGAAACGCGAGCGAATCATGCGTCCTTCCCCGTTGAAGATCATTTCACACACCATGCACAGGCGGTCTACCTCCGGGTTCAGTGAACACAGCCCGTTGGAAAGTATCTCCGGCAGCATTGGAATCACACGCTCGGGGAAATACACGGAATTGCCGCGCTCAAAAGCCTCGCTGTCGAGCGCCGTATCCGGATGGACATAGTGCGAGACATCGGCAATGGCCACCAGCAACCGCCAGCCTTTCGGCGTGGCCTCGCAGAAGACCGCGTCATCAAAATCCCGCGCATCGGCGCCATCGATGGTTACCAGCGGCACCTCGCGCAGGTCTTCTCGACCCCGTTTGGCCTGTGCCGGCACTTCTTCACCCAGACCGGCAATCTCCGCCTCGACCGCCGGTGGCCAGGCCTGCGGGATAGCGTGACTGCGAATGGCAATATCGATCTCCATGCCCGGTGCCATGTGATCACCCAGCACCTCAACCACGCGGCCCACCGGTGGCGAACGTTTGCTGGGCTGCTCGATGATTTCCACCGAGACGATCTGGCCATGCCGGGCACCGTTGACTTCATCCGCCGGTACCGCGATTTCCATCGGCAGGCGCTTGTTGTCGGGTGACACGAACGTCACGCCCTTCTCGTTGTAGAAACGCCCCACCACGTGGTGTGTATTACGTTTGAGTATTTCGACGACATCGCCCTCACGGCGCCCGCGTCGGTCCAGCCCGGTAATCCGCGCCAGTACCCGGTCGCCATGGAACAGGGCGCGCATCTGGCGCGCCGACAGGTAGACATCATCGCCCTCGTCATCGGTAACCAGGAATCCGAAACCATCCTTGTGCGCAATGACGCGCCCCGGCACCAGGTCAAACTGGTCCGCCAGGGCATAGCAACCACGCCGGTTACGGACCAGTTGGCCATCCCGAAGCATGGCATTCAGGCGCCGCCGCAGCGCCTCGACGCCTTCTTCATCCTGGATGCCCAGCAGTGCCTCGAGATCCGCACGGTTGACCGGGTGTTCCGCCTCGGTAATGACCTCCTGGATCAGCTCGCGGCTGGCAATGGGCTGCTCATAGCGTGTCGCCTCGCGGCTCGCATGCGGATCACGCCGACCCGGGGTTCTGGATTTTCCTTGCTTTTTCTTGTCCATAAAATAATCAACAATTGATACTACGTTGGCACGAACCGACAGGGTCAGCACCTAAACTTGTCGGATGAGGAGATAGGTTCTCAGCGACTCGCCTGGCATTATTCCCTCTTTAAGGGTATTTCTGGCAGGTCATGATTCCGGCTCCCTTTCAGGCCCCGGCCGGAATGGCGATTAAATCAGAACTTCCTGAATGATTAAAGCAGGTTAGTGCGCGATCCGCCGGGTTAAATTGACAAGCCCTAAATCTGGCGGTAGAGTTCGCGGCTCTCGCAACAGGCAACAGCCATTCCGAAAACCACGCCGAGGTGGTGAAATTGGTAGACACGCTAGCTTCAGGTGCTAGTCGGGGTAACCCGGTGGAGGTTCAAGTCCTCTCCTCGGCACCATTATTTCCAGACCATCCTTATAAGACCTCAAAAGGCACTGTATTTACCCGGACATTTGCATAAATCCCGGCTTTCAAAATCAGGATTTATGCAATTACCGGCTTCCCGGTTTATTCAGTAAACGGGTTCAGCACAGGGCCCCCTGCTTTAACGAAATCCTCGTGGTTGCGAGTGACATTCGTCAATTCATTGATCAGCGCCGTTGCGGCAATTTGCTTGTCTATTGCGTTTTCCGGGCGCGGTACACGAAGCCGTCCCCATAACTGTGCGACGTCCTGATTGATATCGAGGATGTGATCCTGGTATTCAGCCAGCAAGGACTTCAGCCACTGCTCCAGTAGCTTGGCCTGGCGCGCATCACCACGGTGGCGGATTACTTCGACACCACGCCGCAATTCACCGACAGTGACAACCGATATAAACATCGGTGCCTCGCTTTCAATAGCCTGCTTGAGAAATTTCCGACTTTGTCCTCTACTCGCTCGAAATCCTCATCCTGCCCTACTGAACACCGAGACGACCTTGACGTGAATTGCCCCGCCTTGCGTCCGATTGCCGAAGCTCCCGCCAAGGGTTATTCAAACGGGTGCTTGAGTACAATCGTCTCGGCACGGTCCGGACCGGTGGAGACGATGGCGATCGGGGTCTCGCAGAGTTCCTCGACCTTGTTGAGGTAAGCCTTCGCGGCTGCCGGCAGTGCATCAAAGGTCTTTACGCCAACCGTGGACTCCGACCAGCCCGGCATTTCAATGTATTCAGGCTCGCACTGCTCGATCAGGTCGGCCCCGGCCGGCGGGGTAATGACTGTCTCGCCATTGAGTTTGTAACTCACGGCAATCTTCAGGGTATCGAGTCCATCGAGCACATCGAGCTTGGTAATGCACATGCCGCTGACGCTGTTGATGTCCAGTGAACGCCGCAATGCCACCGTATCCAGCCAGCCACAGCGGCGCTGCCGGCCGGTGGTGGCACCGAATTCGTGCCCCTGCTTGCCGAGGTAAGCACCAACCTCGTCAAACAGTTCGGTCGGGAACGGTCCGGCGCCGACGCGGGTGGTGTAGGCCTTGACGATACCCAGCACGTAATCAATGTGTCGCGGGCCGACACCGCTGCCACTGGCCGCACCGCCGGCCGTAGTGGTGGACGAGGTCACATAGGGGTAGGTGCCATGGTCGATATCCAGCAGGGCGCCCTGCGCCCCCTCGAACATGATGTCCCGGCCCGTGCGGCGCATGCTGTGCAGCAGACCGGGGATGTCTGCCACCAGCGGGGCTATCTGCTCACCCTGTGCCAGCGCCTCGTCCAGCACCTGCTGGTAATCCACCGTCGCGGTCTTGAAATAATGCTGCAGGGCGTGGTTGTGATACTCCATCACCTCGCGCAGTCGCTCGGTAAAGTGCGCCGGATCCAGCAGCTCACCGAGCCGCAGGCCACGGCGGGCGACCTTGTCCTCGTAGGCCGGTCCGATACCACGCCCGGTAGTGCCGATGGCCTTGCTGCCGCGCGCACGTTCGCGCGCCTGGTCGAGGGCGATATGATAGGGAAGGATCAGCGGGCAGGACTCGCTGATTTTCAAACGTTCGCGCGCCGGCACGCCGGCCTCCTCCAGCATCTCGAGTTCTTCCAGCAGCGCCGTGGGCGACAGCACCACACCATTGCCAATCAGACAGAGGACGTTGGCGCGCAGGATGCCAGAGGGGATCAGGTGCAATACCGTTTTCTGGCCGTCTATCACCAGCGTGTGGCCGGCATTGTGGCCACCCTGAAAGCGCACCACGGCGGATGCCCGGTCTGTCAGCAGGTCAACGACCTTGCCCTTGCCTTCGTCACCCCACTGGGTACCAATGACAACTACGTTTTTACCCATTTGAACACTCTCTTGTCTGCAAACTGGAAACTGACTGCCAGGTCTTCATCTGCATCATGCAGGTCGACAGGCACGCACGCGACGTTTTGATCATGACAGCTGTTTAACGAGCCACTGACCGTTTTCGTTGAACAGCACCCGGTCACATTTCATTTCGATAGCGCCGCCCTCCTGGCCGGGCAAGGCGCGCACCACCCGCTCGCCCGCGTCTCGCAATGCCGATATCGCGGACAGCAGTTTGCCGTCTTCACCGGCGGGCGCATAGATCGCGCCGCTGCGATGCGCAAAGGCGCGCTGGCTCAACTGCATCAGTTCGCGCAGGTCGGTGCTGAAACCGGTCGCCGGCCGGGAGCGCCCGAACACCTTGCCGATCGCGTCGTAGCGTCCACCCCGGGCAATCTCCTGGCCGCAGCCCGGCACGAAAACGGCAAACACCATGCCGGTCTGGTAGCGATATCCGCGCAATTCCGCGAGGTCAAAGTTCAGAATTTCAGCGCCTGCACGCTGCTCTATCAGCGCAGCGATGGCGGCCAGATTTTCCAGCGCGGACAGTACCGGTTCACTGGCACCGGCCAGTTGCTCGCGCGCCCGGGCCAGCACGCTGCGATCGCCGTTCAGATCCGCCAGTGCCGCCAGTCGCTGACGTTGGCCCGCATCCGTGACACTGGCCTTGAGCAGTTCCTCAATTTCGGGCACGGCCTTGCGCTGCAGTGCCTCGAACAGTTCATCTTCCTGCTGTTCCGAGAGGTTCGCGTCCCGGGCAAGCCCCCTGAAGATCCCCACATGGCCGAGGTCGATATGCAGAGCGGAGATCGACAGCAACTGCAGCGACTCCAGCAACAGGCTGATGATTTCGACATCACTCTCGACACCGGCGTGGCCGAACAACTCGGCACCCACCTGCAACGGGCTGCGGGAACTGCCAAAACCGTCATTGCGTGTATGCAATACCGTACCCATGTAGCACAGTCGTGTCGGTTCGCTGCGCTGCAGTGGATGTGCATCGATGCGCGCAGCCTGCGGCGTCATGTCGGCACGCAGCCCCATCATGCGCCCGGTGAGCTGATCGGTCACCTTGAAGGTCTGCAAATCCAGGTCATTGCCGGTGCCGGTCAGTAACGATTCCAGGTACTCGATCAACGGCGGGATAATGAGTTCATAACCCCAGCGGGAAAACAGGTCCAGCAGTTCCCGCCGTGCACCTTCCAGCCGCCACGCATCCGGTGGCAGGACTTGATCAATTCCCTCGGGCAGCAACCACTGGTCTTTGCTACTCATCTCAAATCAGTTCTCGCCTGTATGGCGGCCATTGCAGCTATCTCACTATCGTCAGCAGGATTACGCCGACCACCATGCTGATGAGGCCGACAATACGCAGCGTTCTGTCATCCAGCTGCGACACGGTCTCCAGCATTTTCCGCAGTGACTGCGGATTCAGGAACGGCACCATGCCTTCGATGACCAGCAGCAATGCAATGGCCGCGAGCAGATCTGACCAGACAACATCCATTACCGGGTAGATCCCCGGGTATCAGCCCGGGGATGACAGCCATTCAGCATCGTTGCGGCCCGGTGGCGATCACTGGACGGAATAATCACCGAAGTACTTGAAGAACTCGCTATCGGGTTCCAGTACCAGCACATCCTGTTGATTCGCCAGTGCCGCACGATAGGCACTCATGCTGCGATAAAACTCGTAGTATTCCTGGTTCTTTCCGTAGGCCTCGGCGTAGATCTCGGTTGCACGCGCATCGCCCTCACCCTGCAGGATTTCAGCATCGCGATTCGCCTCGGCGAGAATGACCGTACGTTCCCTGTCGGCAATCGCCTGGATACCCTTGGCAGCTTCCTGGCCCTGCGCACGGTGCTCCTTGGCAATCCGCTCGCGTTCGGCGCGCATCCGCTGGTAGACAGAATTGAGCACCTCGGCCGGCAGTTCAATCTGCTTGATGCGAACGTCCACGATTTCAATACCAAAGGGCTCCACCTCGGCATTGGCCTTGGTCGTCAGCTCGGTCATCATCACCGAACGATCATCGGCCACCACCTGCTTGATGGTACGCTGGTCAAATTCCAGCTGCAGGCCGTTGTTGACGATCTGCAGCAGGCGCAGTCCGGCCTGGCGCTCATCACCCATGAATGAGGTGTAGTACCTTGCCACGTCTTTAATGCGCCACTTGACGAAGAAATCGACCTCGACATTTTTCTTCTCGCCGGTAAGGAAGCGCTCCGGGTTGGTATCCAGCGTCAGCACGCGTTTGTCGAACTTGCGCACATTATTGATTGGCCAGGGTGCCTTGATGTGCAGGCCAGGCTCGTACACGGACTGCACAATCTCACCCAGCTGGAACTTGATGGCCAGTTGCCGCTCGTCGATAATGAACAGCGAACTCATGGCCACCAGCAAGGCAGCCGCAAGCAGTATCAACATGAAATTTTTCATCATCTGCGGCTACCTCCATCGCGGGTGGAGGTACGGCCGCCCGGCGTGTTGTCGGACGGAGTCGGCGTGATATCGATCTGCACATCCTCAACCGGCTCCATTCCGGACCTGCCCCTGTTTTCCATCAGTTTATCCAGCGGGATATACATCAGATTGTTGCCGTCTTTCACTGACATAACCACCTTGCTGGTGTTCGCGAGTACATATTCCATGGTCTCGAGATAAATGCGTTTGCGGGTGATTTCCGGTGCCTTCTCGTACTCGACCCGTGTCTGGGTAAAGCGGCTCGACTCACCTTCTGCGGTTGCAATCACCCTGTCCCGGTAGGCCATGGCACCTTCGCGCATGCGCGCGGCATCACCGCGTGCCTTCGGCAGAATATCGAGGGCGTAGGCCTGCGCCTGGTTCTTGTAGCGTTGCTCGTCTTCCTGCGCCTTGATGGCATCCTCGAAGGCGCCCTGCACTTCTTCCGGCGGTTGCGGATCCTGCAGGTTGACACTGGTCAGGATGATGCCGGCCTTGTACTTGTCCAGGATGGCCTGCGTCAGCTCCTTGGTCTGCTTCACGATGGTGCCACGGCCGCCACTGAGAAAGTCATCCATCTTGATTCCACCGATGACTTCTCGCAACGCGCTTTCCGCGGCCTCTTGCAGGGTGTAATCCGGGTCGCGCACCTGGAACAGGTATTCCTGGGCATTCCGCACCTGATACTGCACGGCCACCTCGACCTGGACGATATTTTCATCCCGGGTGAGCATCTTGGCACGGTGGCTGACGGTACGCAGGTTGTCAACGTCGACCTTGTCAACCGTCTCGATGCCACGCATGTACCAGTGCGGGCCCGGCCCGGTAACGGTGTGGAACTTGCCCAGCCGCAACACTACGCCGCGCTCGGCCGGCTCGATGATATAGATCCCGAGCAATACCCAGGCGAGCACTGCAACGATTGCCAGCAGGCCAAAGTTCAGTGACATGCCAGTGCCTTTGTTTCCACTGCCGCCACCCTTGCCGCCACCCTTGCCACCAAAGAACTGATTCATCCTGTCGCGCAGCTTGCGTGCCAGTTCATCGAGGTCAGGCGGGCCATCATTACCGCCGCCCCCCCACGGATCCTTGTTACCGCCGCCGCCCGGTTCATTCCAAGCCATACATTACTCCATTTCAGACCAAAACAAGGCGCATACCGGAGATGGCATGGACCTGGATAATGGGTTAGTTTAAGAAGCTTGCGCAGTACCCGCAACAATATCGATGGAATCTGCCCTGTGAAAATCGCAGTCTGCATCGGCGTCGCGGATTATCCTGTCGATATTTCTCTGTGCCATACAAATCTCTAGCCACCAGCTGCCCTGTTCATCCACATGCTCCGACATCACCTGGCCAACATTATAAAGTGAGGAACGGGTGCGCCCTGCATCGGGTGGCAGGTGCAACCAGCCGTGTACCTGGGTGCCGTGAAACTGCAGCATCAGGGCCTCTGCCAGCAGATCGAGACCGGCACCTGTGATGGCTGACACCCACACCCGGTCCACGCGGCCATCATCAAGGTATTCAATGCGGGGTTCGCTGTCCGAGAGGTCAATCTTGTTGAAGACACGGATCTGCGGTACATCTGCGGCACCGATTTCCTGCAACACGACATTGACCTGGTCGATATGCGCATGTCTTTCCGGATCATTCGCGTCCACGACGTGCAGCAGCAGGTCAGCCGTGCGCGTCTCTTCCAGTGTGGCGCGAAATGCCGCCACCAGATCATGTGGCAGGTGCCTGATAAAACCGACGGTATCCGCCAGCACCAGCGGTCCGACGCCCGTCACGTCAACCCGGCGCAAGGTCGGGTCGAGTGTGGCAAACAGCTGATCGGCCACGTACGCATCTGCGCCGGTCAGGGTATTGAACAGGGTCGATTTACCGGCATTGGTGTAGCCGACCAGTGATACCGACGGCACGTCGGCGCGCTGTCGCGCCCGGCGCCCCTGGTGCCGCTGCCTTTCAACCTTGTCAAGACGCTGGTTGATCATCTTGATACGTGCACTGATCATGCGCCGGTCCGATTCCAGCTGGGTTTCGCCCGGCCCGCGCAGTCCGATACCACCCTTCTGCCGTTCGAGGTGAGTCCAGCCTCGTACCAGGCGGGTGGACAAATGCCGCAACTGCGCCAGTTCTACCTGTAGCTTGCCTTCAAAGGTCCGTGCACGCTGCGCGAATATATCGAGTATCAGGCCGGTGCGCGCCACCACGCGGCAGGAGAATAACCGTTCAAGGTTTCTTTCCTGGGTCGGGCTGAGGGGGTGATTGAAAATGACCAGATCGGCCTGGTGGTGCTGCACGGCGGCATGGACTTCGTCCGCCTTGCCCTGACCGACAAATAATCGCGAGTCCGGCGAGGTACGTGTGCCAATCACCGTGGCAACGGCGGTTGCCCCGGCGGATGCGACCAGTTCGGTGAACTCCTGCAGATCCTCCTGACCGGCGCCATCGGGAAAATTGACATGGACCAGAACGGCCCGCTCACCACTATCGGGGCGTTCGAACAAACAGGCACCCCGTTCTTTGTTTATTGGATTCAGGCATTCCCTGGCTGGGTTTCGTCCTGGGCATCATCCGATCCCGGTATGCGGACGTTGCGCGCCGGCACCACGGTCGAAATTGCGTGTTTGTAGACCATCTGACTGACTGCATTCTTTAAAAGTACAACAAATTGATCAAATGACTCAATCTGGCCCTGCAATTTGATGCCATTGACCAGATAAATCGAAACCGGGACTCGCTCTTTGCGCAAGGCATTCAGAAATGGGTCCTGCAAAGATTGTCCTCTATTCATGTCATCACTCCTTTTTCTTGTTTCATATACAACAATATTGTGTTTTTCGAATTCCTTTTCAACACGTACGTTGTGAATCCTGCGCAAATGATACTAAATTTTTAGCACAATCACATACTTATTTTACTCTCCCGGCCGTTGCCAGCGAGCCAGTCGTCAAGTATCCGGCATGTGTGATCCAGTACGCAGCGGTCCTCGGCAACCAGGCGTTGCAGGCCGGACTCACCCCGCAACCAGGTCATTTGACGCTTGGCATACTGACGGGTCGCGACAATTGCCTGCTCGACCATCTGCTCGTAGGTCAACTGACCGGAAAGATAGCGCCATACCTGCCGGTAACCGACCGCCCGCATGGCGGGAAGTTCCGCGCTCAAATCACCCCGGTTGCGCAGTTTCCTGACTTCTTCAGGCAGCCCCGCCGTCAGCATCTGGTGGAACCGGCCCTCAATCCGCTCATGCAGCAAGGCGCGATTTTCGGGGATCAGCGCCAGTTTCAATACCCTATAGGGGAAATCCGCGGGTGCCTGTTGTGCATGAAAGGCGCTCATGGGCTGCCCGCCGAGTTCATAGACTTCCAGTGCCCGCTGGATGCGTTGCGGATCCGTGGCCTGTATCCTCGCTGCCGAGTCCGGATCTACCGCGGCAAGGCGCGCATGCAAGGCCTCCCATCCGTCACGTTTTGCCGTCGCTTCCAGACGGGCGCGAATCTTGGGGTCGGCCGCCGGCATATCGGACAATCCAGACTGCAACGCGCGGAAATACAGGAACGTCCCACCCACCAGTAACGGAATCTGGCCCCGGCCAGTGATCTCCGCCATTGCCAGCATCGCATCGTCACGAAATTCTGCGGCCGAATACGGGACCGAGGGATCGCGGATATCGATCAGTCGGTGCGGGGCAACCGCCAGCACTGCTGCGTCCGGCTTTGCCGTGCCAATCGTCATGTCACGGTACACCAGGGCGGAATCGACGCTGATAATCTCAACGGGATAGCGCTTCACCAGCTCAACCGCAAGCGTGGTCTTGCCGGACGCGGTGGGGCCCATGAGGAAGATGGCCGGTGGATGAGCGGTCGTCACGACGCTGGACCCGCGCCTGTGCAGGATTGGTACGTCTGTAGGTGCGCCGTCCCCGGCGCGATTCGGGTGGATTTACCAACGAAGCTCAATCGAGGCGAAGACACCGCTCCTGCAGCAACCACCCCTCCCGCAGGCGCGGAGTGCATCCGCGAATGTGCACATAACGGGTTCATCCGTTAACCGCTACCTGCCGCGCTGGAATAACTTGTCCAGCTCTTCCAGGCTGATTTGTATCCAGGTCGGGCGGCCGTGATTGCATTGTCCGCTGCGCTCGGTGACTTCCATCTCACGCAGCAACGCATTCATTTCATCCATGCCGAGACGGCGATTGGCGCGTATCGATCCGTGGCAGGCCATGGTTGACAGCAGTTCATTGACCGACGCCTCGACCCGCTGACTGTGCCCGTGCTCCAGCAGATCTGACAATACATCACGCACCAGCGCCGCGATATCTGCCTCGCGCAGCCGCGCCGGCACCTGGCGTACCATGACCCGCTCGGGACCGAGGCGGTCGATTTCGAATCCCAGTGTCGCAAACCAGTCCTGCCGCTGTTCACAGACATCGGCCTCGCGCAGACTGACATCAAGACTGACAGGCACCAGCAACGGCTGCCTGCGAATGCCCTCGCCCTGCTCCGCGCTCTTCAACCCTTCGTAGGTAATACGCTCATGCGCGGCATGCATATCCACCAGCACCAGTCCCTTGCGATTCTGGGCAAGAATAAAGACGCCGTGTAACTGGGCCAGCGCGAAGCCCAGTGGAAACTCGTCTGCCTCTGCCACCGTGGCGGCGGTCTCAAGCGGCTGGCTGTCGGGTTGCGGATGCAAGGCGGCATAGCGCGCGATCTGGTCCGCCACACCCAGTGACATCCTGCCTTGTGACGGTAAACTGCCAGGTGCTGTCGTCAGGCGCAATGACTCCAGCGACCTTGCCGGATATGGCTGCGGCTGGTCATTGCCGGGACGCAGTTCTGCCAGCGTCTCGTGCAGGGTCCTGAACAGGTAATCATGCACCAGGCGGCTGTCACGAAAGCGAACCTCATGCTTGGTGGGATGCGCATTCACGTCCACCGAGGCCGGATCTATCTCGAGGAACAGCACATAGGCTGGATGTCGCCCGTGGAACAACATGTCCTGGTAGGCCTGACGTACGGCGTGCGAGACCAGTTTGTCGCGCACCATGCGCTGATTGACATAGAAAAATTGCAAATCGGCCTGGCTGCGGGAAAAAGTCGGCTGCGCCACCCAGCCATGCAGTGACAGACCGGCTGCCGCGTGGTTGATGTAAATGGCCTGCTCCATGAAGGCCTTGCCACATAACTCGGCCACGCGTCGCTCCTGCTGTTCACGGGTCAGGGCGCCCGGGAGGTGAAAAACGGCACGCTGGTTATGCTGCAGTTTGAAGGCCACCGGAAAACAGCTCAGCGCAATTCGGCGCACCACGTTTTCAATATGCTTGAATTCAGTGGTCTCGGTACGCAGAAACTTGCGGCGTGCCGGCGTATTGAAAAACAGGTCCTTGACATCGACCGTGGTGCCGGGGGTGTGGGCCACCGGGGCCGTTTCCAGTGACTGGTCTGAGCCATCACCGCGCACCGTCCAGCCGCTGTCAGCCGAGGCTGTCCGCGAACTGAGTTGCAGGCGCGACACCGATGCGATGCTGGGCAGCGCCTCGCCCCGGAAGCCGAGGCTGCTGATCTGTTCCAGGTCCTGCAGTGAAGCGATCTTGCTGGTCGCATGCCGGGACAGGGCCAGTGACAATTCGGTTTGCTGAATACCCATGCCATCGTCACGCACGCGGATGCGTTGCTTGCCACCCTGCTCGATATCCACCTCGATACCCTGTGCACCGGCATCGATGCTGTTTTCCAGCAGTTCCTTGACCACGGAGGCGGGACGTTCGATCACCTCGCCGGCCGCGATCTGGTTGACGAGTTGTGCAGGAAGAATCTGAATGGACATAGATCAACAGAGACAAGGACTGGAATAGCAATGACTTAAAGAACAACGCCACGGAAACACGCGGAAGGACACGGTAATATTTCCGTCAGGGCAGTTTTTTCTTCCGTGTAATTCCGTGTGTTTCCGTGGCCAATTGTACGTTTATCCTGACGACACTGCTTGAGCACGCACCATTCGGAAAAGGACTGGACCTGTTAATAATACCGCCAGGACGCTCGCCAGTGAAGGCGCATGACCGATGAATGGCTTAATCAGTGAAATGCAGCCTTCCAGGCACGCTAGCGCCGGGGGGGGTCAGGATGAACGGTCCGGGGATTTGACTAGCTGCCGCGCAGCGGGGGAATGCGCAGGGTATCGCCGACACGCAGCGTGTCGGATTTAAGACTGTTGAAGCCTCGCAGACTGTTCAGGGACACCTGATACTCAGCGGCGATCTCGCTCAGCGTATCCCCGTTCTTCACAGTATACTTGCGTGCCACCCGGAGGGTACCCGGCGGTGGATGATTGTCAAAATAATCACGAACCCCACTGAGCATGGCCTGCGCCAGCTTTGCCTGGTGCTGGCTGCTGCGCAGGTTATCCTCTTCCACGGGGTTGGAGATAAAGGCTGTTTCTACCAGAATCGACGGGATATCCGGTGACTTCAGCACCACGAAACCGGCCCGCTGCACGCTGGACTTATGCGTTTTTCCCAGACGCTTCAATTCGCTGAGCATATTCGAGGCCACCTCATGACTGGCGGCAATGGATGCCGACTGCGACAGATCCAGCAAAACCCCGGCGAGTACGTCATCCTTGTCATCAAGACTGACGCCCCCGGCAAGATCAGCGGCATTCTCCTTGGCAGCGATCCAGCGTGCCATTTCCGAGGAGGCCCCGTTACGTGAGAGCACGAACACGGATGAACCACGGGCACGCTGGTCACGGAATGCATCGGCATGGATGGAGATAAACAGGTCGGCATTGTTCTTGCGCGCCTTGTCAATGCGCTGTCGCAATCCGATGTAGTAGTCGCCTTCGCGGATCAGCACCGGCCGCATACCCGGCTCCTTCGCGATGAGCGCCGCCAGCTTGCGCGCTATTTCCAGCACCACCGTCTTTTCACGTGTACCACGCCGCCCGATGGCACCGGGATCTTCACCACCGTGCCCGGCATCGATAGCGATCACCAGTTCACGCAACGGCACGCTGGCGGCGGTCGCGGTCTTCGCGGACTTTACCGGCCCGGTATTGACAGGTTTACTGGCAGGCGTGGCGGCAGCTTTGGCGGGGCTCCCGATATCGGCCCGCTGTTCAACCGTGCCGGTTTCATAGAGGTCGATGACCAGCCGGTGGCCATATTGTTGATTGGGTTTCAGGCTGAATGCCTTCGGTTTCGCGCCCTGCGTCAGGTCGAGAACGATGCGCAGTGTGCTCTTGTCCTTGGCCGCCGTGCGCACCCCTTTGACGAGACCGCCAGAGGCTTGAGTAGCCTTCATGGAGGATGCCACGCGTGCGGAGTCGACATCGATAACCAGACGATCGGGGTTCTGCAGGGAGAAGATCTTATGGGTTACCGAGCCGCTGGTATCGAACACCACGCGGGTATGATCGGGTGCCGCCCACAAGCGAACGCCCTGAAAATCAACAGTCTCTGCACAGACTGCCGCATGCGCGCCGAGCCAGAAACACAGTCCAACCAGCAGCCTGATCACCTGGCGTTGTGTGTTTGATCCCCTATTCATTGCGGGGAATTTTAGCCACAATTTACAGAATAATGCAAGAAATACTGTTTAATCTCTTTGGGATAGCGTCAAAACATAAACGCTAGTCGAGATAACCCCGTCATCCGGACGAATCAGACACTCTCCAACGCCTGCAACAACCGCGTGCCGGCCCCGCTGGAAGACTGCAGCCGAGCCACGCGACCACTGCCGGAATAGTCCATATAGACGGTGAGATCCGCCGGCGGCAGTACACCGCTACCGCGTTCCGGCCACTCGATCACCAGCAGCGCCCGCTCCGCGAGCAGGTCACGTAATCCCAGCCATTCGAGTTCTTCCGCATCGGCGAGACGATACAGGTCCAGATGGAACACCGGGACAGGTTCGCACGCATAGGATTCGACCAGTGTATAGGTGGGACTTCTTACCTTGCCGCTATAATCCAGAGCATGAATCAGGCCGCGTACCAGGGTTGTCTTGCCTGCGCCCAGGTCGCCGACTAAATAAACAACAGCCGGGGTGACAGACGCGGCCAGTTGCGCCCCCAGTTGTTCCGTGGCGGCGGCATCAGGCAACTCACAGCGCATGCCGTGTCTCTGATGCATTCAGCACCGCGCGCAAAGCGGCCGTGATATCACGCGCCATCATACCCCGCTCGCCCGCCCTGGCGGCCATATCGCCGGCACAGGCGTGTACGCACACGCCAGCCACTGCCGCGGCATCGGTGTCCAGTCCCTGCGCAATCAGCGCGGCAATCACACCGGCCAGGACATCACCGCTACCGGCGCTCGCCATGCCGGGGTTCCCGGCTGCACACACCCAGGGCGTGCCCGCAGGCGGCTGGATCAGGGTGCCGGCACCTTTCAATACGGTCGTCCCGCCGTATTGTGCCGAGATCGCGCGTGCGGCCGCAAAACGGTCGGCCTGCACAGCCACCGTTTTCTGACCCAGCAGGCGTGCGGCCTCGCCCGGGTGCGGCGTCAACACCTGTCGTCCACAGGGCAGCGCCTGGCCGGCAAGGCCGTTGAGTGCATCGGCATCGATGACCCGGGGCAGCGAGGCCTCCAGCACCACGGCCAGCAGCGACTTTGCCCAGTCAGAGCGCCCAAGGCCGGGGCCGATCAATACCACGGACGCGGTGTCGAGCAGCGACCGCAAATGTCGGGCCGACGTCACTCCGTGACACATCAACTCCGGACAGGCGGCCGCAATCAGCGCGGCATGTTCAGGGCGCGTGGCAATACTCACGCGACCCGCGCCACTGCGCAGTGCGGCTTCGCCGGCAAGCCGTGCGGCACCCGTCATGCCGTGGTCGCCGCCGATCACCAGCACATGCCCGTAGTGCCCCTTGTGCGTGTTGCGCGAACGTGGCGCCGCCAGGGCGCCGAGTGGCGGCCGGCGCAGCAGCATGGCCGCCACCGGCACCTGGCTGAGGATCTCCCCGGGGATGCCCAGATCCGCAAAGTGAATCTTGCCGCAATAATCGACAGCGGCACCCGTCATCATGCCGGTCTTGCGACCGATGAAGGTCACCGTCTGTTGTGCCTGAATGGCCACCCCCGCCACACTGCCGGTATCCGCCCGCAGGCCACTCGGGATATCCACCGCCAGCACCGGGGCAGTGGCCGCGTTGATGGCTTCAATCGCGTCACGCCATAAACCCTCAACCGGCCGGTCAACACCGGTACCCAGCAGGGCATCAACAATGAGCTCCGTCTCAATCGGGGCTCCCGCGGTGAATGGCTGCAACTGACCGCCTGCCGAAAGGAATGCCTCCCGTGCCTCCTGTGCCTCAGCAGGCATCCGTGCCGGGTCGCCAAGCTGGTAGAGCCGCACCTGCCGGTTCGCCTCCAGTGCCAGGCGTGCAATGACAAAACCGTCACCGCCGTTATTGCCGGCACCGCAGAACACGTCCACGCGATGGGCCTCGGGCCACTGTAACTGCATGACGGCCCAGCAGGCATCGGCGGCGCGCGTCATCAACGTGTAACCCGGGATACCGGCGGCCTCAATGGCCAAACGGTCCAGTTCACGCAGTTGCGCGGCGCTATAGAGCGGTTGTGGGTGTGCGCTTGTATCCGTCATCAGGCAATTGCCGCAATAAAAAACCCGGGAAGGCCGGGAACAGTCCTCATCCATCATTCCGGCGGAGGCCGGAATCCAGACATACTGGCAGTCTGGACCCCGGCCTCCGTCGATGAGACTTTTCAGATCGTAGCACCCGCAGGAGCAGATCGCATCCGCGATATTGTTCGGCTAATGAAGTCACGCTTGCGAAGCGCTCCTGAGGTATATTTTGCAGCCATGGACAATACCCGCACGCTACCCGACCCGGCACTTGACTACCGCTCGCTCGGCCGGGACATCAAGCGCTGGGGACAGGCGCTGGGCTTCCAGCAGGTCGGCATTGCCGGCACGCGGATGGATGAGGATGAAGCCTGGCTGTTGCAGTGGCTGCAAGCCGGATACCACGGTGAAATGGAGTACATGCAGCGTCACGGCAGCTGCCGTAGCCGACCGGCTGAACTGGTGCCCGGCACGCTGCGCGTTATCTCGGTGCGCATGGATTACTGGCCTGGCGGGGCACGTACAGCCGATGCGGTACTGCAGGACCCGGCACTGGCCTACCTGTCCCGCTATGCACTCGGTCGCGACTACCACAAGCTGATGCGCAGGCGGCTGCAAAAACTGGCAACCAGGATCGAATCACGCACCGGTCCATTCGGTTACCGCGCCTTTACCGACAGCGCACCGGTGCTGGAAAAGGCGCTCGCCCGGCAGGCCGGACTTGGCTGGATCGGCAAGCACACCAACCTGATCAACGAGCGGGCCGGTTCCTGGTTTTTCCTCGGCGAGCTGTATACCAATCTGCCCTTGCCGCTGGACACACCGGCAGACAATCATTGCGGCAGCTGCCGCAGTTGCATCGACGCCTGCCCGACGCAGGCCATCATTGCACCCTACACACTTGATGCCCGCCTGTGCATTTCCTATCTCACTATCGAGTTGCGCGGGGTCATCCCCGAGCCGCTGCGCCCGCTGATCGGCAACCGCGTCTATGGTTGCGATGACTGCCAGCTGGTATGCCCGTGGAATCGCTTTGCAGGCCCCGGGGCCGAAACTGATTTCAACCCTCGCCATGGCCTTGATAGCTGCGCGTTGCAGCGCCTGTTTGCCTGGAGCGAAAATGAATTTGAAGAATATACCCGGGGCAGCGCCATCCACCGTATCGGTTATCACTGCTGGTTGCGCAATCTGGCCGTCGGCCTCGGCAACGCCCCGACCTCGGTGGCCGTGATTGACGCCTTGCGCGCCCGGCAGGACCACCCGTCCGCACTGGTGCGCGAGCATGTGGCGTGGGCCCTGCGACAGCACGCAACGCTCGAATAGGAGCGGCGTCCCGCGATTCGGGAAACCGTCGATATGAAATCATATCGCGGCGGGGACGCCGCGATTGACCAGGCGATTAACACCTGTCTTTAAGCTTCAACCCCTGCTCGTAGAGCACGTTCTTCGATAGCCCGGTAATCCGTGCGGCCAGCATCACGGCCTGTTTCAGCGGCAGTTCCGATAACAGTATGGCAAGTAGCTCCCCGGATGCCCCATCGACGGCCGCAGGATCACGCGGCGGCGCACCCTGCACCACAACGACGAATTCACCTTTCTGCTGATGGCCGTCAGCCTGCAGTTGTTCATGCAGTCCGGCCAGTGTCCCTGTCAGAACCGTTTCAAAGGTCTTGGTCAGCTCGCGGGCAATGCTGGCTTCGCGGTCGGCACCCAGGCAGGTTTCCATGTCGCCCAGACAGGCAACGATGCGGTGACTGGATTCGTAGAACACCAGTGTCGTCGCCGCGGCGGCCAGCGCCTGCAGACGCTGCCGGCGTGCCGTCTGTTTGGCCGGTAAAAAGCCTTCAAAGACAAAGCGATCGGTGGGCAGTCCCGCCACCGACAGGGCCGCGATCAGGGCCGAGGGACCGGGCACCGGGACAACCCGGATAGCGGCCGCCCGGGCCGTGCGAACCAGGTGAAAACCGGGATCACTGATCAGCGGCGTACCGGCATCCGAAATCAGCGCGACATCTGCGCCGGCAGTCAGTCTCTGCACCAGCCGCCCGGTGACCTCGCGTTCGTTGTGTTCATGCACGGACTGCAGCGTCGTCCCGATGCCATAGTGCGCCAGCAGTTTCCTGCTGTGTCGCGTATCTTCCGCCGCGACCAGCGACACAGACCTGAGCACATCGAGCGCACGCGCAGAAATATCCTGCAGATTACCGATCGGTGTGGCCACGACGTATAACACCCCGGCACGGTTATCAGGCTTGCTCATAGTGGCAGCATCCTAGTACGCCATCAAAGGGATAACAACGGCTGCAGAATCGAGCCAGGTTGCCTGCATGCATTGTTAAATGGCCACGGAATCCACGGAAAGACACGGAAATAGTTCTTGTAATGCTGTTATTTTTCAGTGTTCTTCCGTGGATTCCGTGGCTGAATTTTCTGCCCCATATAATGGTAGACGTTGATTGGGCTTTTCAGTAGAGTCTGCGGACGTTCATCAATCGTATTATCAATGCTACTTTCCGGTTTTTTCCCCGCGACCGTGTTGCGCCGTGTACTCACAGCCCTGCTGCTGGCGACCCTCATCGTCGGTTGCAGCACGTCACCGACACCCCGGCCACAAACCGTCAGCCCCGTGCAGCAGCAGGCGCAGGCGCTGGAAGCCAGTGGCAATTACTCCGCTGCCGCACAGCTTTATATCACGGCGGCCTCCCGGGCCCGTGCCGGTAAGGAACAGCAGTCGCTGCAGCTGCTGGCGGCTGACAGCCTGATTCGCGGGAAGGATTTCCCCGCTGCCAGGCGACTGCTGGATGAGATGCCGCTAGCACTTGCGAGCACCGAACTGCAGCAGCACTATGCCGTCAATATGGCGGCACTTGCCCTCGCCGAGCAACACCCTGCAGAGGCCCTGACACTGCTTGAGGCGGTATCTGCAAGCGGCGATTATGCGGCTGATTTGCACCGCCTGCGCGCCGTGGCCTATCTGCAGGAGTTTCGTTATTACCAGAGTGCCCGGGAGCGGGTACTGCTAGACCCGCTGCTGACTGACCCCGATGCACAGCTCGAAAACCAGTTTGCCATCTGGGAAACACTCAACCGTCTGACCGATGCAGAGTTGCAGCAATTGCGAACGGCACCGCCGCCCGACCCGCTCAGCGGCTGGATGGAACTGGTCGAACTGTCGCGTCTGTATCTGCAACAACCGGAGGCACTGGCGGAGGTGATGCCGCACTGGCAACAGCGCTACCCCGGTCACCCCGCAACACGGGCCTTCATTCCGCAGTTACTCGACAGCATGACGCTGGCCGGCCAGCCCCCCGCGCAGATTGCACTGTTATTACCCATGCACGGCAATCTGGCTGAGGCTGCCACCGCCATTCGGGATGGTGTACTCGCGGCCTACTACGACACGCCGGACGCGAGCAGACAACCGCGCCTGCAACTGTACGACACGGGTGAATCACCCGAGAGCGCACTGGCGGCGTATCAGCAGGCTGTCATTGATGGTGCACAGTTCGTCATCGGACCGTTGCGCAAGGAAGCCGTACAGGCACTGGCACTGCAGCCGCAGCTGGCGGTACCGGTACTGGCACTGAACCAGCTGGAAGACCGGACGCTGTTCAACCCGTCGCTGTACCAGTTCGGACTGGCGCCCGAAGACGAGGCTCGCGAGGTCGCACGACTCGCCTGGCGTGAAGGTTATACCCGGAGCATTGCGCTGCTGCCGGAGAGCGAATGGGGCGAACGGGTGTATGCTGCCTTTGCTGATGAATGGCTTCTACTGGGTGGTGTGATTCTGGATACCCGGCGCTACGACGACAGCAAAACCGATCATGGCAAGCTCATCAGCGACGCACTCCAGCTGGACCGCAGCGAGGCACGCCGCCAGCAGTTGTCACGCCAGCTGGGCGTGCAGCTGGAATTCGAACCCCGGCGGCGCGATGACGTCGACTTTATCTTTCTCATCGCCTCTCCGAACCAGGCGCGTCTGATTCGGCCACAGTTAAGTTTCTACCGTGCGACATCGGTCCCCGTTTACGCCACGTCCAGGGTGTACAGCGGACAACCAAACGCGGCGCAGGATGCTGACATGAATGGCATCACTTTCTGCGACATGCCCTGGACGCTCGACACGGATTCAGGCTGGCAACACCTGCAGCAAATGATTAATGATTTCTGGCCGGCAGGTGCTTCCCGTTATGTGCGCCTGTATGCACTCGGCATTGATGCCTATCGTCTGGTTCCCTTTCTTGGCTCGGGCTACGGTGGACTGTTTGGCGCCTACCGCGGCGTGACCGGCAACCTGACACTGACCAACCAGGGTCTGATCAGCCGCACGCTGCGCTGTGCTGAATTCAGGCAGGGCCTGCCGGTCCTGCTGGAACAGTCTGACAGCGATGCAGCCCCGGTCACGGAAGTGATCGTTCAGTAAGCCGGCAACAATGCAGTCATGGACACATTGACGCGGGGCAAGGAGGCTGAAGACCGTGCCTGCCACTACCTGCAGGCACAGGGCCTGAAATTGCTGGCGCGCAACTATCGCAGCCAGCGCGGAGAAATCGATCTGATACTGCAGGACAAAGACAGCCTGGTGTTTGTTGAAGTGCGCTACCGCAGTCATCCGCACTTCGGTTCGGCAGCAGAGTCAATCGACCGGCGCAAGCAATCACGACTCATCGCCTGTGCACGTTATTTTATGCAAACGCATCCGGACACCTGCGAGCAGCCCTGTCGCTTTGATGTCATATCCATCAGCGGTCCAAAGAGCGCAATCGAGTGGATACCGGATGCCTTCAGCGCCACGGAGTCATGATGGACAGCAGCGACCCGATTGCACGTGTCAAACAGAATTTCGAGGAAAGCATCCGGCTCAAGCAACAGGCGCTGGAGCCGCTGGCGGCGGTCACGGCACAGGCCGCCGGGCTGATCGCACAGGCACTCGACAGGGGCGCCAAAATACTGAGTTGTGGCAATGGCGGTTCTGCCGGGGATGCGCAGCATTTCTCATCCGAGCTGTTGAATCGTTTCGAGCTGGAACGACCCGGTCTGCCTGCAATTGCACTGACCACGGACAGTTCGACACTGACCTCCATTGCCAATGACTACGATTACAGCCAGATTTTTTCCAAGCAGATACTGGCACTCGGCAAGCCGGGCGACATCCTGCTGGCCATCTCCACCAGTGGCAATTCAGCGAATGTCTGCAGGGCCATGGATGCCGCGCACCACTGCAACATGCAGGTTGTCGCACTGTCCGGGCGCGACGGTGGTACCATGGCCACCCTGCTGCAGGAGACGGATATAGAGATTCGCGTGCCGGCGCACTCAACGGCACGCACCCAGGAGGTGCACTTGCTGTTGATCCATTGCCTGTGTGACCTCATTGACCAACACATTGCTTCACGGGAGAATTAAACGCATGAAACCGATCCAGACAGTTCTCATGATCATCCTCACAGCCAGCTTGCTGAACGGTTGTGCGGCAGTCGTCGTCGGCGGCGCTGCCGTCGGCGCCAGCGCCGTGCATGAACGCCGCTCGGTCGGCAAGATGATCGATGACGAGGGGATCGAGTGGAAGGTCCGCAGTGCTATCCACGATGACAAGCCCCTGAGCAGCCAGAGCCACATCAGTGTTGTCAGTCTTGACGGGGCAGTACTGCTGGTCGGCCAGACACCCACCGAGGCATTGCGCGAGCAGGCAGAAAAAATTGCCAAGGGCGTGGAAAATGTGCGTGCTGTCCACAATGAACTGTCCATCGCCGCACCCAGCACCTACATGACGCGCACCAGTGATGCCTATATCACATCGAAGGTAAAGACCAGCCTCTTCAATGTAAAAGGGCACGATGACTTCGACCCGACCCGCGTCAAGGTCGTCACAGAGAACGGCACGGTTTATCTGATGGGCATTGTCTACCGCAGCGAGGGCGATGCTGCCGCCACACAGGCCAGCAAGGTCGGCGGCGTACAGAAAGTCGTGAAATTATTCGAGTACCTAGACTAGTCCGGTGTATGTGAATGATTAAACCCTGTTTGATTGCCCATGTGATTATCGCTGCATTGCTTGCAGAACCTGCCATGGCCGACTCGACCATCCGGCTCGGTGGCAGTGATGATGCAACAAAGACCGTCATCCAGGTAAAGGGCCCCATGGCACGCATGGCGCACTCGGGGCAGCCGGGTCACGTGCTGTTCGACAAGTCCCGCCACGTGGCCATCTACGTCGACCCGGTGAAGCAGGAATACCGGGAAATTGACCAGCAACAACTGGACAAGTACGCCGAAATCATCGCCATGCTGCGCCAGCAGATGGAGCAGCTGTCGGCACAACTGCAAAACCTGCCTGCCGCACAACGCGCCTTCATCGAGCAGCAGATGGGTATCCCGGCCGGTGGACTGCCGGATCTTGAGGTAATGGGCACGGAAGCACGCGGCAGCCGGGATGTCGCCGGGTTCAGGTGCCAGCAGCAGGTGTTGCTGAGAAACGGGCAAGCCGTGGGTGAAGTCTGCCTGGCGACCGCGGCGGATGCGGGCATGTCAGAAAGTGACTTTGGCACCCTGATGGCGATGATGGATTTCATGCGCGAACTGGCCGGTACCACCCAGAAGCTGGTCGGCGAACTCGGTGAAAACAGCCGCCTGTTGCTCAGCGGTCTGCAGGGTGTCCCGGTTGCCATGAAGGACTACCAGACGCACAAGGAATACCGGGTTACGGAGGTGTCGAGCGCCGCGATTCCGGCAGACGTGTTCAACAGCTATCTTGGCTACAGCAAGCAGGACCTGCTGCTCAATATGCCGGGCCGTTAAGCCTGCTGCGGAATTCGCAGCACGTCTGTCAGCCTTTTTTCACGTGCCGCATCAGGCGCACCTTACGTTTTTGCTGGCGCCCGGTGAGCTTGTTTCTGCGACCCTTGAAGGGGTTGTCACCCGTCCTGAAATCGATTCGTATCGGTGTACCGGCCAGTTTCAGCGCCTCGCGGAAGACATTCACCAGGTAGCGTTTGTAGCTTTCCGGAACGCGCTCTGTCTGGTTGCCGTGGATAACGATAAGCGGTGGATTACGGCCGCCCTGGTGGGCATAGCGCAGTTTGATGCGTCGACCTTGCACCATCGGCGGCTGATGTGCCTGCACGGCCTGCTCCAGGATGTCGGTCAGGCGCGGCGTCGGCAGCGCGCGCATCGCCGAGGCATAGGCCTTGCGGATATGCGGAAACAGCTCACCCACGCCGGTGCCATGCAAAGCCGATATGAAGATCGTGGTTGCAAAATCAAGAAACGGCAGGCGCCGCACGAGTTGACTGCTGATCTGGCCGCGCTGGTGTGCATCGAGACCGTCCCATTTATTCACTGCTACAATGAGGGCGCGCCCCTTTTCCGCAATATACCCGGCCAGGCTGGCATCCTGTTCACTGATTTCCTGCCGGGCATCCAGCACCAGTATCACCACGTGCGCCGCATCGATGGCCTGCAGGGTTTTGATGACGCTGAATTTCTCTATGGCCTCCCTTACCCGCGCGCGCCGGCGTACGCCGGCGGTATCGATCAGGGTATAGGCGATATCGTCCCGTTCGAAGGGAATAAAGATACTGTCGCGTGTGGTGCCCGGCAGATCAAACGTCAGCACCCGCTCCTCGCCCATGATGCGGTTAATCAGTGTCGACTTGCCGACATTCGGACGGCCGACCACGGCGACATGAATTCGACTGTCATCCCCTGCCTCACCGGACTCCGCGACCGCTGCCGGCAAGCGCGACAGGGCCAGGTCCATGAGTGCCGCCACACCGCGCCCGTGAGCGGCCGCGACCGCCTGGATCTCGCCTAGCCCCAGCGCATAAAAATCCGCCATGGCACTGGCTTCATCAAGCCCATCGGTCTTGTTGATCACCAGCAGCAGCGGTTTGCCGCTTCGCCGCAGTGCGACGGCGATCGCCTCGTCGCCCGCGGTCAGGCCCTCACGCGCATCCACCATGAAAAACAGCAGGTCCGCCTCTTCAATAGCCTGCCAGGCCTGTTGCGCCATCAGGCCCCCAAGTTCATCGCTGGCATCGCTCAGGCCGCCGGTATCGACAACAATAAAGCGCCGTTCACCCACCCTGCCCTCACCGTACTGGCGATCACGCGTCAGTCCCGGCACGTCGGCAACCAGTGCATCGCGCGTGCGCGTCATGCGATTGAACAGCGTCGACTTGCCGACATTCGGACGGCCTACCAGGGCGATTACCGGTAACATGGGCGCAAGGGCTATTCAGAACAGGGTAAGCGTGCGGGACAACCAGGCAGGTAACCGGCCGGAGGTTACGGGTTTATTGCCGCGCCGGCAAGCTAAAGGCCGACAGCTTGCCTGAATTGCCGTACACATACAGGATGCCGTTCCTCACCAGCGGCTTCTCCTGAATGCCCTTGCTATCCACCAGCGCGCGCGCGGCAATACGCCCGTCATAACGCGACAGCAGGTGAACATAGCCTTCCAGGTCACCTACCGCGACGTAGTCGTCAAAGGGTGCCGGCGCGGTGACTTTCCTGTTCGCCAGCTCATCCTGCTTCCACTCTGAGGCACCGGTCGAGCGCGACAGGGCCCAGACACTGCTGTCCGCATCGGTGACGTAGACCTGCGAAAAATCCACGCCGAGCCCCACGTGTGAGGACATATCCCGCTGCCAGCCCTGGTTTCCTGTTTGTGCCTCGATCACGGCAACGTGCCCCTGATAGGTGGTCACGTACACCACGCCACCGACAATCACCGGGTCTCCGTCAATATCCACCAGCCGGTCGATTTCGGAACGCCCCTGCGGAATGGCGATACTGACTTCCCAGACAGGAATACCCTTTTCCGCGCTCAATCCGACCAGCTTGCCATTGGCAAAGCCGGCAACCACCAGGCCGCCCTCAACCGCCGGTGTACTGGTACCGCGCAGGGTCAGGACCGGTACCGAGCGGTCGTTTATCCAGAGTTGCTCGCCACTATCGACCGCCAGCGCAGCGATGTTGCCATCGGCCGTTTGTACGATCACTCTGTCGATATCGACCTGCGGTACGGATAACACTTCACTGCTGACTTCGGCTTTCCACAGCAGTGCGCCGTCGTCGTCGCTTAACGCCAGCACCTCGGCATCACTGGTACCCAGGAGTACCAGGCCGCTGCCGGCGCCGGGACCTGCAGAAAGCGCCGCCCCGGTCTTGACCTGCCATATTTCCTTACCGGTTTTCGCATCCAGTGCCATGACGCGTCCCTTGCGGTCGGCAATATACAACTGGTCTTCATAGACAAACGGCGCCAGGTTGACATATTGCTTGTCAAGTCCGACACCTACACGCGTACTCCAGAGTTCTTTAAGAGGGATTGGATCGGCAATCTCAACCAGTGGTGCAGGTGGCTCGGCATTGTCCGACCCGCCCAGCAGACTGTTGGTCCAGCCGGAGATTGTTGAGCAGCCACTCAGCAACGCCGCCAGCATCACGGTTGTAATCGTTTGTTTCACTCGGCTACCCCTGTTGATGCAGTCGCAGCCACGAGTGTGCTGTCGTATTTCAACTGCAGCAGGTGACGTCCGGGTGCCTCGCCGGCAGTTGCATCCAGTGCTGTCCGGTAGGCCGTGCCGGCAGCCGTCTGGTTGCCGCGGGCAGCCTCGATATCACCCCTGACCTCGTTGTAGAGCGGGTCAAAGGCCGTTCCGTTCGTCGCCTGGTCCAGCAACGCAAGGGCACCATCGAGTTCACCCATGGCGACCATGACACGTGCCATGCGCAGACGTGCCGTATCACGCATGATGTCAGAGTCACTGTTGTCCAGCACCCATTGCAAGTGTGATCGGGCAGCCGCCAGTTCGCCCGCCTCAATACTTGTTCTTGCCAGCGCCAGCGCTGCGAGTGTCGCATAGGGTGTGCCGGTATAATCCGAAATCAGCATGGCGGCTCTCTCGGTCACCACCTGATTATCCCCGCCCTCCAGGGCAGTCATCAGCGACGTGTAGATGTTCGATGCCGTTTCAGCATTGCGTTGCTGGTAGGCAAACCACGCCTTGCCGCCGAACAGCACGGCGAGACCGAGGACCACACCGGTAATTATTGATCCGCCGTTCTCACCCCACCATTTCTTGACTTCAGCGAGTTTTTCATCATCTGTTAAGTTAGCGTCCATCGTGACTCCCGTTGCCTGTTCGAAATATGCATTAAATAACCTGCTATTGCCATCTACAGCACTGCTGCATCAGTCCGCTCCAATCAACGCATTGATACGCGCCACCACCTGTTGCTGCGACACGGTTTCCTGCACAGCCTCATTGCGCAGTGATTTCAGGATGACAGTACCTTCCCTGACCTCGTCATCACCCATCACCAGCGCAACACCGGCACCACTTTTGTCCGCTCGCTTGAACTGACTCTTGAAACTGCCGTTGCCGCAGTTTGTCTGCAAACGCAGATCGGGCAAGGCGCTTCGCAGGCTTTCAGCGAATACCATGCCGTGCTGTACCGCGTGCACCCCGTTCAGTACCAGGTAGGCATGCGGGTGATTTACCGGTATGTCTGCATTGCCCGCCTGCAGCAGTGCCAGCAGGCGTTCCAGACCGAGCGCAAATCCGAAGGCCGGGGTTGGCTTGCCGCCGAGGTACTCGACCAGTCCGTCATAACGGCCGCCGGCGCATATTGTACCCTGCGCACCCAGTTGATCGGTGACCCACTCGAAAACTGTTTTCGTGTAGTAATCGAGCCCCCGCACCAGCCGTGGATTGACCTCGTAGGCAAGGCCGGCAGCATCCAGCAATGCACATAATCCGGAAAAGTGTTGCCGGGATTCTGCGTCGAGATAGTCCGGGAGGCGCGGCGCCGCTTCGATCAACGACTGCATATCCGGGTTCTTGCTGTCCAGAATACGCAATGGGTTGCTATCCAGCCGCCGCCGGCTGTCTTCATCCAGGTCCGACTCATGCTTGCGCAGGTATGCCACCAGTGCCTGTCGATATTCAGCTCTCGCCGCCACCGTTCCCAGCGAATTGATCTGCAGCACGGTGTCTTTCAGGCCCAGCCGCTCCCACATACGCGCCGACATGAAGATAATCTCGGCGTCGATATCCGGCCCGACCATGCCAAAGGCCTCGATGCCGATCTGGTGAAACTGGCGATAACGGCCTTTTTGCGGACGCTCATGACGAAACATGGGGCCGGCGTACCAGAGGCGCTGCACCTGGTTGTGCAGCAACCCGTGTTGCATGCAGGCACGCACGCAACTGGCGGTCCCTTCAGGCCGAAGTGTCAGGCTGTCACCGTTGCGATCGTCAAAGCTGTACATTTCCTTCTCGACGATATCGGTCACCTCACCGATCGAACGCTTGAACAGTTCTGTCTGCTCCAGCAGCGGCAGCCGGATTTCCTGGTAGCCATAGGCGTGCACGACCTCGCGCAGCGTATCCTCGATATACTGCCAGCCGTGCGACTCCCCGGGGAGGATGTCGTTCATGCCTCGAACGGCCTGTAAGGTCTTGGCCATGTGTTACACGCGTTATTGTCTGACTGTGTTAGCGGGGACTGCTGTGGAAACCGGGCAAACAACCGCCAGTCCACTCAGCCATTCTGTTCATTCTGTTGCTTGCGGTTCCGCCGGTGGCAACTCCAGGCGACCCGGTTCAACGGGCTGTGTCACCTGCCCGCGTGATTCGATGAGCCGCTCGGCAAACGGGTATGCCAGCCAGATCAGGATCGAGGCCAGCAGTAGCAGGATGATGTTGCGTAGCAGGCGGGCCGATGGCAGCTGGAAAAAAGGTGTTTTGCCCTGTATCGTGACAACGTTGAGTGGTGGCGGGTCACCGCTTAGTTCAGCATAGTCACTGACGATCTCATCTTCCGGCAAGCCGACCAGCCGCGCATAGTTGCGCAGGTAACCCTTGACGAAAATTGCCGCCGGTAACGCCGCCTCGTCATCATTTTCCAGTGCCTCGATCATGCTGACATCAAGATTCAGTTCATTGGCGACCACCCGCCTGTCGAGCTTGCGTTCTGTGCGTGCCGCAGACAGCCGCGCCCCTATCGACTTGCGATCGACAGGCATCGTGGCGGTGTTGCCATCAGTATCCTGACTGTCGCTCATTCTCCCACTCCAGTAATAACGCTGTCTCCTTACTGTCCGGGAACCTGTTCTTGAGAATAATGGCGTACTGCCCCCAGGCCTGATTATCGTTCAAGGCAAATTCGGTCTGCACTGCCAGCCACAGGCTCTGCGGATTGTGACTGGCCACCTGCTGGAAGCGCTGCAGATAGCCGCGCGCACTCAAATAATTGCCTTCGTCGAACTTGATGATCGCCATCTGCAGCAGCGCCGGTGCGAACTTCGGGTTTTTTTCCAGCGCCCGGCGATAGTACTCGCTGGCAGTAACCGGATCCGGTATGCGTGCCGCACACAGGCCTGCGTTGGACAACGGTACTTCCGGTGTCGCGTAGAAAGGATTGTCGGCTGCTTTCATGAATTCCGCCGTCGCTTCCTTGTAGCGGCCCTGGAAGCAGAGGAACTGCCCGTAATTGTTGTGTCCCCGGGCACTGTCCGGGTTCAGTCTGAGGGATCTTTTATAGTGCTTTTCCGCCAAGGCGGATTCTCCCACCTTTTCATAGAGCACGGCGATTGCATCATGCGCCGGTGCATAATTCGGCTCCAGTTCCAGTGCCTTTTCCAGCTTCACCCTTGACTGTTCGTATTCCCCTTTGCGAAGGTACTCCACACCCAGCTGGGTATTGGCCTGGGCGGCCACGTCAGAGGCATTCTCATCAGTCCTTGTTTCGGGTGAACTGGCACAGGCGGTCAACAGGGACACGGCCAGGGCACAAACAATAATCCTTGCATACTTCGCATACTTCATCAGCTGGCCACCCGGGAGTTTTTCTCTAGCCGTTCACGTCGCCGCGTCCGGTCCTGGAACTGTCCCGCCAGTTGCCCGCAGGCGGCATCGATATCATCGCCACGGGTGCGGCGGGTAATGGTCACAACTCCGGCATGACTCAGGATTTCGAAGAAACGCTGAATACGCTCACCGGAACTGCGCCGGTAACGGGTCTCCGGAAAAGGGTTAAACGGAATCAGGTTGACCTTTGCCGGCACACCTTCAAGGCAGCGGACCAGCTGGCGCGCATGAGCATCGCTGTCATTGACGCCGGCGAGCAACACGTACTCGAAGGTGACCCGACGCCGGCCCTCGCCTGCGTAGGCCTTGCACGCATCGAGCAGTTCACGAATCGGGTATTTTTTGTTCAGCGGCACCAGCTGGTCACGCAGCAAATCATCGGGCGCGTGCAGTGACACCGCCAGGCTGACATCACAATCCTCGTGCAGTTTCCCGATTGCCGGTATGACGCCCGCAGTACTCAGGGTGATGCGGCGCCTGGACAGGCCATAGCCGAAATCATCCAGCATGATACCCATGGCGCGTACCACATTGTCATAATTCAGCAGGGGTTCACCCATGCCCATCATGACCACATTGGAAATGAGCCGTTCAGTGTTGACTGTCTGCCCGAGCGCCCGGGCGGCCACCCATACCTGCGCGATAATTTCTCCGCTGGAGAGATTGCGATTGAATCCCTGCTGTGCCGTCGAGCAAAAACTGCAATTCAGCATGCAGCCCACCTGTGATGACACACACAGGGTGCCACGCTCTGCTTCCGGGATATACACCGTCTCGATGCAGTTGCCGTCCTCCAGTTGCAACAGCCACTTGCGTGAAGCGTCATCAGACAGGTGATCGGATACGACGACCGGCAACCGCAGTTCTGCACAGGATTGCAAATCGGCACGCAGACCCTTGCTGATATTGGTCATCGCCTCGAAATCAGTGACTCCCTGGCCATAGACCCACTTCATGAGCTGCGCGGCGCGAAAGCTTTTCTCCCCGCGTGCGATAAAAAAGTCCGTCAGCCCGGCGCGATCAAGATCCAGCAGGTTGGTTTTCATGGTAGCGGTCATTGTGGGCGAGTGGAGCGGGTTTAGCGTGTGCGCGGGCACAGTTCCTCGTCTGCAAAGAAATACCTGATTTCCTGCGCAGCTGTTTCCGGGGCATCCGAGCCGTGTACGGCATTTTCATCGACTGTTTTCGCGAAGTCTGCGCGAATGGTGCCGGGGGCCGCTTCCGCCGGGTTGGTCGCGCCCATCAATTCACGGTTCTTGCTGATGGCATTCTCGCCCTCGAGCACCTGCACCACGACCGGTCCGGAAATCATGAACTTGACCAGATCATTATAAAAGGGACGTCCGGCATGCACCGCATAAAACCCCTCGGCCTGCTCCTTGCTGAGGTGCAACATTCTTGAGGCAATGACCTGCAGGCCATTGTTTTCAAAGCGGCTCACGATCTCGCCAATCACGTTCCTGGCGACGGCATCCGGTTTAATTATGGAAAAGGTCCGCTCTATTGCCATGCAAAACTCCATTGATAATCTACAGAAACAAGAAACCCGTCAGAAAACGGGAGCTTAGTGAATAAACTCGAGCGGGTAGTTTAAGCGGATGGGGGGCAAGTGGCAATGAGGCAGAAGTGATTTATATCAACGTCTATCAATGGGCCCTGACACGAATGGCAGTTACTTAAGCACCCTGCCACGGAAACACACGGAACCGTTCCCGTTAAGATAATTAAATTTTCCGTGTTTTTCCGTGTGCTTCCGTGGCCAATTGAACTTTATATATTGATGAAACTGCTTGAGCAATTGCCATTCTGTACAGATCGATTGATCCGGGACGGCTCAGGAAAACACCCGCTTGGCGGTTTTACCAATCAATGCAGGGTTGCGCACCACGTGCACGCCTAGCGCTTCCATCATGTCCATCTTGGCATTGGCGGTATCCGCCTCACCCGAAATGATCGCACCGGCGTGGCCCATGCGGCGACCGGGCGGCGCCGAGACACCGGCTACAAATCCGACGACCGGTTTGCTCATGTTTTCTTTGGCCCAGCGCGCTGCCTCGACCTCCTGCGGGCCGCCGATTTCCCCGATCATGATGACGGCTTCCGTCTCGGGATCGGCCTCGAAGGCGCGCAGCACGGTGACGAAGTCGGTGCCGTTGACCGGGTCGCCACCGATGCCCACCGAGGTCGTCTGCCCCATGCCCAGTTCGGACATCTGCTGCACGGCCTCGTAGTTGAGCGTGCCGGAGCGTGACACCACGCCGATGCGGCCCGGCGTATAGATATGCGAGGGCATAATACCGACCTTGCAGGCATCCGGGGTAATGATACCGGGCGTGTTTGGACCGATGATGACGGCCTTCTTGTCAGCAGCGTAGCGTTTTACGCGCACCATATCCTGTACCGGAATGCCGTCGGCAATCACCACGATGACGCCAATGCCTGCCTCCAGTGATTCCATAATGGCATCCGCCGCAAACGGTGGCGGCACAAAAATACCGCTGACATCGGCACCGGTCTCGGCAACCGCCTGATGCACAGTATCGAATACCGGCAAGCCAAGATGCTCCTGCCCGCCTTTTCCCGGTGTCACGCCACCGACCACCGTGGTGCCGTTTTTCATGGATTCCTCCGCATGGAAGGTCGCATGCTGACCGGTGAAGCCCTGGATGATGACACGCGAATGCTTGTGTACGAAAACGCTCATGCTGCACCCTCCAGTACCGCGACGACCTTGGTGGCCGCATCGTCGAGATTGTCGGCCATGATAAACGGGAAACCGGAGGCTTCGAGAATCGGCGCACCCTTTTCAACATTGGTGCCGGCGAGGCGAACCACGATCGGTACCGGTATTTCCTGGTCACGCATGGCCTGCACCAGCCCCTCGGCAATCCAGTCACAGCGATTGATGCCGGCAAATATATTGACCAGGATGGCTTTTACATTCGGGTCCTGCAGCACGATTCGAAAGGCATTGCCGACCTTCTCGGGCGAGGCACCGCCGCCCACGTCCAGGAAGTTGGCCGGTTTGCCGTTGTGAAAACTGATCGCGTCCATGGTCGCCATGGCGAGGCCGGCACCGTTGACGATGCAGCCGACATTGCCATCCAGTGCAATGTAATTCAGTCCGTGGCTGGATGCCTCGACTTCCTTGGTATCCTCCTCATCGAAATCGCGCATTTCGATTATGTCAGGGTGCCGGTACAGGGAATTACTGTCAAAGGACATTTTTGCATCCAGCGCCATCAGGCGCCCGTCGTCGATATCAGCCAGCGGGTTGATTTCCGCCAGCAAGGCATCTTTATCACGGAAGGCGCGATACAGGCCCTGCATGATCCTGGCGGCCTCGCCAATCTGCTTGCCGGTAATGCCTATCCTTGCAGCAATCTTGCGGCACTGAAAGCCGGCCAGGCCGATGGCGGGATCCACCGGTTCCCGAATGACACGTTCAGGATCTGTTTTCGCAACGTCCTCAATATTCATACCACCGGAGGCCGAGGCAATCACCGTGATCCGTTGCGTGGCACGATCAATGACCATGCCGAGGTAAAATTCCCTGTTGATGTTGCAGGCCTGCTCCACGAGTACGCGCTGGACCATCCTCCCCTCCGCGCCGGTCTGTGGCGTCACCAGGCGGGTACCAATCATTTCGTCGGTGAACTGCTTGACCTCATCCAGCGATGACGCGACCTTGACGCCGCCACCCTTGCCACGGCCACCGGCATGAATCTGTGCCTTGATGACCCAGCGCTCGCCACCCAGTTCTTCCGCGATGGTTACGGCATTGTCTACATTGTGCGCAACACGGCCACTGGGGACCGGCACACCAAATCCCCGCAGCAGTTCCTTGGTCTGGTACTCGTGTATATTCAACAGAATTCTCCGCTTATTAGTTTTACGTGCTGTTATTTACGCGCCGCAAGCGATTTTTCGATCTGCGCATACTTGTCCACCATCACCTGGGCCTGGCGAATGGAGGCGGCATCAATCAGCCGGCCATCCAGCGAGACCGCACCCTTGCCCTCGGCCGCGGCTTCTTTCATGGCGACCAGGATACGGCGGGCACGCTCCACTTCAGCCTCGGGTGGTGTAAACACATCGTTGGCCAATGCAATCTGTGACGGATGTATCGCCCACTTGCCTTCAACGCCCAGCGCGGCCACGCTACGTGAGACAGCCAGATAACCATCCGGATCGTTATAATCACCAAACGGACCATCGATCGGACGCAATCCGTAGGCACGACAGGCAACCACCATACGGGAAATGGCGTAATGCCACTGATCACCCCAGTGGCGCTCACGCCTGCCCTCGCTATCGGGGTGCGTGAGCGTGTAGTAGTCGGTGTTTGCGCCACCCATGTTGGTGGTACGCGCCTGTGTCGAGGCCGCATAATCGGCCACACCGAACACCATGGCCTCCATGCGTTGCGGACAGGTCTGGGCAATGCTCTCAACATTGGCCATACCGAGGGCGGTTTCAATCAGTATATGCAGATTGATCGGCTCGATTCCCTTTGCCGCCTCGATCTGCTCGAGCATGGTTGATACGAATATAATATCCGCGGGCGTGCCCACCTTGGGTATCAGAATTGTGTCGAGCTTGTCACCGGCCTGTTCGACCACGTCAACAATATCCCGGTAACAGTAGTGGGTATCCAGGCCGTTGATGCGCACCGATACACTGCAGTTCGACCAGTCAAGATCATTCAGCGCTTCAATAACATTTTTCCGTGCCTGCGCCTTGTCATCAGGTGCCACGGCATCCTCAAGGTCCAGGAAGACCAGATCAGCACCGGCCGTGGGCGCCTTTTCAAGCATGCGGACATTGCTGCCGGGAACGGCCAGTTCACTGCGGTGCAGACGGTTTCGTAGAGCCATGATGTACCTCGAGTCTGAATGATCAAATGCAGGGCACCCGGCCATTCACTTCGAGGCGAGCGAGGCGCCATCGTGACGAGGCCGGTGCAAACAAGGCCGGGTAATATACAATGCCGGGGCACATATTGAAATGTGGCCTCACCCGGCCAGCAGCCGCATCAGTAAAATCAAGCCTCCGTACAGACACCAGGCGGACACATTATTTTATTTATAAAACAGCACGATAAGTCTTATCTCGCGGGTAATTTCTTTACCAGACTGATGACCTGCCTGTCTTTGTTGATTCGCCTTACATCGCAACGACCCTTCTATATAATCAGCATCCCCGGGGCAGCACCCCGGCCCCGCACGGGCGACCGGCGGCAACCACCGATGGACCATTCCGGGAGGCAAGGTATGAAATTATTTCAGGGACTGTGTATTGCATTGCTGCTTGCCACCCCACCTGCGTACGGCAGCAGCCGTGATCCCGGCAAGGTCATTGCAGGATGGGTAGAAAAGATCACTCTTGGCGAACCGCCAATTTTTCTGAAGGCCAAGCTGGACACCGGTGCAAAGACCTCGTCCATCCATGCCATTAATGTTGAGCCCTTCGTGCGGGAAGGGGAACGCTGGGTGAAGTTTGACCTGCTGCTGAGAGACGTGGATGACAAGCAGCACACCCTGCATCTGGAAAAACCCAGATCACGCCGCGTGCGTATCAAGAATAACGACGGTGAACACGACCCGCGCGCCGTCGTTGAACTGGAAATCTGCTTTGACGGCCGCAAACATGTTACAGAATTTACCCTCGCGGATCGCTCTGAATATATATACGATGCGCTGCTGGGTCGCGAGTTCCTGCAAGGTATCGCGGTCGTTGACCCTGAAAGCACATTCCTGACACAGGCAAACTGCCCGGCACCATGACCGCACTCAAGACAACAGCATGAACTCCCTGACAGCAAAAGGCTGGGCACTCGCACTGATACTGCTTGGCCTTGCAATCACGGCCTACAAGGCCTACGAACTGGGCCTGCCGCTGACACCCGAACAGAATACCGAAGTCTGGACTGTTCAGGCACAGGCCGCATTCAAGGGCAAGGGCGGGCCGGCGAAACTGTCGCTGTTCATTCCTGAAACCACGCCGGGCTTCATGTTACTGGACGAGGATTTCATCTCAAGCCGCTACGGCTTGACCATTGCAAAAACACACGAGAATCGACGTGCCGACTGGGCGATACGCCGTGCGAAGGGCACGCAAACCCTCTACTACAGAATAGCGGTGGCCCGATCAAACCAGAAAGTTGACTGGGAAATAAAGCCCGGGTTTCCTGACCCTCCGGAATATGAGGAGCCCTACGCATCTGCCATCCAGGCAATTATTGAAGATGTACGCGAAGAGTCCGCCGACGTTGAGTCATACACACTGGAACTGCTCAAGCAGCTCAACTCGAGCGCACCCAATGAAAATGTCGAGCTGATCCGCGACCAGGCAAGCAATACCGGCCAGTGGACAAGCGAGATCATCAACGTGTTGAAAGGTGTACGCATCCCGGCACGTATCATCTGGGGAATCGACATTACTGATTCTGCAAATAACGCCACACTGCGGCCCTTGCTGCAGGTGCACAACGGCAGCCACTGGCTGAGCTTCAATCCGGAGACCGGCAGCGAGGGTATTCCGGCGAATTTTCTTGTCTGGAAGGTTGACGACAAAAGCATCTCGGCGCTTGAGGGCGGCACCGGGCTTGACATTAAATTCTCGGTGACCCGCACCTACGCAGAACTGATCGATATTGCCCGTCAGGGCGCCGCGAAACGGGATTCGTTCTTTTCAGAATTTTCCCTGCTCTCATTGCCGGTACAAAACCAGAATGCCTACCAGTTGCTGCTGATGCTGCCAGTGGGCGCACTGCTGGTTGTGTTCCTGAGAACGATTATCGGCCTGAAGACCTTCGGTACCTTCATGCCCATCCTGATCGCCATGGCCTTCCGGGAGACACAACTCTTCTGGGGAGTGGTCATGTTCAGCCTGATTGTCTCCATTGGACTGATGATTCGTTTTTATCTCGAGAAGCTGTTTCTGTTGCTGGTTCCACGCCTTGCCGCGGTGCTGGTCATTGTTGTGATTCTCATGCTGCTCATCAGCCTGATTACCAATCAGCTGGGCGTCGAACGCCTGCTGTCCATCTCGCTGTTCCCGATGGTCATCCTGGCAATGACCATCGAGCGCATGTCGATCACCTGGGAGGAAAACGGGGCACACCAGGCCATTCTGCAGGGTATTGGCAGCCTCTTTGTCGCCTCGATCAGCTACGTGGTTATGACCAACGAGAACCTGATGTATCTCATCTTTGTGTTTCCGGAGTTATTGCTGGTGGTGCTGGGGCTGTGTGTATGGATGGGCGGATATACCGGCTACCGGCTGACGGAACTGTTTCGTTTCAAGGCCATGCTGGGCAAGGAAGTGAAATGAGATTCTTCGCGACACCCGGAGAACTGCGGCAACGCGGTGTACTGGGAATAAACCAGCGTAATGCCGGCTATATCATGCGCTACAACCCGCGCCGGCTCTATCCGCTGGTTGATAACAAGCTGGAAACCAAGAGGCTGGCGTTGCAAGGTGGTATCGCGGTACCGGAGCTCTATGGTGTGGTTGCCATCGAGCATCAGGCCCATGAGCTGGCAAGTATTCTTGCAGAACACCCGTCGCTGGTCATCAAACCGGCACACGGCAGCGGTGGTAGCGGCATCCTGGTCATCAGCGGCCGCATGGGTAAATATTTTCGCAAGCCCAATGGCAGCCTGTTGTCTCTGGAGACTATACAGCACCATACTTCAAATATTCTCAGCGGCATGTACAGTCTGGGTGGCATCCCTGACAAGGCGATTCTTGAATACCGCGTCGACTTTGACCCGATGTTTGAACACATCAGCTACCAGGGCGTACCTGACTTCAGAATCATTGTCTTTAAAGGCATTCCGACAGCCGCCATGATTCGCCTGCCAACACGTGACTCCGATGGCAAGGCCAACCTGCACCAGGGCGCGGTCGGACTCGGCGTAAACATCGCGACCGGCGCAACGAGCCTGGCCGTGCACCATAACCAGCTCGTGGAGCATCATCCCGATACCGGGTACGAAACTACCGGCATTGCGATTCCTCGATGGGATGACATCCTGCGACTGGCCATGAAATGTGCGGACACAGTTGGACTGGGTTACCTGGGAGTCGACATCGTCATTGACCGTAACCTTGGGCCACTGATGCTGGAACTGAATGCGCGTCCCGGGCTCAGTATCCAGCTTGCCATCGGTCATGGCCTGCTGAACAGTCTTTACAAAATCGAGGCCTATCGGCAGTTACCGACGGATCCTGAAGCACGCCTGGCGCTCGCTAAAGATCTCCATCAATGGGAAGATATAAGTAAGGTAAACAACTGATTCGCACGAGTACTGTTTTATGAACTCAACCAAGCGTCGAAACAGGCTGCATGCCATGGCTTTCCCGCTACTCATGCTGCTTGCTGCAACAGCAACAGCCGTCACCGGGAAACCACTACAATCGCCGGCAACTGACGATGGACAATCGCAAACCGGCAGCCCGCCGCAGCCAACAGAACTGGCAGAGTTGTCAGATCCACCGGTCGCACCGAGCCTTGATCTGAAGCAGGTTGCGCCGTTGCCACTGCCCGTTAATTCGATGGATGCCTTTCCGGAGACAGCAGAAGAGGCTGAAGTCCATCAGGCAACCCGTACGGAAGCCGTAGCCGATGAAAACGACAGCGGGGATAAACTGGTCATCCTGGGATCCGAGGTGGCGCCGGGCACAGCGACACGCCTGGCCTGGACGACCGATGGCAACATCTCCGGTCTGGCCGCGCCGACACCGGTCATGGTGATCAGGGGCAAGACCCCCGGCAAGACAATGTGCCTGACCGCGGCTGTGCACGGTGATGAACTGAATGGTATCGAGATCGTGCGCCGCGTGATGTATGACATCGACCCGGATGAACTGACAGGTACTATTATTGGCATACCGATTGTCAATCTGCAGGGCTTCCAGAGAGGCTCCCGCTACCTCTCTGATCGACGCGACCTGAATCGTTATTTCCCGGGAGAGGCCGATGGCAGTCTTGCCGCACGTACCGCCTGGTCGCTGTTTAATGAAATCATCATCCATTGTGATTTCCTGGTAGACATGCACACCGGCTCTTTGCGACGCACCAACATGCCGCAGATACGCGCCGATATCCGGCACAAGGCAGTTGCAGATCTCACCGATGGCTTTGGCGAGATCGCCGTCATACACAGCACCGGCAAACCCGGCATGTTGCGCTTCGCGGCCGTTGCAAGCGGCATCCCCGCCGCCACACTGGAAGTCGGTGAATCGCTGCGAATACAGGAAGACCAGATAGAAGTCGGCGTTGGCAGTATTAACCGCTTGCTGGAGCACGAAGGCATGTACTCGCGTCCGTTTACCTGGGGCGAGCCGGAACCCGTTTACTACAAGTCAAGCTGGATAAGGGCTGAGCACGGCGGCATCCTGTTCAGCAAGAAGGAAGTGGGTGACCTGATCCGTGTCAACGACGTGCTGGGTGCCATTACCGATCCGATTACCAACGAAACCAGCAATATTCTCTCAACGATCAACGGCCGCGTCATTGGCATGGCCGTCAATCAATTCGTTATGCCAGGCTATGGCTGCTACCACATCGGAATCGAGGCTTCAGAAGACATTCTGGCCGACCTGGAAACCACCGATAACACTGAAGGTGATGTTGAATAGCCCCCGGGCTGCCTTGCCCTGCCCGCAATGGCTGCCGGGTGCCCGGAGCACGATTGTCCGGGGAAGCGTTGCACAAAGTGGACGTTTTGACCCCTCCGGCCTTGACGCGCTGCTGCGGGTAAAAAGGCTGCTGTTCCTTACCCGCCTGCAACAGTGAGACCGAAGCAGGCCGGGTATCAGCTCCCATGCCATCCTGCAGTCCGGTGTTCCGGATGCAGGGCGGTCACGCAGTACTCAACCCTACTCAGGCAACCTGGGTGGTGGTGGGGCTTGATCCTTGCCACTTGAGGGATTTACAACAATGGTACTCGGCTGACCGTAACCTCCGTAACCTCCGTAAGGTCCGGCCCAGCCGTAGGGTCCACCACCCCACCCGCCGCCGTAGGGCCCGTAGCCGTAAGGCCCGTAGCCGCCGTAACCACGACCATGGCGGTAGTAGTCGTCGTCGTCGTCAAACCAGTCACCCGGATTCATCATATTGCCCATATTGAATGCATGCGCGACACTCGTCACCGCGAGAATTGCTGCGCCAAGGGCGGCTCCTGTCGCTACTGAAATGATTTTTTTCCGATTCATTTACGGTCACCTCACGTTTATCGTTATGTAATTCAAGCCTGGGTTCGAACAGTTAAACCAGTATCGGGGCGGAGAGATGATTGCGAATTGCTTGAAATCAAGCCGCCCTCATGCATTAACCGGTTAAAAATAATCGGCCTGCATTTTTTTATTTATTTAGCAACGTTACAATGATATATACAACCATATTGTATGATTTACAACTATATTGCATGATAATCTTGTGCAACGTTGCTGATGCTGCGGGGCGTGCAGGAAATATAATCACCGGAGCCGTCGCTGTGCAAGCACCGTGAAACAGAGAAATGGCAACATTTCTCAACGGAGTATGCGAAAACTCCATTAGCCAGTACATACCCTGGATTCTGGTACCAAACAACACCATTGGGGGGTAATAATGAAAAAGCTGTCGCTATTAATAATCCTGGCTCTGCCTTTCATCTGTCAGGCAGAGGCCTACCAGTCGACCTTACTGGTGCAAACCGGTCAAATGCGCGAGAGTGATCTCATCGTGCGTACCGTGACTGACCTGGAAAGCAGCAAGATCTGCCTGGCATTTTATATCCGCACCACCGGCACGAGCCCTGTAATGAATTGTTATGCTGCCGTGGGCGGCTATGCCGCCAATATCAATCAGGTCGGGCACTTCAAGGAACAACAGCTGATTGTCCGTAAAATGAAGGATACCGTGAACGATGTCTCCTGCCTGGTGGCTTACGTCGGCACGCCGGGGACCTCGCCTTCCATCGACTGCTACAAAAGCAGAAAGTCTGCCACCGATGACCTGGTACGAAGCGGGCATCTGCGTGAAGGTGATCTCGATGTTTACCGGGTCATCGACAAGGACAGTACCAAGACCTGTCTGGTTGCCTACGTTGCCACCGGGGGCACCGCACCTTCGCTGAAGTGCTATAACAGTCAGACTGGAGACAAGGGCGGCCTGGTGCAGAACAGCTATTTACGGGAAGGTGACCTGATTGTGCGCAAGATCGTCGATCGGGCCAACAATAAAGAATGCCTGATCTCCTATGTCAGTACAGAGGGCACCTCGCCAAGCATCAACTGCTTCGATGTAGATACCCCCCAGGCAACGGGTGGTACAGCGGCAAAAACCTCTACCCCGATGACTCCGACCCGCTGAAAGAGCCGCCGGGAATGACTGTGTGTCAGGAAGCCTCCGGTTTTTTCGTCATATCGGCACAGGCCGGCATGACGAACAAGCAATTATTCTGGGTTTCTCCTGGATAACGGTTTGCCATGCTTCGTCCATAAAGAAAGCGTGGCAGCCTGACAATAAAACCTGTCAGTCCAGCTTGCTGTACCCCGATTTACTGACTTGTGTCTGCAAACAGGCGCGGACGGCAATCAGAAACCGGCTGACAGATACAGGACCGGACCCGTGTATGTGAGATCGTATTTGTCCTTTCTTGTTTTATCAATCGTCAGGTTCATATCAACATAATTGTAGCCCACACCAATACCCACATGATCGGTTAAGCGGTATTCAAGATTGGCGGTGAGTGCCAACAGATCACCGCTGTAGTCATTGTAAGTGAGACCAAACCAGCCGACACTACCCTTCAGGGACAGTTTCGGGGTGATGGCATAGGTGCCAAAGCCGACAATATTCGGTAACGGTACTGTGTAGTCGACCACCTCCGTCTGGACACTGCCGGCAGCATTGTTAATGCCACCACTGACCTTGAGCTCCGTATCGAACCGCACAACATGTGCTCCACCTCCGATACCCAGCTCGTAACGGTCATTTTTCAATAACGAATAGCCGACCTGAGCGACATAGAAATCGGTGTCGAAGGTCGTATCGACCGCCAGAAAACCCGAAGCATCAATGTCGCCGAAGTCCAGTTCATCGAAATCCTTTTGCACATTGCCGTCAGTATTCAGACCGAAATAGTTGAAGGAAAGGCGCCAGCGATCCGCGAAGCGCCAGCGTGCACCGAAGAAGAAGTTTGCTTCATAGTCGTCAACACCCAGGTCTCCGGTAGTAATCTTGTCCGTGGGTTGACCGTTGATTGTAGAACTGAAGGAACCATCTGCCTTCATCCAGGTGGCCCCGAGATTGAGAGTGTATTTATCATCCAGAACGGGGTTGATTGCGCTGCCTGCAGCAACTGCCGTACCTGAAAGTATACTGCCAATGAAAAAACCGAGTAATTGCTTGCTCACCTGAATCTCCCGAAAATGTCTGCCATCTGCCGGCCACCGAGCCCGCATTCTAGCGGATAGCCGCCCTTAATACACTGCTGTTTTCTTACCCTTCTCGCTAACGGTTACCTGCCTTCATCCAGCCGCATTAAAGACGAAATGATGGCTTCATCCGGAAAAACACCCGCCGGGGTGGTTAGTCCCGTTCCTCTATCCACGCCATCTGGATCGCCTCGAGGATACGTTCGCCGCAATGTTGCGGATCATCGTCAAACTCATCCAGCGCCATGACCCAGTTGCGCAGGTCGACGAAGTTCACGTGAACGGGGTCTGCATCCGGATGCGCCGCTTCCAGTT
>Ga0210063_1000021_pt1 | contig 60223 bp, 59 predicted proteins | sample Muzzi_PWA_D1_FD_185529 | JGI IMG/M metagenome (GOLD analysis project Ga0210063, IMG submission 185529) | Wetland microbial communities from San Francisco Bay, California, USA, that impact long-term carbon sequestration - Muzzi_PWA_D1 (SPAdes) | ecosystem: Environmental > Aquatic > Marine >... | reverse complement strand
GTGTTCCCTTGGTGGCAATGATGGACATGGACGGTGTTCTGGACGCATCAATCTTTTCCAGCTTGGCGGGCAACAGTTCATCCAGTTTCCTGTCCAGCCAGGCATCCAGATGTGCGTCATCTGGAATATTATCAGTAGTTGTTGACATAAGTTGTACTCCTCAAAGGCCACTCCGCAACACCAACAGGATGTTCTGGAATGATTAGCTTAAGAACAGGATTTAAACCCTGTGTTTTTGAACACTGTAACCCGGGTTCTTTACCCCCATGAGTCATATCGATTGGGTTTGTTATTTATATGAACGTATAAGTATATTTGTCTGTTCTACTACGGTCAATTTATGTCAGCACTGCTCCCATGGCAATCCATGAAAACGCCAGCCCCCCTGTGTCGAACGATGGTGGTTTTCGTCCAATTCCCCTTCAAATCCTTCGCTGACATTGTAAACCTCCATAAATTCTTTACTTATTAGTAATTTGCCAGCCTCCAGCGAACGTTTACCACTGCGGCATATGAGTACAACCGGGGCATCATTGCCGTGATTATCCAGACCGACGCCACCGAGCATCAGCTTGCGCACTTCTGTAACAAAATTTGGGTTCACTACCCAGTCTGGCTCATCAATCCAGGGCACATGAACACTTCCCCGTGGATGCCCCACAAACAGATATTCCATACTGGAGCGTACATCGATTAATACAGCCCTCTGATTCTCCTTAACAAATTGCCATGCCTCCGAGGGTGATAATGACTGAACTTCGATGACCATTTCATAATCTCCCGGTTCGCAGGTGGCGCTATACTGCGATTCTGTAACGAACCAGCCAGTGAGGCAAATAGCTGCCATGAATTACGTATTATTCGGGTATTACACCAGGCAGGATATGTAAATACCCTTACGACATGCTCTCTGTTAGAATCTAATACCACACCGTAGGTCTGGAAAGGTTCATTTTATGATTATATGGCCAATAATATGTCATAAATACCCACTAAACACTATATAATGACAATATACAGGACTAGAGAATCATATAATCGTAAAAATAAACAAAGTGGATAAAAATTTATAATTTTAACTTATAATGCATGATAAGTGGATATTTTTATCTTATTTACCCCTATGCGACCCACTATAATAAAGATTGTGCTTTATGTCTGTGCTTATTTGCCCTTGCCAGTCCTGCATGGGGTCGGGGTGTGCATCGGCTGGGGACTTTACCTGATTCCGAATCGTTCACGAGACGCCAGTATAGTTAATATTGCCCTGTGCTGGCCGGAACTCTCTATCCATGAGCAACGTGCACTGCTCCGCTCCAGCCTCAGGGAGACAGGCAAGACCATCATGGAAACCAGCGCCTTATGGTTACGTTCCGGTAAAAGCGCCCTGAGATTGATCAACCGGGTCGATGGGAATGAACTGGTTGAACGCGCCATTGCCCAGGGTTCCGGCGCCATCCTTGCGACACCGCACCTGGGCGCATGGGAAGCAGCCGGCCTGTATGGATCAGCACAATACAAAATTACCTGCCTGTACCGCCCGTTGAAAATGCCGGGACTGGAAAACCTGGTACGCACCGCGCGCAACCGCCTCGGTGGCGACTATGTGCCGGCAACAACCAGAGGAATTCGCGCCATCTATAAAGCCCTGGATCGGGGTGGCGTAGTGGCGATGCTACCTGACCAGGAACCGCAGGCCGGTACCGGCACATTCGCACCGTTTTTCGGAGTATCTGCCTACAGCATGATATTTCTGGCACGACTGGCAGCAAGGACAGAAACACCCATCATCTTTGCCTGGTGCGAACGGCTGTCCTGGGGGCGCGGTTACCACCTGCATTTCAGAACGGCGCCTGATTCAGTTTATTCTGATGATATACACACCGCAGTCACAGCAATCAATCAGGCCGTTGAAGACTGTGTGCGGGAATGCCCGGAACAGTACCAGTGGAGTTACCGTCGTTTCAAAACACGTCCGGACAGCGAGGCTTCATTTTACAAAAAGAAACGCCCTGCCATTGAAGCAGCTTGATCGCCCTAGCGACGCCAGAATGAGCGCGTGAACAGAATCATCAGGGTAAAGATCTCCAGCCTGCCAAGCATCATGGCGAACGATAATGCCCACTTGGCAGAATCAGTCAGACCGATGAAATTCTCTCCTACGCCTGCCAGACCTGGACCCAGATTATTCATGCAGGCAGCGACAGCCGAAAAGGCGGTTACCTGATCCTCGCCGGTTGCCATCAGAAACAGCATAATGACAACAAAGCTGGCCACATAGGCAGCAAAAAAGCCCCACACTGCGCTAATGACCCGATCAGGCATGGGCTTGCCACCAACCTTGACGGGTATCTGCGCATTAGGCCTTATCAGTCGCAAGGTTTCCCGATGGCCCTGCTTGAGCAACAACAGGAACCTGATAACTTTCATACCACCGCCGGTCGAACCCGCACAGCCACCGATGAAACTCACAAACAACAGCATAACCGGCAGGAAACCGGGCCACTGAAAGTAAGCGGCTGTGGTAAACCCGGCTGTCGTGCCAATAGAAACAGCCTGGAACAGACCTGCATACAGGGCATCGTCAACGGATATAAACGTATCCGTGTAGTACAGATAACTCACGGTGATAACCGTTACCAGTGCAAGCACCGTCAGATAAGTCTTCAACTCTGAATCATGCAGATAAGCCTTCAGACTCAGTGATCGCCACGCAATGAAATGCAGCGCAAAGTTCATGCCTGCCAGTAACATGAACACCACCGCTATCATCTCGATGCTGGTACTTTGAAAAAAACCGATACTTTCATCGTGCGTCGAGAACCCGCCAATGGCAATGGTGGAAAAACTGTGGCTGATCGCATCAAAGCCACTCATCCCGGCAAGCCAGAAGCATATGGCGCAGATGATGGTCAGCGTTACGTAGATGTACCAAAGCGCTTTTGCTGTTTCGGTTATACGCGGCGTCAACTTGGTATCTTTCAGGGGTCCTGGTGTTTCAGCGCGGTACAGTTGCATGCCGCCTACACCGAGCATTGGCATGATGGCAACAGCCAGAACGATAATACCCATGCCACCCAGCCATTGCAGTTGCTGCCGGTAAAACAGGATTGATTCAGGCAGATTGTCCAGCGAAGTAAGAACCGTTGCGCCAGTCGTCGTCAGGCCGGAAAAGGACTCGAATACGGCGTCCGTAACCGACATCTCCGGCCTGATAGACATTGCGAGCGGCAAGGCCCCCGCCAAACCCAGCACCAGCCAGAACAGCACAACAATAAGAAACCCGTCACGCACACGCAGCTCATCCTTGAAGTGCCTTGCGGGCAGCCACATAAGGCAACCCAGCACCAGCACCGCAAACAGGCCATCCATGAATACAAACATCTGGCCGTCGCTGTAAATCCAGGATACAACCAGGGGCGGAAACAGCGTGAGGCTGAATAACATCAACAGCAAGCCGAGGAGTCGTTGAATGGACAGCAGATGCAAGGATCAACCACCTGCCGCTGTCAGCGGCATCAACACATCTGTGTTCCCGCCAGTCATATCAGAAAAAGGTAACCCCGACCTGAAACAAACGTTCGACTGCCTGAATACATTTCTTGTCCGCCAGGAACAGAATCACATGATCATCAGTCTCGATCACTGTATCGTGGTGCGCGATAACGACTTCATCACCACGTACGATTGCACCTATCGTTGTACCTCTCGGCAGTTTGATTTCATCAATGGCTCTTCCCACGACCTTTGAACTGGCGCGATCTCCATGAGCTACTGCCTCAATCGCTTCAGCCGCACCGCGTCGCAAGGAATGCACCATGACAACATCGCCGCGTCGCACATGCGTCAGCAAACTCCCGATGGTTGCCTGCTGCGGGGAGATCGCGACATCGATCGTGCCACTCTGTACAAGGTTTACGTATGAAGCACGGTTAATCAGTGACATGACCTTGCGCGCACCCAGACGCTTGGCAAGCATTGCCGAAAGTATATTGGCTTCCTCGTCGTTGGTCAGCGCACAAAAGACATCGGTGTTTTCAATATTTTCTTCCAGCAGCAGCTCTTCATCTGCTGCATCACCGAGCAATACGATCGATCTGTCAAGGGTTTCTGACAGCATCCTGGCACGATCTTCCTGCCGCTCGATAATCTTTACCTGGTATCGGCTCTCAATTGCAGATGCGAGCCGCATACCAATATTGCCGCCGCCTGCCAGCATCACTCTTTTAACCGGCCTGTCCGTCTTGCGCAGTTCGCCCATTACGGCACGTATATGCTTGTGCGCAGCAATGAAAAACACCTCATCGTCGGCCTCGATAATGGTGTCACCTTCCGGTGTAATCGGTTTTCCCTGGCGGAATACAGATGCCACACGCGCATCAATTCCCGGCATATGTTCTTTCAAGTCGCGTAATTCATGCCCCACAAGCGGCCCGCCATAATAAGCATGCACGGCAACCAGTTGTACCTTGCCTCCGGCAAAATCGAGTACCTGCAAGGCACCCGGATTTTCTATCAGGCGCTGGATATAATCAGTAACCAGTTGCTCCGGACTGATGAGCACATCGACGGGCAGGGCCTCCTGAGCAAACAGGCGCATATAGTTCAGATACTCAACCGACCGCACCCGTGCAATTTTTGTGGGCGTGTGAAACAGGGTATAGGCCACCTGGCAGGCAATCATGTTTGTTTCATCACTGTTCGTGACAGCGATAATCATGTCTGCATCATCGGCACCCGCACGCGCCAGTGTTTCGGGATGAGAAGCGTGTCCCTTGACTGTCCGTATATCGAGTCGGCTCTGCAATTCCTGCAATGTGGCAGCATCTTCATCAACGACAGTGATATCGTTGGCCTCACTGGCCAGATTGGCTGCAACCGAGGCCCCGACCTGCCCTGCACCCAGAATTATAATCTTCATGTGCCAGTTTTACCGGTTCGTATTCCGAGGCGAACGGTGCGGAAGTCTGCAATCATCTATTCGCTACCCTTCTTGTGATCAATACCAAGAGCACGTAATTTTCTGTACAGGTGTGTACGTTCCATCCCCACGCGCTTGGCAAGCTTGCCGATACTGCCTCCCGATTCGTTCAACTGGTGGAGCAGATAATCATGTTCAAATTTTTCTCGTGCTTCGCGCAACGGCATGTCAAAAGGTAATACCGGTGCCGCTGGCTGGTCTGTTCCCCGCTGCGAACTGATCGCCTGCTCAACCTCTGCGACTTCAATATTTTCGCCTGAACCAAGTATCAGCAAGCGCTGTACCAGATTCTTCAGCTCGCGGATATTCCCGGGCCAGTCATAATTACGCAGCCGGTTCTGCGCCGCAACTGTAAAATGCCGGTATGATAGCCTCTCGTGGGTTACCAGATAGTTTATATAGTAATCCAGCAATTCATGGACATCATCTGCATGATCGCGCAACGCGGGAATTTGCAAAGGCACCACGTTCAGGTGGTAGAAGAGGTCATCCCTGAATCGACCTGCTGCCACTTCATTCTCCAGACTGCGCTGGGTGGTGGCAATCACGCGCAGATCGACCTCGACATCCTCACTACCGCCCAGCCGGGTAAAGGAGTTTGTCTGAAACACACTCAGCAAACGCGCCTGGGTCTGTAAATCCATATCCGCGATATCACCGATGCATAGAGTCCCGCCATTGGCCTGTTCAAGTCGTCCATAATGAACCGCCTCCCCGTCTTCCGTGCCAAACAATTCTGCAGCGGAGTTTTCCTCAGATATTGAGCCAACAGCAATCTCCACAAACGGGCCCTCACGGCGCGCACTCTGACTGTGAATATAGCGTGCAAAGGTACCCTTGCCCGCACCGGCCTCACCGCTGATCAACACCCAGCTGTTATGTTGCGCAATTTTACTCGCCTGTTCGCGCAACCGCGCCATTAGTGGTGATTTACCTTGTGGCTCTACGATCGGTTGCGCATGTTCCCGCAAGTCGATATTTTCACGCTGCAATCTTTCACTTTCAAAGGCACGCTCTACCGTCAGCAATAACTTTGCCAGTGAAATCGGTTTCTCGATGAAATCATAGGCACCCAGGCGGGTGGCCTCGACCGCAGTCTCAACCGTACCATGCCCCGACATCATGACAACAGGGCAGGTCAAACCGTCGTTTTCTGACCACTCACGCAACAGGGTGATGCCGTCGACATCTTCCATCCAGATATCGAGCAGAATCAGGTCCGGCCGACGCAAGCGTCGCGCCTTGCGTGCGGCCTCTCCACCTTCAGCCGTGGCAACAGAGTATCCCTCATCCTCGAGGACTTCCTGTACCAGGCTGCGGATATCAGGTTCATCATCAACAACGAGTATGTGTCGACTGGTCATACGCCGTAATCTGTATTCTTGAAATCCATATTGTCAGTTAGTCTCACAATGTGTCCGTCCGGGAAATGGATTATAGCTTACCCTTACTGGCTGGTGTCGTTACTCAGGAAAGCGCCTGGTTCTCTGACGCCGGTCTGTTTTCGCCTGATAATAAAAACCGAATCCTGACAAGTGCACCGCCAGCCTGACTGGATTCAGCACGGATCGTCCCGCCATGCTCCTCGACAATCTTTTTCACTATCGCCAGCCCCAGACCGCTGCCTTTGGGTTTTGTTGACACATAGGGTTCGAAAATATTTTCCAGAACATCTGTCTTGAATCCGGGTCCGTTATCGTCGACACAGAGCTCTATCAGATTATTACCGGCACTGTCTACACTGACGGTTGATACGACAATCCGGGCATCAACGGTCTCCCTGACCGCTTCGAGTGCGTTCTTGATCAGGTTGTGCAGCAACTGCCGCAAACGCCCTGCGTCCCCCTCGATGACATCATCTTCTGCGTCAAGCTGTTCAATGATCTGAACTTCAAGAGTGTTGCTTCGGTAAAGATCCAGAACTTCCTGAACGAGCATGTTCAGGTTCATCGCTTCCATGCATAACTTGGGAGCTCTCGCATATTCGCTGAAGGCATTGACCATCTTCTTCATGGCATCAACCTGGTTGACGATGGTATGTGTTGCCCGATCAAGCACCTCGGCTTCCACGGCATCCATTCGTGAAAGATAACGACGCCGTAATCGTTCTGCAGACAATTGTATCGGGGTTAACGGGTTCTTGATCTCATGCGCCAGTCGACGTGCCACTTCACCCCATGCAGCGTCACGTTGCGCCTGTATCAGCGCTGTAACGTCATCGAAGACGATCACCAGCCCACCGGCACGCCTGCCCTTGCCACCCAGCACCGTACCCCGGCACATCAGCACCTGATGGCCGCCAACCCCGAACAGCGATATCTCCTCCTCCCAGGTGTTGTCACCCTGAGCGCGGTGCCTTGTTATCGCATCCACAAAGTGGTTCAGATGTGGATGTACAGAGGCAAGGGACGACAACTCCCGGCCAACGAATTGTCTGGCGTCTATTCCAAGGCTCTTGCTGGCAGTCCTGTTAATGGCGCGCACGACCGAATCAGCACTCATGCTGATTACACCTGACGACAGATTGGCAAGCACGGCCTCGAGGTAGGCACGCTGACCTTCAATCTGCTGCTGACCGCGAACGGTCTGCTCGCGTGATCTGGCAAGACGGCGTGTCATTTCATTAAAGGAGCGCACCAGAAAACCGAGTTCATCTTCACTGGCGACGGACAGCCGCCTGCTGTAATCACCCTCAGCAACCGCATGCGTTGCTTCTGCCAGGTCACGAACAGGTGCAACCAGACGGCGCGCGGAATGAAAAGCGGCCCAGATGGCTGCCAGCAAACTCAATACAAGTACGACAGACAGGGTCAGGCTATAGCTGAATTTTAGTGGTGCTCGCAAGTAGGACAGTTCCTTGTAGCGGTTATATGCAGACTGAACGCTGTCCGCAAGCAGGCTGAAGCGTTCGGATACTTCGTACAGGGCCTGCAGGGTGTAGACCTCGCTGTCAGTGCGTGAAGACATTACCGGCACCAGCGCACGTGCATACAGGCCACTCTCGCCAATCGGATCGAGTCCGATGTAATGCTTTCTGTTTCGCATCAACATCATCATTTCACCAGGAGGCTGGTCGGGGATGATATGGGAAATGTCTGAGCTGCTGGAGGCGACAATCCGGCCATCTCCGCCAATCAATGTCAGCTCGGCTGCACCACTCCTGACGCGGTGATCGTACAGAGTCAGTGACAGTGTTGCGGGAGCTGCGTCAGACAGATCCTCTGCCATGCGAACGGTCAGATTCAGGATATCCCTCAACCTGACGTCGAGTGCCGCCCGACTGAGATCAATCGCATCATCCAGACCCTGCTCAATCCGCACATCGAACCAGCTGTCAATGCCACGCTGCAGGAACTGCAGCGAGAAATAATAGACAACGGATACCGGTACCACGGCAAGGACCACGAACATCACAACCAGCCGGCTGGTCATGCGTGCACCGGGAATGTTCATGCGCCGCTGCCGGATCAGACCAATGATATTTGCAGCCACCAGTGCACCGAGAAATACCAGTCCGGCTGCATTAATCAGCAGCAGTAAGGAATACATCTGGCCGAATCGTTCAGAATTATGGGTTGCGCCACTCAGTAGCGACAGCGACACCAGCAGGAGCGCGAACAATACCAGCATCGGCACAATGCCGAGGCCAACGCGATTTATCGTACCAGCGGCCATTTGTACCACTTGCTCACCATGCTCCAATCCGAGGAAACATAAGCGAGCAACTGGACCGGTGTCGGCAGCGATTCGACATCCAGGCTGCCCCTGAGCCGGATGCTGTATTCAGGGCCCTTGTCCAGCGACTCTTCGCTTAACAGCAAATTCCTGATTTTTCCTGCCGCCCGCAGTGCATCACCCAGGCGACTGTAGTTGCCTTGCGTACCGGCTTCGAGATCCTTTACCTGGTAACTTTGGCTGAGTGCATGGTATTGCAGCGAGCGTCGCTCGGTGGTCTCGATTACAACTGAATCCCACAGCCAGGCATGCGTCTCAACAACTTGCACCTGCAGCTCGAAGACCAGCGGAACAGCGCTTTGTACAGCTTCCTCTGCCCCCGAGCTCAGCTCAATGGAAAACTGCGCTTCCAGGTAATCACGCCCACCGCTTCTCCAGGTGTGCGCATCCTCCAGCTTGACTGCACCGGGATGCCCGGCAAAGACCTGTGCCGGCAAACAGCAGATTGCTGACAGCAACGTCACAAGGATCCGATACCGTGACAATCCGGTGAAAGTGAGCGCTGTAAAAGCGCCTGCTAACCGAGCTTGCGCAAACATGCGAAATAAAATCCATCCATTGCACTTTCACCTGGCAAGATCTGCCTTCCATGCGCGCAGCCCCGCCCCCATGCTGCACTTATTGGTACCTCTGCGGCATCCGCCTGCATTTCCAGAAAGCGTGTTATCTGGCCACTGTTTTCAGCGCACAGCACCGAGCAGGTAGAGTACAAAAGCATACCGCCCGGGGCCAGCAAGGGCCATAGCGCCTGCAGCAGGCGGGCCTGCCGGGACACCAGTGTCGCAACGTCACCCGACTTACGCAACACTTTGATGTCCGGATGACGGCGAATTACACCTGTGGCGGAACACGGGACATCCAGTAGAATGCGCTCATACCGTTGACCGTCCCACCACGTTTGTGGATCTCCGGCATCGCCCTGCTGCAGATGTGCCCGCAGTGACAGACGAGTCAGATTCTCTTCAATACGATGCAGCCGACGCCCATCGATATCCAGCGAAATCAAGGTTGATAGACCGGGCCAGGCTTCCAGAATATGCGCTGTTTTCCCCCCCGGCGCTGCACAGGCATCCAGCACCCGCAGTCCTGGCATTAACGCCAGCAGCCCGACAGCCAGTTGCGCGGCACCATCCTGAACTGAGACAACACCATCGGAAAAACCGGGCAGTTTTTCCACCGGGAGCGGTTTTTTCAGCATCAGACCCGTTCCAGTGTATGGCAACGGCACGGCCTCTATTGACCGGGCAGTTAATTCACCAAGGTACTCATCCCTGCTCATGCGGCGTTGATTAACCCGCAAACTAAACGGTGGTCGTTCATTATTTGCAGCCAGTATGGCTTCCCAGTCATTCGGCCAGTCAGCTTGCAGCTGCTTCACAAGCCAGACCGGATGCGCATATTTCACCGCAACTGCAGCGTCCCCCTTCACCTCCAGCGAATCGGCACGACGCTGATAGTTGCGTAACACCGCATTAACCAGGCCACGTGCCCATGATTTATTCAGTGCTTCTGTTGCCTGCACCGTCTCATTGACTGCTACCCGCTGTGGCATCGCCAGCTGCGTTAACTGGTACAAGCCGATCAGCAACAGGCAGCGAATATCAGCATCCCGCGGTTTCAGCGGCTTTTGCATGAGTTGCTGAAGCTGCACATCCAGTCGGTAAAACCAGCGCAAGGTGCCATACGCCAGTTCCTGGATCAGCGCACGCTGACGCAGATCGGTCACCGCTTGCACGGCCTCAGGCAAAGCGTCTGCGAGCGACTGCCCGTCGGAAATGATCCGTACCAGCACCCTGGCAGCGCAGGCGCGTGCATCCATCAGCATGTCCGCCTGGCAGCACGGATGCTACTCGCAGCCAAGACACACGCCCTCCATTTCATGCGCGTTGATAAAATTAGCAGCGTCTACGATGCGTGCACCCGGCAACTGCATCTGGTGAATACACAGCCTGCCTTCACCACACGCCACTTCAATACCTGCCGCGGTTGCTGACAGAACAGTACCGGGTATGGCATCGCTGCCGGTTGCCACAGGTCGGGCTTCCCAGACTCGCAACTGACGCCCGCCATAACGGGTTTCGGCCACCGGCCAGGAATTGAATGCCCGGATTTTATTGGCTATATCCGTAGCAGAGTTCTCCCAGTCGATACGCGCTTCGGATTTTTGCAGCTTGCTGGCATAACTGGCCAGTGATTCATCCTGTGGGCGTGGTTCGAGATCACTCTGGGCCAGTGCCTCGAGGTTCTGCGACAGCAAGTCTGCGCCCAGCAGTGAAAGCCTGTCGTGCAGGCGACTCCCGGTATCGTCTGGTGCGATTTCACAGCATCTACAGGCAAGCACGGGGCCCGTGTCCAGTCCGGCATCCATCTGCATCAGGCAGACACCGGTCTCGGTATCACCGGCAAGAATTGCTCTTTGAATCGGGGCAGCACCACGCCAGCGCGGCAACAACGATGCATGTACATTGACGCAGCCCAACCGGGGTACAGCCAGTACCGGGGGTGGCAATAACAGGCCGTAGGCAACCACTACCATCAGATCCGGCCGCCATGCTGCAAGCTGCTGAAGTACCGTATCCGGCCGCAGTGAAACGGGCTGGCAAACGGGGATATCGCACTGTAAGGCCAGGCGTTTAACAGGGCTTGCCATCATTTGCCGACCGCGCCCGGACGGCCGGTCAGGTTGTGTATACACAGCCACCACGTCGTGCGGACTATCCAGTAATGCCTGCAGTGAAGGTACAGAAAAATCCGGCGTACCCGCAAAAAGTATTTTCATGATATTGCCTGTCAGTCAGGCAAGTTCCAGCCCGGACTTATGCGAACACACTCAAATGACGCGCTTGCTGGATTGGGCATCAGCCGGCGTGGCTGTCTGTCGTTGCTCTTTTTCCAGTTTATGCCGGATACGCGTGCGCTTGAGTACCGACAGGTAGTCAACGAACAGCTTGCCATCCAGATGATCGATTTCATGCTGGATACAGACAGCCAGCAAGCCCTGTGCCTGCAGCTCAAAAGTCTGGCCATTGCGATCCATGGCACGCACCCGCGCCCGGTCCGCCCGTTGTACTACCTCGTAGACGCCCGGCACCGAGAGACAGCCTTCCTCCATCTCTTCCATACCTTCAAGTTCCAGTATTTCCGGATTGATCAGGCATAAAGGTTGGTCTTTTTCTTCCGATACATCAATGACTACGACCCGCCTGGCAACATTGACCTGTGTGGCCGCCAGACCAATGCCGGGAGCCGCATACATGGTATCGAGCATGTCATCAAGCAATTGCCTGATACCATCATCAACAGTTTGTACAGGTTGGGCAGTGTTTCGCAGACGCGGGTCGGGAAAATGCAGAATTTCGAGGATAGCCATGTGATTGCCGTCACGATCCATAATCAACGTATCAAATATACTGTACCACAATCGTGTGCACGACGGTCGCAGTAAATCGACAAAAGGTTTTGTTCTGTGTGGGTTTTCCGCTAGACTCGCGCATTAACTGAAGACGCCAGGCACGCCATCCCGATGATGGCAAACTGGACTGGCAGTGATAGAAACTCGACGAAAAAGGACACCCATGACAACCAGGAAATTGTTCGGAATGGTCTTCGCCGCATTACTTGCCAGTTCACTATTTGCTGCTGATGTGGTTCTTAACCCGGAACACCCGGATCGCTATGTCGTCGTTGAAGGTGACACTCTCTGGGATATTTCAACCATGTTTCTGCGTGATCCCTGGCTCTGGCCGGAGATCTGGTACGTCAATCCGCAGATACAGAACCCGCACCTGATCTACCCCGGCGATATCCTGACACTGGTCTACGTCGATGGAAAACCAAAACTGCAAATGACGCGCGGCTACTCGACCGTCACCCTGTCGCCGCAGGTGCGTGAGGAAAGCCTTGAAAAGGCCATACCCACAATCCCGCTGGATGCCATACAACAATTCCTGACCCGTGCTATCGTGGTTAGCGAGGATGAACTGGAAACCTCACCTTATGTAGTACAGGGTGCCGGTGAGCATGTGATTACAGGCGTCGGCGATCGCGTCTATGCACGGGGTATTGAGGAACACAACTACCCGGTCTATGACATTTACCATCCCGGCGGCCCCTATATCGACCCCGATACCAAGGAAGTGCTCGGCTACGAGGCCCTCTTTGTTGGGCGTGGACCAGTCGAACAATATGGCGATCCAGCAACATTGTATCTTGCTGATACAACTAGAGAAATTCGCGTCGGCGACCGCTTGCGCCCGACCGACAGCACCAGCGCATTTACACACTTCCAACCCCATATTCCACCGGAGAATACAGAAGGCCGTATTATTTCAGTGCTGGATGGTGTAACCCAGATAGGCCAGTTTAATGTCGTTGCCATTAATCTCGGTACACGCGAGGGTATCGAGACAGGCCATATTTTCCGTGTCTACCAGGAGGGTGCGCTTATCAAGGATACCGTCAGCGGCAAGCGTAATGATATGGTCAAGCTACCTGATGAAGATGCGGGCCTGGTCATGATATTCAGAAGTTTTGAGAAGGTCAGTTTCGGACTGGTTATGAAAGCGACCCGCGCGATGCACATCAATGACTTTGTACGGACACCCTGACACAATACACGACTCACAATAATCGCCAAGGATGGTGAACAGATGACTTCAGATGCCGCCCCAGTGGCAAAGAGAAACGGCTAGCCATCATGGCGGCCGCGTTTTCCCAACCAGCCACAGCAGACACCCTTAAAAACTGGCTTGCCCTGTATCACGCGCCAGGCGTGGGTGACGTCGCGTTCCACCGCCTGCTGGCGACCCTACCAGGACTGCAGGAACTTCCGTACGCGGAGACGGCTGCACTGCACGAACTGGGGCTGTCCCAGACAGCCATTGATGCAGTGCAACACCCGGACACGGTGGCCATCGCGCGAGACCTGACGTGGCAAGACAAGCCAGGCAACCGCATCATCACCTGTCATGACCCGGACTACCCGGCACTGCTTTTACAAATAGACACGCCCCCACCCCTGCTTTACGTACACGGTAATACCGACGTTCTGGGCGAACCCGTACTGGCCATGGTTGGCAGTCGTAACCCGTCGGCATCAGGCGCCCGAACAGCCACAGAGTTCGCGCGTCATCTGTCGGCGGCTGGTCTGGTGATCAGCAGCGGCCTGGCCCTGGGTATCGACGCTGCCTGCCATCAGGGTGCGCTGGATGCAGGCGCGCCCACCATTGCGGTCATGGGCACCGGCCTGGATCGGGTGTACCCTGCCCGTCATCGCGATCTTGCACGGCAGATTGCCGAGCGCGGCGCACTGGTGTCAGAATTTCCCATTGGCACCGCGCCCCGGCCCGAAAACTTTCCACGCCGAAACCGCATCATTAGCGGACTGAGCCTGGGTACCCTGGTTGTCGAGGCGGCGATACGCTCCGGTTCACTAATCACTGCCCGTTATGCCGGTGACCAGGGGCGTGAAGTGTTCGCCATTCCGGGGTCAATTCATAACCCGCTGGCTCGCGGCTGCCACCAGTTGATACGACAGGGTGCCAAACTGGTCGAGACCGCACAGGACATCATCGATGAGCTTGGCGTATTGGCATTTAGCTGCTACCGTCAAGCTGAGAACGCTGATGATACGGAAGTGACTGACGACCTCTTTGAACTCGATACAGAATACAAGCAACTCATTGATTTAATTGGCTTTGATACTTCATCAATCGATCAGCTCGTGCGTAGCAGCGGATTGACGCCAGCCGAAGTTTCCTCCATGCTCCTGCAGCTTGAAATGCGAGGATATATTGCTTCCTGCCCCGGAGGCACTTATAACCGATTGAAATAATAGGTTAAATATGAAAGAAAACGTCTTCGACGTACTGATGTACCTGTTTGAAAACTATTACATGGACGATGACGGCGCGGCCACGCCGGATCGCGAAATTGTTCAGCAGGAGCTCAGTCAGGCAGGTTTCCCGGCACTGCAAATTGATCGTGCCTTCCACTGGATGGAAGGGCTTGCCGGGGAGGACAACTCACCCAGCATGCAGGCCGAACGCTCATTGCGCCTGTTTTCAAGCCACGAAATGAACCGACTGGATACCGCCTGCCGTGGATTCATCCTGTTCCTTGAGCAAATGGGCGTGCTGACACCCACCAGTCGTGAACTGGCAATCGATCGTGCCATGGCGCTGGAGAGCGAGGATTTCGATCTTGATCAACTCAAGTGGGTCGTACTGATGGTACTGTTTAACCAGCCCGGGCAGGAAGCTGCCTATACCTGGGTCGAAGATCTGGTGTTCGACGATGCAGTCAACAGCCTGCACTGACCCGCTGGCCCCTGTCTGCCGCTAACCGATTTCTATGAGTAAAAACCTCGTCATTGTTGAATCACCTGCGAAATGCAAAACCATCAAGAAGTACCTTGGCAAAGACTATGACGTCATGGCGTCCTACGGTCATGTCCGAGACCTGATTCCCAAGGAAGGTGCCGTCGATACAGATCACGACTTCGCCATGAAGTACCAACTGATCGACCGCAATTCAAGGCATGTCGACGCTATCGTCAAGGCAATGAAAAAGTCCGATGCACTCTATCTGGCAACTGACCCGGATAGAGAAGGTGAGGCCATTTCCTGGCATTTGTGTGAGCTGCTCAGGGATCGCAAGGCAGTCACCGATAAGCCGGTTTACCGTGTTGTTTTCAACGAAATAACCAAGCGGGCCGTCAATGATGCAATAGAGCATCCTCGTGAACTGTCGACGTGGCTTATCAATGCACAACAGGCACGGCGTGCCCTTGACTATCTGGTCGGATTCAACCTGTCACCGCTGCTGTGGAAAAAGATACGCCGCGGATTGTCCGCTGGCCGTGTGCAGACACCCGCACTGCGGATGATTGTAGAGCGCGAAATCGAAATCGAAAATTTCAAACCACGTGAATACTGGACACTGGAGAGCGATCTCACTCACGATAACCATGAAATTGTCGCACGACTGACGCAACTGCACGGAGAAAAAATCAGGCAGTTTTCCATCACGGATGACAGCAGCGCCAACACTGCAAGGGATGAATTGCTCAAGGCGGCCAACGGCAAGCTGATTGTTGAGAATGTTGAAAAGAAACAGCGCAAGCGTAACCCGACCGCACCGTTCACAACTTCCACGCTGCAGCAGGAAGCATCACGCAAACTGGGCTTCACCGCCAGTCGCACCATGCGCGTTGCGCAGCAACTCTACGAAGGTATGGAAATCGGGGGCGACACGGCCGGCTTGATTACCTACATGCGTACCGATTCGGTTAATCTCGCACAGGATGCACTGGATGAACTGCGTGCCTTTATACCGGAGCGCTACGGCAAGGATGCATTACCCGCCCATGCACGCACATACAAAACCAAGGCAAAGAACGCACAGGAAGCACATGAGGCAATCCGTCCCACTTCCATACGAAATACACCGGAGAACATCAGGCAATATCTCTCTGCGGAGCAGCTCAAACTCTATGACCTGATCTGGAAACGCACCATAAGCTGCCAGATGATCCACGCGACGATAAATACCGTCAGCGTGGATTTCAAATGTGGTGAAGGAAACCTGTTCCGCGCCAATGGTTCAACCATCGTCGATCCCGGTTTCATTGCCGTCTACCAGGAAGGGGTGGATGATAAAAAAGCCGGTGGCGATGAAACGATGCTGCCACCGCTTGAAAAGGGTGACATCTGTACCCTCAACGCTATTCGTGCCGACCAGCATTTTACCGAACCGCCCCCGCGATATTCCGAAGCAAGTCTGGTCAAGACACTGGAAGAACACGGCATCGGCCGCCCCTCGACTTACGCCACCATCATTTCCACGTTACAGGCCCGCGAGTATGTCACTCTCGACAAAAAGCGCTTTTATCCGACTGATGTCGGCCGTGTGGTCATCGAATTCCTGACCACCAACTTTACCTCGTATGTCGATTATGACTTCACAGCCGGTCTGGAAGACGAACTGGATGCTGTGGCGCGCGGAGAAAAGGACTGGATTCCGTTAATGAACGAGTTCTGGATACCCTTCAACCAGCTCATCGGCAAGGACTACCCGCGCCCGTACCCGAAACCCATTGAAGAAAAGTGCCCGGAATGCGGCAAACCATTGCAAATGAGTCTCGGCCGTGGCGGTTTCTTTATTGGCTGCTCGGGTTACCCGGAATGCAAGTACACACGAAATGTTGATGAATCACATGAAAACATGGCGCCGGAAGTTGTCGAAGATCGCAGCTGTCCGAGATGCGATTCTGATCTGATTATCCGCACCGGCCGGTATGGCAAGTTTATCGGCTGCAGCAGCTATCCCGATTGCAATTATATCGAGCCACTGGAAAAGCCGGAAGATACCGGCGTGCAGTGCCCGGAATGCAAAAAAGGCACTATCCTGAAACGCAAGTCCCGGCGCGGTAAAATATTCTTTTCCTGTGAGCGCTACCCCGAATGCAAGTACGCCATCTGGAACCAGCCACTTGCACAGCCCTGCCCGAAGTGCCACTGGCCCATTACCTCGATCAAAACCACCAAGCGTTCCGGTACACAACGCGTGTGCCCGCAGCAGGAATGCAAATTTGTCGAGCCCTGGGATGAGCCGGTACCTGCTGTGGAAAATAGTGAGGCCTGACACCCGTTAATTTTTGCGGTGCGACGGGTACAAGGGCGAAGACATAATGAACTGGCATATTAGGGAAGCCGTCCGCAAGCTCACCGCCGGTGGTGTTATCGCTTACCCGACTGAAACGGTGTACGGCCTTGGATGCGATCCGTTCAATGGCAATGCAGCACTGCGCCTCATCAACCTGAAAGAACGAACTATTGATCAGGGCCTGATTCTTGTCGCCAGTCAGCTTGAGCAACTGGAGCCGCTCTTGCACCCGCTGAATACTGAAATCAGAAGGCGTATCACACGTCCATGCAAACCGCCCGTCACCTGGGTGCTGCCCTGCCTGCCGGAAATACCGTATTGGCTGCGCGGCAAACATGATTCACTGGCCGTCCGTGTGAGCGATCACCCGGTCACCACCGCACTTTGTGAACACTGGGGTGGGCCGCTGGTTTCCAGCAGCGCCAACACTCATGGCAATCCACCCGCGACTAGTGCACTGGCCGTACGCAAGGCCTTTAACGCTCAACTCGACTACATTCTGCACGGGACGCACGGCAGCACCAACAAACCCAGCCAGATACGCAATGGCCTGTCGGGTGAACTGCTGCGCGACAGCGTCTGACGCATACAAACGATACTGGACCGGTACCAATAATGGCCAATATTCAAATTGACAACACTCAGGTTGACTTTGTGCGCAACTACCTGATGGAATTGCAGGACACCATCTGTAATGCCTTCGAAACTCTGGATGGCGGCGCAAGCTTTCGCGAAGACAGCTGGACACGTGATGAAGGTGGCGGTGGCCGCTCTCGAGTCATGGAAGGTGGCAAGGTGTTCGAGAAAGCCGGCATCAACTTCTCGCATGTCCATGGAACCGAATTGCCCGCGTCCGCGACTGCCACACGCCCTGAGCTTGCCGGTCGTTCATTTCAGGCCATGGGTGTGTCACTGGTAATCCATCCGCACAATCCCTATGTGCCGACATCGCACGCAAATGTACGTTTTTTCATTGCAGAAAAAGCCGGTGCTGATCCGGTCTGGTGGTTCGGGGGTGGTTTTGACCTGACACCCTACTATGGCTTCAGGGAAGATGCTGTGCACTGGCACCGTCTGGCAAAGGAAGCCTGTACGCCATTTGGTGAAGCGGTTTATCCACGTTACAAACAGTGGTGTGATGAGTATTTCTATCTGAAGCACCGCAATGAGCCACGTGGCATTGGCGGGCTGTTTTTTGATGATCTGAATGAGGGTGGATTCGAGCGATGCGCTGCCTTGATGATCAGCATTGGCAACCACTACCTGCCCGCCTACCTGCCCATCGTCGAAAGGCGCAAGGCAATTGACTACGAAGAGCGTGAAAAGACCTTCCAGCGCTACCGCCGTGGCCGCTACGTAGAGTTCAACCTGGTTTATGACCGCGGCACCCTGTTTGGACTGCAATCAGGCGGCCGTACCGAGGCTATCCTGATGTCGCTGCCACCTGAGGTGACCTGGCGCTACGACTGGCACCCCGAGCCCGGTACTGCCGAGGCCGAACTGTATGACGTATTCCTGAAACCGACTGACTGGCTGGCACAGCAATAGCCCTGGACATTCTGCCTGCCTTGACGCAGCGGTGTACGGCAATACCGGACAACACATCCAGCGCCAGTGATATTAGCAATCGTTTAAATTCTTATATAATTATTACAGTGGTTTGCATGTTGATCTAGACATATTCTAGATTTCTGTCTATGCTCCTATCCAGCCTTGCCCAAGGCTGACAACTATTTCCAACAAGCACCAGGAGTTGACATGAACCGACTGCTTTTCACCCTTGTGCTGGCATCCTTCGCCAGCCTTGCACAGGCTGCACCACTGGGCCTGCCAGAAGTCCCCGTTCCGGCGGACAACCCGCAGACAGAAGAAAAAATTGCCCTGGGTGACAAACTGTTTCACGACACGCGCTTCAGTGCGACAGGCGAAGTCAGTTGTAGTACCTGCCATACACGAGAAAAGGGCTTCACCGACCAGCTGCGCGTTTCCGAGGGCATTCAAAAACTCACCGGGACCCGCAATGCACCCACGGTGATCAATGCCGCCTACATGAAAACCCAGTTCTGGGATGGCCGTGAACCAGATCTCGAAGGACAGTCAAAGCAACCACCGCTCAATCCCGTTGAAATGGGACTGAGCGACTATGAGCCGATCCTTGCAGTCGTGCGCAGCGACCCTGAATATGCGCGGCAGTTCGAGGAAGTGTTCGGTATCAGTGGCAATGAGATCACCATTGACCATGTCGCCATGGCAATCGCATCTTTTGAACGCACGATCATTGCAGGTAACTCACCCTTTGATCGCTATCAATATGGTGGCGAGTCGGATGCACTGGATGCCTCACAACAGCGTGGTCTCGCCGTGTTCACCGGCAAGGGGCGCTGCGTCTCCTGTCACCGAATCGAACAGACGACAGCCCTGTTCACCGATAACAAGTTTCACAATATCGGCATTGGCTTCAAGCGTGTCCGTGGCAAGGAAGCGGCAACAGCGGCAGAATTCATCAAAAACAAGCGCGCCGGTGCTGATGTCGATGTGACCGTTCTGACACAGGAGAACATGTCCGAGCTGGGTCGCTTCGCCGTGACCGAAAACACCACACAAGTCGGCGCCTTCAAGACGTCGACACTGCGCAATATCGCGGTCACACATCCCTACATGCACGATGGCAGCCTGAAAACACTTGAGGATGTGGTGACATTTTACAACAACGGCGGCCGTGAGCAGGAAAGCGATCCACTGTCGCCGTTCATGAGCGGCGGCATCAAGCCCCTTGAACTGACCGAGGATGAGCAAACCGACCTGGTAAATTTCCTGAAATCATTAACCAGCCCTGAATATGCAGATCTGGTCACGGCAGAGGCTACTGAGGAGAACCCCAATGCGAAAAATTGATCGTCGTAATTTTATAAAGAAAAGTGGTGCAGTGCTTGCTGCCAGCGCATTGCCGCTCAGTCTGGTGGAGGTTGCCTTTGGTAAAGACAATCCGCAGAACTTTACCTTTGCCTATATCTCGGATTCGCATATTACGCATATCAAGGGCAACGAGTTTGTGCGTAACTGGGATCGGGGACTGATTCGTGCTGTCGCGGAGACCAACCTGATGGATCCGCGGCCTGATTTTGTATTTTATGGCGGCGACATTGCCCAGCTGGGTAAAAAGGAAGAAATCGATCATGGCCTCGAAATACTCTCCGGCCTGCGTGACAAAACCTATTATGTTATGGGCGAGCATGACTACTACCTGGATCTGGGAGAATACTGGCGCAAACAGCTGGGGCCAGACCACTACAGTTTCGACCACAAGGGCGTGCACTTTGTGGTACTCAACAGCATTTTGACATTTGATGAGTGGATGTATGACAAATGGTCAAGTGGCAAGGAACGTATGGGCCAGATGGCACGACTGGACAATCCGCAGGGCTCGCCCTTCATGGTCGGCCAGGCACAGCGCGACTGGCTGCAGAAAGATCTGGGCAAGGTCAGCAAGGACACGCCCGTGGTCGTGCTGTCGCATTCCCCGCTGCAAAAGATCTACAAGGGCTGGAACTTCTGGACCGATGATGCCGAGCAGGTACAGGCGATGCTGAAGCCGTTTGACAAGGTCACGGTGCTGTATGGCCATGTACACCAGATACAGACCAACCAGATTGGCAACATCAGTTTCCATGCCGCCATGGCAACCGCATGGCCGTGGCCCTATCCGTCGACATTCAGTCAACAGGAGTCATTTCTTCCCAAGCTCACCGTGGAAATGAATCGTGCCGATCCGTTCTTTGAACGGGATGCCACCGGCTGGCAATTTATCAATATGGCGACTGGTGACGTCGCAGTGAACTACCAGTTACCGGACAACCAGAACCGGACTGTTGCCTATGACAGCAAGCTCGGCCATCCGGTGGACAAGCAGTTCCAGGCAGCTGACAAACGTATCCCGCCACAAAACAACTACTAGTTTGAGGACATCGACCATGCATATATGCTTCACACGAGCTGGCTTTCACACAGCGATCGCTGCACTCGCCATCTGCTTCAACTGCACGGCTTCCGCAGATGTGTTTACCCAGGCAGATTTGGACCGCTGGCAGGCGGAATATGACTCCGTGGTGCAAAAAGGCGAGCAGCTTTTCCACGGTGGTCTGGGCAACGCCAATACGGTTTCCTGCGACCAGTGTCATCCGAATGCCAGCAACACGCACCCGGAAACCTATCCCAAGTTCCAGCAGCAACTTGGCAAGGTCGCACAGCAGTGGGAGATGATTAACTGGTGCATCATGAACCCGCTGGAAAGTGAACCATTGGCCGCTGATGATGCCAAAATGACTGCACTGCGGGCCTACATCAACCAGGAACGCCGCGGTGTGCCCATGGCACCAGGAAAACACTAGCCACTACTTTACGTCGTTCCCGGCTTCCCTGCCTCTTGCGACGTACCTGGATCCCTGTAGGCAAAAAAAACCCGCCTTGCGGCGGGTTGAAAACGCTTTTCAGCGTCGGAGGAGTCTTTACTACTACAGTGCATGACAAAACTTTCTCTGAAATAGTTCCTTATGTGCGTCCAGTCCGGGAACCTTGTCACAGCGCACTGTTGAGTCACTGTCTGCTTAGGCTAACGGCGGCAGGGATGAAATCTTTAGAAAAGCTTTAAACAGCTTTGCGCGCCGAAAACAATCGTAACTAGCTGTTTTATATTGCTATTATTTAGTTATCAAAAGCGTGCCATGGCTGTGCAGCCAGGCACTCGCACCGGTTGCAGTGAGAATACACCAGACGGCAAACAAGGCCCCCGGCATCGCCGTTTGCGGTGAGAAATGCGCCAGTGCCAGCGCCACACCCAGGCCGGCATTCTGCATACCGATTTCAATCGACAGAGTCAACCGGTGGTGCCCGTCAAAACCATACAATCGCCCCAGCCACCAGCCAGCGAGATACCCCAGCGCATTCAGCAATACCACCAGGGCAACAACCCAGACACCAACCGAGGCAATGCGTTCCTGGTTGGCCGCCACGGCATAGCTGCAGATAATAATAATCGCGATCGCAGCCACTGCCGGCGAGACAGCGCGCGCCATCACCAGGTAACGCCCCAGATATCTCCGTAACAGCATGCCCGCCCACAGGGGCAACACCACGGTAAGAATGATGGTCTGCATCATCGGCCAAAAGGGAATGTACAACAGTTTCCCGCCCAGGACTTCGACCAGCAGCGGTGTCAACAATGGTGAAAGAAATGTCGACACGGTCGTCATCGCCACGGAAAATGCCACAGCACCGCCAGCCAGATAAACCATCACGTTGCTCGCCATGGCACCGGGTGCGCAGGCGACGATAATAAAGCCCAGCTTGAGGTCAGGAGGCAACGGACTCAGCAACGCCAGCACAAAGCCCAGCAGTGGCATAACCGTATATTGCGTTGCCACACCAAGGCCAATTTTCCATGGCTTGCGCAGCGTCTGCCGTAACTCAGCCGCATCCAGTACGATGCCCATGGCAAACATGGTGGCCGCAAAAAACCACAGAAAACTGGACTTGAAGACCATGAACAGCGGTGGAAAAAAATATGCCAGCACAGCACCCAGCAGGGTCAGCACAGCCATCCTGCTGGCGATAAACTGGCAAACTGTTATGACGACCTTCATTGTTCCTCTGCCTCGCGTTACCCGGGTGCGGTGCAGGAGCGGCTTGCCGATGATCACACGGGCTGCCCCGGGCGAACCGAACTTACACGCACCTCGCGGTAATGGTACAGTGTCAAGCTGCAGTAGTGGGACTGACACCTGTCCCCGGCCGCGGTTAACTGACGTCAAACAACTATCCGGGAGCACTAGCAGTGGCTGATAAATTCCAGATAAATAGTCGATTTCCCGCTACGCGCATGCGCCGCATGCGTCACGATGAGTACACCCGGAGCCTGATGCGCGAGACACGGCTTGGGTGTTCTGACCTCATTTATCCGGTGTTCGTGCTCGATGGCGAACGGCAGCGTGAACCCGTCGCGTCCATGCCCGGTGTGGAACGTCTCAGTATCGATGAACTGCTGAAGGAGGCCGCAGAAATTCATTCGCTGGGTATCCCGGCCATCGCCCTGTTTCCCGTCACGCCTGCCAGCAGCAAGTCGGAAGATGCCCGTGAAGCCTTCAATCCGGACGGCATTGCGCAACGCGCTGTACGCGCCCTGAAGCAGGCGCTACCCGGACTTGGCATCATCACCGATGTCGCCCTCGATCCTTTTACCACACATGGCCAGGACGGTCTGATCGATGCAGACGGCTATGTCCTGAATGATGAAACCGTTGCGGTACTGGTGAAGCAGTCACTGTCACATGCCGAGGCCGGGGCCGACATCGTGGCGCCCTCTGACATGATGGATGGCCGCATTGGTGCCATTCGCACGGCCCTGGAACAGGGCGGCCATAGCAATACCCGCATCCTCGCCTATGCCGCCAAGTATGCATCCAGTTTCTACGGCCCGTTCCGTGATGCCGTGGGCTCGGCTGCCAACCTGGCCGGCGGTGACAAATACAGCTACCAGATGGACCCGGCCAACAGTGACGAAGCCCTGCGGGAAGTGGCCCTGGACCTGGAAGAGGGTGCCGACATGGTGATGGTCAAGCCCGGCATGCCTTATCTCGATATTGTGCATCGCGTCAAGAGCCAGTTCGGTGTGCCCACATTTGCCTACCAGGTCAGTGGCGAGTACGCCATGCTCAAGGCTGCCGCCCGGAATGGCTGGCTGACTGAACAGGCGGTCGTAATGGAATCATTGCTATCCATGAAGCGCGCCGGCGCGGATGCCATCCTGACGTACTTTGCTAAATCTGTCGGGCACTGGCTGCGCGCCGCCAGGTGACCAGCACTCGCGCAGCACTGGACCGTTATGCCGTAATGGGCAGCCCGGTTGCCCACAGCAAGTCGCCCCGTATCCACGCGCTGTTTGCCGGTCAAACCGGGCAGCGACTGACATACGAGGCCATCCGTGTCGAATCCGGGAAGCTGGCAGGCGCTGTTGGCGATTTTCTTGCCGCTGGCGGCAAGGGCCTGAATATCACCGTACCGCTGAAGGAAGAGGCCTGGTCGCTTGCGCAGTCGCGCAGCCGACGTGCCGAACGCGCCGGTGCCGTCAATACCCTGCTGCTTGAGCCTTCCGGCAAGCTTTTCGGTGACACAACCGATGGTGCCGGGCTGGTACGCGACCTGCTGCACAACCACGGTCGTACGCTGGTGCAAAAACGTTTATTACTGGTCGGTGCCGGTGGCGCTGCACGCGGCGTAATCGAACCGCTGTTGCAGGAACAGCCATCCCTGCTGGTTATCGCCAACCGCACGGCAGAGAAGGCCGTGACTCTTGCGCGGCTGTTCTGCGATCTCGGTCATATCGAGGGCTGCGGGCTGGACGACGTTACCGGCCAATCCTTTGATCTCATCATCAATGCGACTGCCGCCAGCCTCGCCGGACAGGTACCTGCACTGCCGGACAGCGTGGTGACGCCGGACTGCTGGTGTTACGACATGATGTACGCTGACAAAGCTACACCCTTCATGGAGTGGGCAGGACAACACGGCGCCGCTCACTGCCTCGATGGCCTCGGCATGCTGGTCGAGCAGGCAGCGGAAGCGTTTTTTTTGTGGCGGGGCGTGCGCCCGGATACCCGCCCGGTCATGCAGCAGATGCGTCACACGGGCTAGTCTGCACAGGCCTTGTGACGGTTCTTCACCTCCACATAATGTGCTGCCGAATACATCAGGAAAGCCTCTTCCTCCGGCCGCAGGACACGCGCCTTGCGGACCGGCGTCCCGACCCAGAGGAAGCCACCCTCAAGCTCCCGACCGGGCGGCACCAGACTGCCGGCACCGACGATTGCACCGGAATGGACCAGCGCACCATCCAGGACAGTGGCCGCCATACCGATCAGGCAGCGATCCTCGACAGTGCAGCCATGCAAAATGGCCTGGTGTCCAACGGTAATATCGGCACCAATGTGCAGTGCGAATCCACCCGGGGCAAATTCGCTGTCATGACTGACATGCAAAATGGTGCCGTCCTGTATATTGGTTCGGGCCCCGATATAAATGGAATTGATGTCGCCTCTGGCGACGACCATCGGCCACAGGGACACATCGTCTTCGAGTGTGACATCCCCTATAACCAGCGCGGTTTCATCCACGAAGGCACTCATCGCGATACGCGGTTTGTTACCTTCAAAATTTCTTACGGCCACAAGCAACCCTCTGAATGTCAGGCAATACCGACGAGTGTCGAGCATTGCAACTTTCTGAAAAGAACTACCGTCGAATAGTAGCAGACAGTACACTTTCAGGAGCATACCCTTGACTGGCGCAAGACCCGCAAATGAAGAGGTAAACCACGAATGACGAACCCCCTGCTGGCGCAGAACGCCCTGCCGCCTTTCTCCAGCATCAAACCGGAACACGTAAAACCGGCCATCGAGTCACTGCTCGTCGAGAGTCGCGCGCTGGTTGAACAGCTGCTGCAGCAGAACAGCCGCTACAGCTGGGAGAATCTGATCGAGCCGCTGGATGCGATGGACGACCGCATCAATCGCGCCTGGTCGCCGGTCAGCCACATGAACTCGGTCGTGAACAGTGAGCCCTTACGGGAAGCCTACAACGAATGTCTGCCGATACTCAGTGAGTATGCTACCGAGATGGGACAGCACGAAGGTTTGTACCGCGCCTACCGGCAAATTGCGCAGGACGAGGCCTACCAGCAACTCGACACTGCACAGAAAAAGGTCATCGACAATGCGCTACGTGACTTCCGCCTGTCCGGTATCGAGCTTGGCCAGGCAGACCGCGACCGCTACAAGGCCATACAACAGCAACTCTCCAGGCTCACCGCGCACTACAGTGACAATGTGCTGGATGCCACCAATGCCTGGCATAAACAGATCACTGACGAATCCCTGCTCGCGGGACTGCCGGAGGGCGCCCGTTCCCTGGCCAGACAAACCGCAGAACAACGCAAACTGGAAGGCTGGGTATTCACTCTGGAGTTTCCTTCCTATTACCCGGTCCTCACCTACGCCGACAACCGTGATTTGCGCGAGGAACTGTATACCGCCTATGTTACTCGCGCCTCCGACCAGGGGCCGCAGGCAGGCCAATGGGACAATACCGCGACCATGGAGCAGATCATGGTGCTGCGCCACGAAGCCGCACTGTTGCTTGAATACAGCAATTATGCGGAGCGCTCACTCGCCACCAAGATGGCGGAATCGACAGCCCATGTCTTGAGTTTTCTGGAAGACCTGGCGCAGCGCTCAAAACCGGCCGCGCAGCTGGAACTGGAAGAACTGCGCCAGTTTGCGCTGGATCACCATGCATGTGACGACCTGCAGGTCTGGGACATTGCCTATTACTCGGAGAAACTGCGGCAGGAGAAATACGCCATTTCACAGGAAGAACTGAAACCCTACTTTCCCGAGCCCCGTGTGATCAATGGTCTGTTTGCCATCGTGGCAAGGCTTTACGGGCTGCAAATCGAAGCCGTTTCGGGCATCGATACCTGGCATGATGATGTCAGCTTCTATCGCATCCGGGATGCAGCCGGTGAAGTCCGCGGAGAATTCTACCTCGACCTGCATGCGCGACCACACAAACGTGGCGGTGCATGGATGGATGAGTGCACTTCGCGCCGCCGCGACGCCACCGGCCTGCAAATTCCTGTTGCCTTTCTGACCTGTAATTTTTCTCCACCCATCGGTGCACAGCCCGCGCTGTTGACCCACGATGAAGTCATCACCCTGTTTCATGAGTTTGGCCACGGTCTGCACCACATGCTGACGCAGATAGATCATGTCGGCGTTTCCGGAATCAGCGGCGTCGCCTGGGATGCGGTAGAACTGCCCAGCCAGTTCATGGAGAACTGGTGCTGGGAACGCGAGGCACTGGATCTGCTTTCCGGGCACTTCGAAACCGGAGCAAAGATTCCGGAAGCGCTGTACCAGCGTATGCGTCAGGCAAGAAACTTCCAGTCGGCCATGCAAATGCTCCGGCAACTCGAATTCGCCATCTTCGATTTGCGGATTCATCGTGATTTCAGCGAGCTACACGGCGCACGTATACATGACACCCTGAACGAGGTCCGCAAACAGATTGCCGTAGTGCAACCGCCAGCGTTCAATCGCTTTGAAAACGGTTTCACGCATATATTTGGCGGCGGCTACGCGGCCGGCTACTACAGCTACAAATGGGCAGAAGTCCTTTCTGCAGATGCCTTTTCGGCCTTCGAGGAAAATGGTATTTTCTGCCGTGATACCGGCAAGAAGTTTCTCGAGTGCATACTGGAAAAGGGCGGTTCCCGGGACATCATGGAACTGTTTGTGGAATTCCGTGGACGCGAACCGACCATCGACGCGCTGCTGCGGCATAGTGGTTTGGCGGCATAAAAAGTATTTGCCACAGAGGGTGCAGAAGACACCGCGCGTGTAAATTCATCTCAACAATTCAGGAAGTCAGGGATGACTGACAAGATTACCGAGCGGATAATAGCTGCTGCAATTGAAGTCCATCGAACATTAGCACCGGGATTGCCTGAATCAATCAATGAAACTGCACTGTGTCATGAGTTCGATTTACAATCTATCCGCTATGAAACACAAAAATCCGTTGACGTTAATTTCAGGGACCTGATTATCATGTCAATGGCATTAAACGAGCCTCTTGATAACCGGCAGCTATTCAACTCTGTGCCCTCCGTGGCAAAAGTTTTCATCTGACAATGAAAATCGCCACCTGGAATGTGAATTCACTGAAAGTACGCCTGCCACAGGTGCTCGACTGGCTGGCGGTCTCGCAGGTGGATATCCTGTGCCTGCAGGAGACCAAGACCCTGGATGATAATTTCCCTGTTGCAGAAATTACAGCCGCTGGCTATCACGTGGTTTACTCGGGCCAGAAGACCTATAACGGCGTGGCCATCCTCAGCAAGGAACCGGCCACTGACATCATCACCGATATCCCGGGACTGGACGATCCGCAACGCCGTATCCTTGCGTCCACGGTCGGCGCTATACGGGTGCTTGACCTGTACGTCGTCAATGGTCAGGAAGTGGGCAGTGAAAAATATGCCCATAAACTACACTGGCTGGAACAGGTTACGGCGTTCATCAGCCATCAGCTGCAACAGCATGAGCGCTTCGTGGTGGTGGGTGACTTTAATATTGCCCCCGAAGACCGGGACGTTCATGACCCGAAGGCCTGGCATGAGCGCATTTTATGCAGCACCCCGGAACGGCAGGCTTTGCAAAAGATAATCGATCTTGGGCTGGCCGACACCTTCCGCCTGTTCGATCAGCCCGAGAACAGCTACAGCTGGTGGGACTATCGGGCCGCCGCTTTCAGAAGAAACATGGGGCTGCGCATCGACCTGATACTCGCCAGTCAGTCTCTGTCAGGCTTTTGCAGTAGCTGTGTAATAGACAAGGAAATGCGCCGTCTGGAGCGCCCCTCTGACCATGCGCCGGTTGTCGCGGAATTCATGTTGTAAAACAGGCGCGCAAGCCTGCCTCAAGATCAGGATACTGAAGCTCAACTGCCAGATCAGCGAGCATCTTCGTATTACTCATACGCCGGGAATCATTGAGAAACGAAAGCATGCCCGCTGAGAATACCTGCTGTGCCTCGGCGCGACTGACCGTGGGTGGTCTTGGCAAGCTGGCAGCATCGGCGACCTTGAAAAAGTAATCCGTCATGTTGCTGGGATGGCCGTCACTGACGTTATAGACCGTCCTGGCGTGTGGACTGCGCATGGCCGCGACGCAGATGCTGGCGAGGTCATCGGCATGGATGCGATTGGTATAGGGCGAATCCTGTTCGCGCAATACCGGCGTGCCCTCGCGTAGCCGTGCCAGAGGCAGTTTGTCCGGTCCATAGATCCCCGGCACACGCAACAACACCCACTGTATTTTGTGCGCATCACAGCCTGCCATTAACTGTTGCTCCGCATCCAGCCGGCGACGACCGCGCGCCGTGGCCGGATTGACGGCCCGTGATTCGGTTATCCATTCACCCTGGCAGTCACCGTAGACCGCGCTGGTGCTGATGTAGACGATGCGCCGTGGTGGCGCCTCAACATCCAGTGCCTGCAGAAATAGCTCCATGCGCAGGTCACGTTCTCCCTGCGGAGGCGGCGGTGCAAAATAAAACACTTCATCAAAACCAGCTGTCCATCCAGTCTTCGCGGCGGGCTGGTCCAGATCAACGCTGACCGGGGTGATACCTGACCGACCGAGTTGTGCTGCACTCTGACTGCTGCGGACACAACCGGTAACGCGACAGTTATCTGCCTGCAGCAAGGCCGCCACACGCCGGCCGATATAGCCACACCCCACGATTAGCACAGATTTGTACGGTTTATCTTGCATCATAAATCAGCGACAATGCCTGCCCGTTACCATTGTGTGCAAACCGCATGTCTTACCAGGTCACCATTCAGTCCAGCGGTCATACATTCAGCATCGAGCCGTCCGAGACGGTGCTCGATGCCGCATTGCGCCAGGGCATTATACTGCCGTATGGCTGCCGTAATGGTAAATGCGGTTCCTGTATGGGTGCTATCATCACTGGATCGGTCGGCTATCGCAATGGCCTGCCGCCGGCACTCGAGGCCGACGCTGCCGCACTCAACCAGGCATTATTCTGCCAGGCGCGTCCGGAGAGTGATCTGTGCATCAACATACGTGAAGTCGATGCCGCCCGGGATATCGAGATCAGAAGCCTGCCCTGCCGTGTAAACAAGCTTGAACAGCTGGCACATGATGTGGTGCGTATCTATCTGAAAATTCCCGAAGCAGAACGTATGCAGTTTCTTGCCGGCCAGTATATCGACGTGCTCCTGAAGGACCATGCCCCGCGCGCCTTTTCCATCGCCAATGCGCCGCACGATGATGATTTCATCGAGCTGCACATCCGCATTGTCAGCGGCGGCTTCTTCAGTGAGCAGGTTCTCAACCAGATGCAGGAAAAAGCCATGCTGCGCATCCGGGGCCCCCTGGGTACCTTCTTCCTTCGCGATGACAGCAAGCGTCCGGCAATTCTTATCGGCGGCGGCACCGGTTTCGCCCCGCTCAAGGGAATGCTGGAACATGCTTTTTACAGCGCTGTCGGCAAACCCCTGCACCTGTTCTGGGGGGTACGCGCAAGGCGTGACCTGTATCTGGACACGCTACCGCAGCAGTGGCTGAAGTCTCATGAAAACTTCCGCTACACGGCGGTCCTGTCTGAACCGGTCGCAGCTGATGGCTGGCAGGGCGAAACCGGCTTCGTCACCGACAGCGTCCTCAGGCACTACCCGGACCTGTCAGCCTATGATGTCTACATGAGCGGACCACCGGTGATGGTCGAGACCGGACACCGCCTGTTCCTCAAGCACGGGCTGGATGAAAAGCGGTTTTTTTCAGATGCGTTCGAATACGCCGCACTCTCAGACAAGCTGAAATAAACCCGGTTCCGCATACAGGCGCTTCTGAAAGCGGGTTTGCTGCCGGGTCGGCAGGGTGATAGCAGCATTCGGACTGATTCAGGCATGCCCTGCAGGAGTGGTACTCGAATCGCACCGGAGACGACGCTCCTGCTGGAAGATCTATACCGTGACGGGTTCAAGCAACTCGCGTTGCTGTATGGCCGCAGCGATCGCTTCGTCACTCGCATTGGCGGCGATTACCGGCGCATGAACAAATCCCAGTTGCTGTGCCAGCGCTGCCTGGCGTATACCGATGACCACCAGTGGAATATTCAGCAACAGCGGCTGCCCTTCTGATCCGGCCATTGTCAACAGGTTCTGCAGCGACTCGTTGCTGGTGATTGTGATGCAGTCAAGATAACCGGGCTGCAGCAATGCCTGCATGCGCCGCGCATCCACCACAGGGCACTTGCGTTGATAGACCTCAACATAGTCAACATCGGCGCCGCGCGCGAGCAGAGTTTCGCGCAGTACTTCACGTCCGCCGTTGCCGCGAAAAATGACGACACACTGACCCGACATATCCTGCAGCTCATCCAGAGCCAGCAGGGCTTCACTGTTGTATTGGTGCTCGGGCAGCAGGTCGACGGACAGGCCATATGGCAGCAGCGCCTCCGCGGAGCTCGCGCCGACCGTGGCAATACGCGTGTTCTCGGGCCACTCACGGCGATTGAGGATAAACTCAATGCCCGTTTTGACCGCATTGACACTGACGAATATCGCCAGGTCATAGTCCTCCAGCGTATCGGTTACCGCCTCGAGGCGGTAGCTGTCAGCCGCCTCGAGAATTTCAATTGCCGGTTGCTGGATGCACTCATAACCCGTGGCTTCAAGCAACCTGCACAGGCGTGCTGCCTGCCCGGCCGGACGGGTAACGAGGATGCGTGACCTAGCGTTCGGCACTCAGCAACTCATCCAGAATAGACCGGGCACCCTGCGACAACAGCTCATCGGCAAGTTGCCTGCCCAGTGTTTCAGCATGCCTGGATGCGCCACGGAGATCGCTACGAATAATGCGGCTGCCATCCGGACGGCCCACCAGACCACGCAGTTCGAGGTCGTCGCCGTTCAGCACCGAATACCCTGCGACCGGTGCCTGGCAACCGCCAGCCAGCGTGGCATTCATGGCACGCTCTGCCTGTGTCCTGTACAGTGTTTCATCATGGTTCAGTGACATGATCAGTCCCCTGATGCGCTCATCATCGGTGCGGCATTCAATGCCGATCACGCCCTGAGCAATCGCCGGTAACATTTCTTCCGGCGCCATCTCACGGGTGATACGCGCCGACAGGCCAAGGCGTTTCAGGCCGGCACAGGCGAGTACGATGGCGTCATAGTCACCGCCATCGAGCTTGCCGAGACGGGTGCCCACATTGCCACGCAGGTCCAGAATCTGCAGATCGGGGCGTCTGGCACGCAACTGGCACTGGCGCCGGAGACTGGAGGTACCTACCCGTGCCCCTTCCGGCAGGTCGTCTACCGATGCGTAGCGGCCGGAGACAAAGGCATCGCGCGGGTCCTCGCGCTCCAGGATGGCACCGATACACAGCCCTGACGGCAACTCGGCCGGCACGTCCTTCATGGAATGCACCGCAAGGTCCGCACGCCCTTCCAGCATGCCCTGCTCCAGTTCCTTGACGAACAGGCCCTTGCCGCCAATCTTCGCCAGCGGACTGTCCAGAATGCGATCACCCTGGGTGCTCAGCTTCACCAGCTCCACCCGCAGCCCGGGATGCAATGCCAGCAGGCGGGCGCGCACATGCTCCGCCTGCCATAGGGCAAGCGGGCTTTTACGTGTCGCTATACGTATCAGGTCAGTTGACATCAGTCACTGTCTCACCATAGCAGGGAAAATCCGAAAAAGTACCGACGCATCGTTCCGGCGTATGCCGGAATCCAGTAGTATCAACAGCCTGGACCCCGGTTTTGGCAGGGTGACGATGTGTTCATGACTCGCGTTAACAGGATTCGATGAAACGATTATACAGTCTGGCGCCTGGAGTAGCTGCATACTTGTGGCTGGCAATTGCCCCTTTGCATGCAGAAGTGCGGGTACCCGTAGCTAAAAACCTGCAACAAGAAGGCCGCCTTGCACAATCGCAACAACTGCCGATCCTGCTGACCTTCACTTCACTTGTATGTAGTTACTGCGAACTGCTGGAGCAGGATTTCCTGCAGCCCATGCTGCTTGGCGGCGACTACAGTGATAAAGTCATTATCCGCAAACTGGAACTGTACCAGGGCGCGACGGTCATCGATTTCAATGGCGAGTCAGTCCCGGCCAGTGAGTTGGCCGACCGCTACCGGGTATTCGTTACACCCACCCTGCTGTTTGTGGACGGCAACGGCCGCGAACTTGCCGAGCGCATGCTTGGCATTAATACACCGGAACTATACGGTGGTTACCTGGACAATTGCATCGAGACGGCATTGCTGACTATCAGGGATCCCCGGGCGGCCGCCCGCCTGACGGGGTGTCAGCTGCAACATATCGAGCGCAGGGACACGGTCTTCACGACTGCCGCGCCTTGACGAGCTTGCGAACCTCGGCAAGGTGACGCCGGCTGACTTCCAGTGTCTGCTCAACCCCCGCCAGTATGACCTGCGCACGTCCATCTTCGTCTTTTCCCAGACCGCTGATAAAGCGCCTTGCAACCAGCGCGTTGCGGTGAATCCGCACAAAGCTGGCGGAAAATTCCTGCTCCAGTGACTTCAGCGTCTCCTCGATCAGCAACTGCGTGTCTGCCGTGCAGACGACCACATATTTCTGGTCGGCCTGAAAATAGCGAATATCGGTAACCGGGATGAGCTGCAGGCTGCCACGGACATTGGCGCAGATGCTCTGCCGCACTCCGGTCCCGATCCCGGCTTCCTGCAGGGAGGTCACCTGTACCCGTGTCATGCGCTGTGCATGCATCAGTGCATCTTCCAGACGCTCGCGCCGCACCGGTTTCAGCAGGTAATCGACAGCATGTGACTCAAAGGCCTGCAGCGCATAATCATTGTAGGCCGTGGTAAAGATAATGGCGGGTGGCTGCTGCAGTAACTGCAGGTGCCGGGCCGCCTCCAGGCCGTCCATCCCGGGCATGCGAATATCCAGCAACAGTATCTCCGGCTGCCTGTCTTCACATTGTTGCAGTGCCTCGTGGCCATTGGCCGCTTCGCCACAGACCTCGTAGCCACCGATCTCATCGAGCATTGAACACAGCCGTGCGCGTGCCGGTACTTCGTCGTCGACAACCAGCACCTTCATGCGATGATCACCTCCGGGAAGCGCATAATGACCTTGTACATACCCTCATCATAAGACGTTAGAAGCTCGGCACGCCCGCCAAAGGCGATCTGCAACCGTTGCCGGATGTTTTCCTGAGCAATACGGTTACCCTCACGTGGCTCGCCGCTCTCGGTGGCCGGCAGCGGATTACTGACGGCAATGGTCACCCTGTCCTGCAGGCAATCGCCGTCGACATGAATGGTCCCGCCCTCGGGCAATCGTTCAATACCATGATAGATTGCGTTTTCGAGCAACGGTTGCAGGGTCAGCGGTGGCATGCTCACAGCTGGCGGAATCCTGTCCACATTCCACTGCACCGAAAGCCGCTTGCCGAGACGCAGGGTTTCAATATTGAGATAGCGTTGTGCCAGCGTCAGTTCATCCGCAAGGGTACTCTGTTCGTGCGAGCTGTTCAGCGAGGCGCGAAACAGGTCGGATAAATCTTCAATAGCTGACTCGGCGCGTTCCGGCGCAGTGCGAGTTAACGCAGCGATGGTATTCATGCTGTTGAACAAAAAATGCGGGCGTATTCGTGCCTGCAATGCCTGGATTCGGGCGCGCGCCTCGGCCTTGAGCTGTTGCCGCCACTGGAACTGGACATACAGGTAACGCAGCACGACCGCCGCAACGACTGTACTGATAATCAGGTTGCGCAACAGGAAAACCGCGTGCTGACTATCATCAATCTGTGGAAAAAGCGTACTTGCAACCATCAAACCGAAGGCAATCTCGCTGATAACCGCCGTAACCAGCAACACCAGCAGGTAGCTCACCAGTGCCGCCACCGAGTTGCCAAGACGCGCCAGCAGCAACCGGCAAACACACAGCAGGGCTGCACTGGTCAGTGCTATCCACTGTATGAATACCGAGATCAGTCCGAGATTTGCCCACGGATTTTCCAGTACGCCCGGGCTGACCAGGGTCAAAATGAAGGCCAGCAGTTCGGCAATCACTACCACCGCGAACACCATGCGTACATCACAGAAGCTGGGCAAAAAGAACGACTCGGCCGTCTCGATCGCGAACTGTTCTGCTGGCCGGGGTGAACTCATGGCGGCAGTTTCAACCCTCTCTTGCCGGTATGCAAGTCGTGCAGGGCCACGACTCCACGGCTGCCATGCACTGTGCAAATGGCAAACGCAAACCCGATCCGGATTGGTTATACTGCGCCAAAACAGGCACCCCGGTTAACGACATGACAAACGAAAACACTTCTGAAAAACCCTGGGGCGGGCGCTTCACGGAATCGACAGATGCCTTCGTCGAGGCCTTTACCGCCTCCATCGGCTTCGACCAGCGACTCTACCGGCATGATATCGCCGGATCCATCGCGCATGCCCGCATGCTGGCGCATGTCGGCATCATCAGTGATACCGAAGCCTGTGACATCGTTGCCGGACTGGAAGACATTCGCGCCGACATCGAGCGAGGTGACTTTGCCTGGTCCGTCGAGCTCGAGGATATCCACATGAACATCGAGGCACGGCTCATTGGACGCATTGGCGAAACCGGTAAGAAACTTCATACCGGTCGTTCCCGTAATGACCAGGTCGCTACCGATTTGCGTCTCTATCTGCGCGATGAAATTGACAGTCTGTGCAGCGCGCTCAACAGGCTGCAGAGCGTACTGGTCGATATCGCTGATCGCGAAGCTGACACCGTTATGCCGGGGTTCACGCACCTGCAGGTCGCCATGCCCGTCAGCTTCGGGCATCACATGCTGGCCTGGGAAGCGATGCTGGCACGAGATCATCAGCGCCTGCTCGATGCGCGTAAACGGGTCAATATCATGCCACTGGGCGCGGCGGCGCTGGCTGGCACCGGCTTTCCGATTGACCGGGAATTTACCGCGGCACTGCTCGGCTTCGACGCGGTCGCGGCCAATTCGCTGGACGCCGTCAGTGACCGGGATTTCGTGATTGAATTCAGTGCGGCAGCGTCACTTATCATGATCCATCTGTCCCGCTTTTCAGAAGAGTTGATACTCTGGTCATCGGCACAATTCAGCTTTGTTGAACTGCCAGACCGCTTCTGCACCGGCTCCAGCATCATGCCACAAAAGAAAAATCCGGATGTCCCGGAACTGGTGCGTGGCAAGAGCGGCAGGGTTACCGGCCACCTGATCAGCCTGTTGATGCTGATGAAGGGTCAGCCGCTCGCCTATAACAAGGACAATCAGGAAGACAAGGAACCGTTGTTCGATACCATTGACACCCTGCAGGGTTCATTGCGGGTGTTCGCCGACATGATGCCGGCCATCACAGTGCACCATGCCCGCATGGCCGCCGCCGCGCTGCAGGGTTTTTCGACGGCCACTGACCTGGCAGATTACCTGGTAAACAAGGGTATCGCCTTCAGGGATGCGCATGAAATCGTCGGCCGCGCCGTGCGCTTTGGCATAGACAACCACAAGGATTTGTCCGCCATGTCACTGTCGGAGCTGCGCGCATTTTCCAGCCAGATCGATGAAGACGTGTTCGCGGTACTCAAGCTGGAAGGCTCCATGGCCGCTCGCAACCATACAGGCGGAACGGCACCCGAGCAGGTGCGCAAGGCGGTGTCCGCCGCCCGGCAGCGATTGCAGCAACCCTGAACCGGGACCCGGGCACAGGCACATTTTCCGACAACACCTGACGAATCACTAACCGGAGCTTGAACAGGCTTATGAAAGAACTCCCGCATTCAACCGCACAATCACTATTGCAGAGCTGCCCGATTGCCATGCTGCTGATCGCTGACACCGGAAAAATTCAGGGTTTTAACAGGGCGTTCGCAGCGCTGGTCGGTGAAGCAGCCAGCACCCTGGAGGACGCGGCACAGGTGGATGGACTGCTCGCCCCGCTGCTGGGAGCGGGCACCGTCATCAACTGGATCATGCCGGATGGCGATGCACGCTGGCTGGCAGTTGAGACCTGCGCTATCGATCATGCGCCGGGTGTCACGGCCCGGTTTTATCAGGACGTCACCGAAAAGCTGCGTCTGAAAAAAGAACGCGATTCACTGCAGGACCTGCTCGGGAAGCTGGCCATTCATGATGAACAACGGCCCAGTCTGTTGAGTCGTTACGGGCTGCAGGTATCGCTGGAGCCACTGGTATCCCGCAGCCGTCGCTACAACAGTCCGCTGTCACTGGTGTCTATCAACGTCGAGACCAGTCACAATCGCGACAAGGCGATCACCAAAATCGGCTACCTGTTAAAGGATCAGACACGCTGGGCAGATCTGGTGGGCTGCAATGCGAATCACGACTTTATACTTATTCTCCAGGAAAGCACCCAGGACGCTGCATTGCAACTGGTAGACAAGCTGGTATCACGCATCGCACAGATGAACGAGACCGGAGAGCACAAGATTCGCGCCTGCTTCGGTGTGACCCGCTGCCAGCGAAATGATGATGCAGATACCATGCTGGAGCGTGTGGAAGCGGCGCTCGCTGAAGCACGCCAGAATGACAGCGGTACCGCGATCGCGGTCTAGGGCCCCGTCAAACGTTATCCTGATCCAGAAGGCGAACCAGCCAGTCACGCACGTCACTAACCTCTTGCGGGCACAGTGCATGCTGCATCGGGTAGTTGTGCCAGTCCACGCCATAGCCAAGCTCCTGCAGCCTGTCGCGTGACTGCAATGCCAGCTCAACCGGGACCACCGGGTCCTGCATGCCATGCGCCATCATGATGGGTATCCGGCTGTTGGCAACCGCTGCCTCGGACGCCAGATTATCAGCCAGCGGGAGATAGGTGGACAAGGCCAGGATACCGGCCAGTGGCTGCGGGTAGCGCAGCCCGGTATGCAACACGATGGCACCGCCTTGCGAGAAACCTGCCAGGACGATCCGTGCAGCCGGGATGCCGGCTTCGACTTCCCGCTGGATCAGGCTGCGCAGTTGTTGTTCGGATTCGCGAATGCCCTCACTGTCCTCTCCCCGGCTGAAATCAGCGGCCTTGATGTCGTACCATGCCCGCATCACCATGCCGCCGTTGATGGTCACCGGCCGACGTCGCGCATGCGGCAGGACCACGCGCACTCCCAGCGCATCGACGATACCCAGAGACGGGATCAGCGGCTCGAAATCGTGGCCATCCGCGCCCAGACCATGGAGCCAGACCAGGCAGGCACGCGGGGTGCCGCGTGGATTGATTTCAACAGCTTCCGGATTTGAATTGTTCATGATGCCTAGTATGCCGGGTTGGCATTGGGTTTGCTGCATTCTCACCGTATACTGGCGTTACCCTATCAGGATATACGCCATGAAAAGCCGTCTTCCACTCCGCTTGCTGTTGCTGGTCTGTACTGTCTGGCTGCTTGGCTGCGGGCAGAAAGGTCCTTTGTACCTGCCCGACAAACCCGAACAACCGGCAGAGAGCGATACCAGCAATTCTCCCGACACCTGATACACCTCCCGGCATGGATTACTTCAACTACCACGATGGCCGTTTGCGGGCGGAAGCGGTCGATCTTGGCGAAATTGCCGAGCGCTTTGGCACGCCCTGCTATGTCTATTCACGCGCGACACTTGAACACCACTGGCATGTCTTCGACGATGCGCTTGGCGCCCATCCTCACCTGATTTGTTACGCCGTAAAAGCCAACTCAAGCCTCGCTGTACTGCAGGTGCTGGCTGCTCTCGGCTCGGGTTTCGACATCGTATCGGCAGGGGAACTGGAACGCGTCTTGCGGGCCGGCGGTGACCCGGCGCGCATCGTATTTTCCGGCGTTGGCAAACGCGCCACCGAGATGCAGCGCGCACTGGAGGCAGGCATACGCTGTTTCAACGTGGAATCGGAGCCCGAACTCATGCGCCTTGAGAGTATCGCCGCTGCCACAGGACACGTCGCGCCGGTCTCGCTGCGCGTCAACCCGGATGTCGACGCACGCACACATCCCTATATTTCCACGGGTCTGCGTGACAACAAGTTTGGCATTGATGCTGGCCATGCACTGCAGGTGTATCGCCGTGCAAGCGATCTGCCGCACCTGCGGGTCACCGGAATTGACTGCCATATCGGTTCGCAGCTGACCGATACGGCACCGTTTGTGGATGCCCTTGAGCGGGTATTACAACTGCTGGATCAATTGCAGTCAGAGGGCATCGAACTGGCGCATATCGACCTCGGTGGCGGTCTCGGTATTCCCTATCGCGCCGGTGACAATCCGCCGCTGCCGGCTGACTATGCACATGAACTGCTGGCCCGTCTCTCGGGCCGTGCACAGGAACTGCTGCTGGAACCGGGGCGCGCCATTGCCGGTAATGCCGGGATTTTACTGACGAGCGTGGAATACCTGAAACATACCGCGCACAAGAATTTCGCCATTGTCGATGCCGCCATGAACGACCTGCAGCGCCCGGCGCTGTACAACGCCTGGCACGACATCGTGCCGGCCCGGCCACGCGAGGGGCCTGCGACGCGCTATGATATCGTGGGCCCGGTGTGCGAAACCGGTGACTTTCTTGGCAAGGATCGTGAGTTGCTGCTGGCCGCTGGCGATCTGCTGGCCGTACGTTCAGCCGGTGCCTACGGATTCAGCATGAGCTCAAATTACAATTCCCGACCGCGTGCAGCCGAGATCATGGTGGACGGTGAACAGGTGCATGTCATCCGCGAACGGGAAACTCTGGATGATCTCTATCGCCATGAACGACTGCTGCCCGCCTGAGACATGACGATGAAGTTCACCAAAATGCACGGCCTTGGCAACGACTTCGTCGTCATTGACGCTATCAGCCAGTCGCTGTCACTGACGCCACAGCAAATTCGGCACTGGTCAGACCGCCACTTCGGCATTGGTTTTGACCAGTTGCTGCTGGTGGAGGCCGCCACCGCCCCGGAGGCCGACTTCCGCTACCGGATCTACAATGCCGATGGCGGAGAAGTCGAACAGTGCGGCAACGGTGCGCGCTGTTTTATGCAGTTCGTTCGAGACCAGGGCCTGACAGAGAAATCGCAGTTGCTGGTAGAAACACTCGGCGGGCCGCTGCGGCTTGTACAACAGGCAGACGGCCTGGTGAGCGTCGACATGGGGGTACCCCGGCTGGAACCGGCTGACATCCCCTTTGTCGCACCCGTTCGCGAGAGCAGCTACACGCTGGAGGTGCTTGACCAGCAGCTGCAGATCGCGGCCGTGTCGCTGGGAAATCCGCACGCCATACTACGGGTCGATGATGTCGAAAGCGCTCCTGTCGCCAGTATCGGCCCGGCCATCGAGACCCATCCCCGCTTTCCCGCGCGTGCCAATGTCAGCTTCATGCAAATTTTGGATGCCGAAAACATTCGTTTGCGGGTATTTGAACGCGGTGCCGGAGAAACGCTGGCCTGCGGCAGCGGTGCCTGCGCCGCCGTCGTTGCCGGCAGGCTGTGGGGGCACCTCTCAGGAACGGTCAAAGTAGTCCTGACAGGTGGTGAACTTGTGGTAAGCTGGGCGGGAGAAGGGCGGCCGCTGCTGATGACCGGGCCGGCCACCACGGTCTACCAAGGACGTATTGAACTATGACGACATCTCAGCAGACTCAATCACCGGCACTGCCTCTGGAAGAAAAAACGGTAGCCGATTATCTGCGGGACAATCCCGAGTTCTTTCAAAACAACGTCAGCCTGCTGGCCTCCCTGCAAATTCCGCATGCCATCAGTCCTGCCGTTTCACTGGTTGAATACCAGGTCAAGGTACTGCGCGACCAGAACAGCCAGTTAAAACGCAAGCTCATGGACCTGGTACAGGTTGCCCGTGACAACAATCGTCTCAATGAGCGCATGCACCAGCTGACGCTGGGCCTGATCAAGGCGAATTCGCTGGAAGCACTGCTGGATACCCTGCGTGTAAACCTGCTTGGTGAGTTCAAGGCTGATACTGTCATACTGCGTCTGGCTGGCATGACCGAGGCACAGACACGTGAATGCGGCATTGATTACTATGATCCGAACGCTGCCGAGCTACAGCATTTTGATGTCTTCCTGAAGAACTCACGGCCACAGTGCGGGCGATTCAAACGGGACCAGTTGCAATACCTGTTTGGCGACCAGACACAGGCAATTGAATCGGCGGCCCTGATACCGCTGGGTCATCACTGCAAGCTCGGCCTGATGGCAATCGGCAGCCAGGAAGCCAGTCGCTTCCATCCCGGTATGGGTACACTGTTCCTGACTCATCTGGGCGAGTTGATGGAGCTGTGTCTGACCGGACATCTCGTTACCGACACCCCTCACACCGACTGAGCCCGGGCCGGACAACCCCGGATTGCGACCGCAGCGCGAGGTGAACCCTACCCGGCACTGGATCGACCGGTTCCTGCATCACCTGCATACCGAGCGGCGGCTGTCTGACAATACCCGCAAGCACTATCTGCGTGATCTGCTTGAGTTGCAGGCATGGTGTGAAAACGCCGGTATCAACCACTGGCATGCGCTTGATACCCGGCAGGTACGGCACTATGCAGCCCACTGCCACCGGCGCGGCTTGAGCGGACGCAGCATCCAGAGACGCCTCTCGGCACTGCGCAGCTTCTTCAACTACCTGCTGCGCGAGCAGGCCGTTACCCTGAATCCGGGACTGGATGTACCCGCGCCGAAAGCTCAACAGCACCTGCCGGATACCTTGAGCGTGGATGACATCGCAAGACTCCTGCAGGTCGACACCGGGGACATGCTGCTGGTGCGTGACCTCGCCATGCTGGAGTTGATGTATTCATCCGGACTGCGGCTATCCGAACTGGTCGGCCTTAATCACGGCGACGTGGATTTTAATGACCGCACCGTGCGGGTCACCGGCAAGGGCGCGAAGACCCGGGTGTTGCCGGTGGGCGCCAAAGCCATTGGCGCCTTGCAGGCCTGGCAACAACTGCGCCCGCAACGGGGGAGCGAGACCGCGGTCTTTACCGGTCGCAGTGGCAAGCGTCTGGGAGTCCGTGCCGTGCAACAACGCGTCAAATTTATGGCGCGTCGTCAGGGTATCCCGGGCAACATTCATCCGCACACCCTGCGGCACTCCTTTGCCAGCCATTTGCTGGAATCCAGCGGCGACCTGCGGGCCGTACAGGAATTGCTCGGGCACGCGGATATCAGCACCACGCAGGTCTATACACACCTTGATTTCCAGCACCTTGCACAGGTCTACGACAAGGCGCACCCGCGCGCGCGCAAATCAAAATAACCCCGTATTTATTTATTAAAACCGCTTTCTGTTCAGCCTCATTGCCCCAATCCTATGGTGTACAATCGTACGCCCTTTTGCGGAGGCTCACTGTGGATCAATTTCGCGGCACAACCATCCTGTCCGTTCGACGCGGCGCGGCCGTCGCCATCGGTGGCGACGGCCAGGTCACCATGGGCAACACCGTCATGAAAGGCAATGCCCGCAAGGTACGGCGCCTGTACAACGACCGGGTAATCGCCGGTTTCGCCGGCGGTACCGCCGATGCGTTTACCCTGTTCGAACTCTTTGAAGGCAAGCTGGAGAAGCACAGCGGCCAACTGACGCGCGCAGCGGTTGAGCTGGCCAAGGACTGGCGTACCAACAAGATGCTGCGCAATCTTGAGGCGCTGCTGGCCGTGGCTGACAAGGAAACCTCGCTGATTATCAGCGGTAACGGAGATGTGATCGAACCGGAAAACTCGCTCATGGCGATTGGCTCGGGTGGACCCTATGCGCAGGCCGCTGCGCGTGCGCTGCTGGAAAATACCGCTATGGACGCACGTGCCATCACGGAAGCGGCCCTGAATATCGCTGCTGATATCTGCATCTACACGAACCGGCAGCTGACACTCGAGGAATTAAGCGTCTGACTGTCAAACCTCTTCAACCTTCGAATTACAGAATCAGAATATGTCCGAAATGACCCCCAGAGAAATTGTTCAGGAGCTGGACAAACATATTATTGGCCAGGATGCCGCCAAGCGCGCGGTCGCCATTGCCTTGCGCAATCGCTGGCGGCGCATGCAGGTCGGTGAGCAGCTGCGCGGCGAGATTACCCCGAAGAATATCCTGATGATCGGTCCCACGGGTGTCGGGAAAACAGAGATTGCCCGCCGCCTGGCGCGACTCGCCAATGCCCCCTTCATCAAGGTCGAGGCTACCAAGTTCACCGAAGTGGGCTATGTCGGTCGCGACGTCGAGTCTATCGTACGTGACCTGGTCGATGCCGCCATCAAGCTGGCGCGTGAGACCGCCATGGACAAGGTGCGCCATCGCGCCGAGGATGCCGCGGAAGAGCGCATCCTTGATACCCTGTTACCGGCACCCAAAAGCATTACTACGGATTCGGCAGACAGCAGCGCATCCGAAACCCGACAGAAATTTCGCAAGCGTCTGCGCGAGGGCGAACTCAACGACAGGGAAATCGAGATCGAGCTCTCGGTCACTCCCATGGGTGTGGAAATCATGGCACCTCCCGGCATGGAAGAGATGACCAGTCAGCTGCAGGGCATGTTTCAGAATCTCGGCGGCAATCGCACCAGGACCCGCAAGCTGCGCATCAAGGAAGCCCGCAAGCTGCTGTGCGACGAAGAGGCCGCCAGAATGATCAACGAGGATGATCTGAAACACAGCGCGCTCGAAAATGTAGAACAAAACGGTATCGTGTTTATCGACGAAATTGACAAGGTCACGCGGCGTGGCGAATCCACGGGTCCGGATGTCTCGCGTGAAGGTGTGCAGCGGGACCTGTTGCCACTGGTCGAGGGCAGCACTGTTTCGACCAAGCACGGCATGGTGAAAACCGACCATATCCTGTTCATCGCCTCCGGTGCCTTTCACCTTTCCAAGCCCTCCGACCTGATACCGGAACTGCAGGGACGACTGCCCATCCGGGTTGAGCTTGAGTCACTGGGCGCCGCTGAATTTACCCGCATCCTGACCGAACCGGATGCCTCCCTGACAGAACAATACAGTGCACTCATGGCCACCGAGGACGTCACCTTGGAGTTTTCCGAAAACGGCATTGCACGGATTGCGGAGATCGCCAGCCTGATTAATGATCGAACTGAAAATATCGGGGCGCGCCGCCTGCATACGGTCATGGAGCGCTTGCTGGAAAGGATTTCGTTCGAGGCCACAGATTGTGCAGGCCATTCACTGGTTATCGACGCAGCCTACGTCAATGAACATCTGGAGGCACTGGTCAAGGATGAAGACCTGAGCCGCTATATACTGTAAACAGTCGAGAGCCATTCCAGCACTGCCTACACACAGAGGACACCATGACAGAAGCGCCCAAACCCGTTGAGATCAACCTGCATCAAAAATCCCGGACACTGGAAATCAGCTATTCCGACGGCGAACGCTTCGAACTCAGCTATGAATTTCTGCGTGTGCATTCACCTTCCGCCGAGGTACAGGGCCATGGACCGGGCCAGGGAGTCCTGCAGGTGGGCAAACAGGATGTCATCATCACACATCTGGAACCGGTCGGCAGATATGCCATCCAGCCAACTTTTGACGACGGCCATGATACCGGCATCTACTCCTGGGAGACGCTCTATGATCTGGGCAAGAACAGGGACAGATACTGGAAAGAGTATCTGGAAAAGCTCGCAAAAGCCGGTCACACCCACCAGCCAGAAGGCTAAGCGGCTACTGCGGCGATTCAAATCAGCGGGCTGCTTTGCGAATGTTTCCCGGTTCAGGCCATAATGAAAATGACTATGCCAGACAAAACCACACATTTCGGCTTTCGCAGTGTGCCGGTCTCCGAAAAGACACGGCATGTACGGCAGGTATTCGATTCAGTTGCAGATAATTATGACTTGATGAACGACCTGATGTCGTTCGGCATCCACCGCCTGTGGAAGCGTTTTGCCATCAACATGGCCGCGCTGCAGCCGGGGCAACAGGTACTGGACCTCGCCGGCGGTACCGGCGACCTGGTGCGGCTGATGGCGCCCCTTGTCGGCCCCACCGGACATATTGTGCTGGCAGATATCAATGCCGCCATGCTTGAAAACGGTCGCCGGCGCCTGCTCGACAGGGGCATCTCCGGGAATGTTACCTTTGCACTGGCCAACGCCGAGGCATTACCGTTTGCGGATAACCGCTTCGATCTGGCGACCATGGCGTTTGGACTGCGCAATGTTACCGATAAACAACGCGCACTGGATTCCCTGTTTCGCGTGCTCAAACCGGGAGGACGGCTGCTGCTGCTGGAGTTTTCCAGGCCAGTCGCCGCATTGAAGCCCGCCTATGACTTTTACTCGTTTAAATTGCTGCCAAAACTCGGACAATTGATTGCCAACGATGCCGACAGCTACCGCTATCTGGCAGAATCCATACGCATGCACCCCGACCAGCAGACACTGCAAGGCATGCTGGAGCAAGCCGGCTTTGAACGTTGTGACTACCACAACCTGACGGGGGGTATCGTGGCGATTCACCGCGGCTACAAATTATGAAGCTGACATACCGACTGGCCCTGAGGCAGGCTGCGCCTCGAGGAAACATTTGATGCAATTGCCTGCCAGCGCCATCGCGGGACTGGAAGCAGTTATTAACCGCTATCTGCGGCTCGATCCGATGACTGGATCGCGCATGGTTACCCTGAGCGGACGCTGCATTGGCATTGAGCTACGCGGACTCGACCTGACCCTGTATGTGTTCCCCGACGAACACGGCATACAGCTCAGGGAACATACAGACAGCGAACCGGATACGGTACTGCGCGGCACCCCGCTGGGTATGGTGCGCCTCGGACTCGGCGGTAATACAGAAAAAACCCTGTTTTCCGGGGCCGTGGCCATCGAGGGTGATGTCGAGACCGGGCAGGCCTTCAAGGCTGTTCTGGATGACCTCGATATAGACTGGGAAGAACAGCTGTCAAGACTGACCGGCGATATCATCGCACATCAGCTCGGTCATGCGGCACGCCGTGGCCGCCGTGCCTTCCGGCTTGGCCTTGGCACCCTTGGAAATGACCTCGGCGAGTACCTGCAGGAAGAACTGCGGGTACTGCCGACTCGCGTTGAAGCGGCAAACTTCAGCACCGACGTTACCCGCATCAGCATGGATGTCGATCGACTTGGTGCCCGGCTGAAACGCCTGCAGATGCAGGCAGACAGGGATAGCAACACCTGACATGATACGGCCGGCTCAAATCATTCGACTGGTACATATCAATTTCGTACTGGCGCACCACGGACTGGATGAGATCATCCTCGCGACGCATCTGTTCCGTCCTTTCCGGTTTCTCTACTACCTGGCGCCTTGGAACTGGATTCCACGCACACGCGGCCCGCGTGGGGTGCGCATCCGGCGCGCCCTGGAGGACCTGGGACCCATCTATGTAAAGTTTGGACAAATCCTGTCAACCCGCCGCGATCTGTTACCGGACGATATCGCACAGGAACTGGCGCACCTGCAGGATGATGTTCCGCCTTTTCCCGGCGCTCAGGCACGCGCTGTGATCGAGGCTGCACTGGGTGCGCCAGTTGCAGAAGTATTCAAGCAATTCGACGAGTCACCGCTGGCATCCGCCTCCATCGCGCAGGTCCACGCGGCACAACTCAAGGATGGCACCGCCGTCGTCATCAAGGTTCTGCGCCCCCAAATCCGCCAGCAAATCAGACGTGATGTAAATCTGTTGTACACGCTTGCACGACTGGCAGAGCGCTACTGGCAGCATGGTCGCCGCTTGCGACCGTGCGAAGTGATTGCCGAATTCGAAAAGATTCTCTACGACGAACTCGACCTGTTGCGCGAGGCCGCCAATGCCTCGCAGCTGAGGCGCAATTTCAGCAGCACCGACCTGCTCTACGTTCCGGAAGTGTACTGGCCGTGGTGCCGTCCCGACGTCATGGTGATGGAGCGCATTTATGGCATACAAGTCAGTGATATCGGCGAACTGCGTGCACAGGGTATCGACCTGAAAACACTCTCGGAGCGTGGTGTTGAAATCTTTTTCACACAGGTATTCGTCCACAATTTCTTCCATGCCGACATGCATCCCGGCAATATCTTTGTCGGTGCTGACGGTCGCTATATGGCCGTTGATTTCGGCATCATGGGCACCCTTAATCCCGTCGATCAGCGCTACCTCGCCGAGAACTTTCTGGCCTTCTTTAACCGTGACTACCGGCGTGTGGCCGAGCTGCATGTCGAATCGGAATGGGTTCCCGAAGGGACCCGTGTTGATGAATTCGAGGCCGCTATTCGCACCGTTTGCGAGCCGATATTCGAAAAACCCCTGAATGAAATATCCTTCGGCAATGTACTGCTGAGGCTGTTTCAGACAGCACGCCGCTTTAACATGGAAGTGCAGCCACAGCTGGTACTGCTGCAAAAAACCCTGTTGAATATCGAGGGACTGGGCAGGCAGCTGTATCCGGAACTGGACCTCTGGAAAACCGCCAAACCGTTTCTGGAACGCACCATGAGTGAACAGCTTGGCGCACGTTCGTTACTGCGCAATCTGAAAGCAGGCTTCCCCGACTGGAGCAACACCTTGCCGGAGATGCCAGTACTGGCTCACCGCTTCCTGGAGCAGGCAACCAGCGGCAAGCTGCAGGTAGAATGGACTTCGCGTGACCTTAAACGCCTGCGAGTAGAACTGCGCCGGGCCAACCGGCGCAGTTTCAACGCCATCATTGGCACCGGGCTTATTGTGTCAGCAGCCATCATATATGGCCTGGATGGCCATGCGCCGTACATGGTCATGGACGCACCCCTGCTCAGCTGGCTCTGTGGAGGCCTTGGGTTATTCCTGCTGATTTTAAACTGGCCGGATAGCAGTGACCTGTAAGTAGTGCGACTGAAAGCAATGCTCGTGAAAGCCGATTTCAGGCGCGCTGCAGGCCCGCTTCGACTTCGTCACGCTTTTGTTTGCCAACCAGCAGCTCAATCAAGGTCAGCGTGAAATCCATCGCGGTGCCTGGACCGCGTGATGTGATGACGGTGCCGTCCGTGACGACCGGCGCCTCGCGGTAATCAAGCCCCGGAACGGTGAAGCTATCCAGTGCACCGGGATAGCTGGTAGCGCACTTGCCCTGGAGTATTCCCGCCTCTGCCAGCACCCGGGGCGCAGCACAAATCGCTGCCGTGTATTTACCCGCGGCAGACATGCTCCGCAGGCATTCAATAATACGCACATCTTCCCTCAAATTGTCTGCACCCGGCTGGCCGCCAGGCAGCACAATCATGTCGTATTCCTGTTCTAATGCACTCTCAAGGGTCATATCAGGCAGCAGTACCATGCCACGGGATGCACGCACCGGCGTTGCATCCAGCCCGGCTGACACAACCGTGATACCTGCCCGGCGTAACAGGTCAACCACGGTCACCGCTTCCAGCTCCTCGCAGCCCTGCGCTAGCGGGACAAGGACGTTTGCCATGCAAGCCTCCGTTCATTCTGCAGATCAATCAGGCGTGATACCGGCAGCAACTGTACACCATAGTGATGCAGATTTCCGAGCTCTTCCCTCAGGACATTCAGCGTACCCGGCAGCGGATGCCCGATGCCCAACGCGGTGCCATCACGCCTCGCAATCGCAATCAACTTACGGAACTGCACACGTACTGCCTCAGTGTCAGGGTCGTTATCGAGAAATACATTGCGGGAAATGTTCGGCACACCATACTCCCCGGCAAGCTGACTCGCGACCGTCTCCTTGGTGGTACGGCTGTCTACAAAAAACAGGTCGCCACGCAGGTTAATGGCCTGCATCAGCCACGCCATGTTACCGGGGTGCCGTGTCAGCAGACTGCCCTTGTGATTATTCAACCCGCTGACATAGGGAACCGCCGCAAGCTCGTCAGCGATTGCCTTCAGGAATTGCCGCTCCGTCATGTCAAGCGTCAGCGTGCCTTGTTCCACACGCTTGTTACCCTGATCAACCGCCTGCATCGGCAGGTGCAACATGATTTCCTTGCGATGCGCATGCGCCTGGCTTGCAAGGGCCTCAGTGAACGGCCCGTAGGGCAGGAAGGCGCAGGCAACCGGCCCTGGCAACGAGACGGCACGCATGCCAAGGTCACGCTGATTACCAAGGTCATCGATAATCAGTGCGATACCCGGCAAATTTCTTCCAGCATCGCCAGAAAAGGCATTTGCGGCGACGGTCACCGCAGACTGAAAAAACAGCCACATGGTAAGCGGAAGACACCATGTGGCTGTTTTTAATTTCATTTGCCGGCTGACTACTGCATGCGGTCCTGTAGTATCACCAGACCCTTCAACAGATTCAGCGCTTCATACAGATTGTAGTCTTCCATCGCTGACAAGCCGGCCCCGTCATCTTCGTCGTCGTCGGACTCGAGTTTGTCTTCTTTTTTGCCATTTTCGAGGTGCCCCGTCAGGTTAGCTTCTTTCAGTGGCTCGAATTTACTATCGATGGCGGCAACTTCAATACTCTCCAGTTCAATATCAGGTGTAATGCCTTCTGCCTGTATTGATCGTCCCGAAGGTGTGTAATACCGTGCTGTGGTTAACTTCAGCGCAGAATCACTACTGAGCGGCAGTATCGTCTGCACCGACCCCTTGCCGAATGTTTTAACACCCATGATGATGGCGCGCTTGTGATCCTGCAACGCACCAGCAACGATTTCAGAGGCGGAGGCCGAACCCTGGTTGACCAGCACAACAATCGGCGCACCATCAAGAACGTCGTCGGGTGTCGCATTGAAGCGCAGCCTGGAGTCAGCAATACGTCCCTCGGTATAGACGATCATGCCCTTTTTAAGAAAGGCGTCAGAAACGGCAACGGCGCCATTTAACACCCCGCCGGGGTTATTGCGCAGGTCCAGCACCAGACCCTGCAACGGAGCCTTGTTCTCTTTGTTGAGTTTCTCGATAGCGTCAATCATGTTCTCTGCTGTCTTCGACTGAAACTGGGAAATGCGCACATAGCCGAATCCGGGCTCAAGCAGGCGTGCCCGGACACTCTTTACCTTGATGACATCACGCGTGATATTAATTTTCAGTGGCTGGTCCAGCCCTTCACGCACGATGGTTAGCTCGATATCAGACCCGGGTTTGCCACGCATGATTTTTACCGCATCATTGAGCGTCATTCCCTTGACCGGGGTATCGTCCAGACGGATTATCAGATCACCGGCCTTTACACCGGCACGCTGTGCAGGCGTGTCATCGATCGGTGCAATGACCTTGACGAAACCGTTCTCCATACCAACTTCGATACCGAGGCCTCCGAACTGGCCGGTGGTACCAACCTGCAGTTCGGTAAACTCTTCCGAATCCAGGTAGGCAGAATGCGGGTCCAGGCCGGATAACATGCCACGGATAGCATTTTCTATCAGTTCCTTGTCGTCCACATCGACGACATAGTCGTTCTTGATGCGTCCAAAAACATCACTGAATGTGCGCAATTCCTCAACCGGCAAGGTCGCCTGGGCAGCTTCACGTTCGGCAAATACGCCATGTCCGATTGATACCATCACACCGGTGGCAAGGCCGGCCAGCACCAGCAGATAATTCTGTATATTGGGTTTCATTTATTTATTCCATACATGGTCAACGGGCAGTATAAACTCGCTGCTGTTAATGGTTGAATACCACCGCTGACAAGACAACAGGACAATATCACAGCGCCGGTTACAGCGGTATCGGCGCCCGCACTGAAAGCTTTCATCCGCCGACAATTCGTCACTTACCGCTAATGAGACACTATCCCGGCGGGTAATACCACTCGAAAGGGATGATTTATTTTCGACCTGTCTGGAGTGGTAACGGCTGACCGCTAAACCAGCCTGTCGGGTTGAACGGCCGCCCATCCTTGCGCAATTCCAGATACAGCCCCTCCTGGTCACGCCCGCCGCTGCTTCCGGCAGCAGCCACCACCGCGCCACGTTTCACCCAGGTTCCGACATCCTCGTAGAGGCTTCGGTTCCGCCCGTAAAGAGACATATACCCGTTACCGTGATCAATAATCAGCAACAGCCCGAAACCTCTTAACCAGTCGGCAAAGGCAATCCGTCCATTGGCGACAGCATGTACATCCGCACCGGCAAGCGTCGCGATGACTACGCCACTGGACTGCAATTCCCCGGAAGCCTGTTTGGCGCCGTACGGTTGTATTATCTTCCCGGCCACAGGCCAGTGCAGTTTACCCTTGAGCTGACGCAGGGAGGTGTAATCACCGCTTTCCGGTGGAACCTCACGCAGTGCCTGCTGCAATGATTGCAGCAGCGCCTGCAGGCGCTGCTCGTCCTGCTGCAAGGTGGATAATTCGCTCGTTCTGGCCTGCAGATCGCGCTGTAGCTGTGCAAGTATATTACGCCGCTTGTCCTGCTCGACGCCGAGATGCGCTGATTTTTCACGCTGCTGTAATCGTAACTGGACAATTTCTGCCTGCTGCTCAACAAGGTCCTGCTCGATACCATCCAGTCTGGCAAGCGTGGCACGCAATACATGAATACGGGAGGCGCGTGCGCGGGTGAAATAACCATGGTAGGTCATCATCCGTCCTACCATGGCCGGGTCTTGCTGGTTCAGCAACAGCTTGATCCGCTGTTGTCTTCCTGCGATATAGGCTGATTGCATATCCAGCCTCAGCGACTGACGCAGATCAGCCAGTGTCTGGCGTTCAGAGGCTCGATCCCTGTTCAGGGATTGTATTTTCTGGTCTGTCGCTGCTGCATCAACATCAAGCTGACGAAGTTGGGCGACGACTTTGCCGATTTCTGTTTCTGTCTTTTCCAGTGCGGCCTGCGTGGCCGTGTGCTGGCCGCGCATGGCTTCGACATCAGATTTGATGTCGTGAATGTGCTCACGCAGCTTCTGCAGCTTCTCACTCTGGGTGGCAATGTCATCAGCCACCGCACTCGCCGTCAGTAGCGCCAGTAACAGCGCGCCCGGCAGTGAAAGAAGCAGAGGCGAGGTCACTTTGACAGCGATAACAGGGAGACGCCGCAAGACTGACGGCCGGCGCACCTCAGCCACGCGCGTCGGCGACTGATTCCTGATCGCTGGCTTCGCTGGCTGCCGGCAGCAACTCCACCAGCGAGGAACCGGTCATATCCGGAGGTATCGGCATCTTCATCAACGCCAGCATTGTCGGAGCGATATCAGACAGGGCTCCGTTGTCCAGCATCTGTGCCGGACGCCCGACGTAAATCAGCGGCACCAGATTTGTCGTGTGTGCGGTATGCGCCTGGCCGGAGTGCTTGTCCAGCATCAATTCAGCATTACCGTGATCGGCGGTCACCAGCATTTCACCGCCATGGTTGTTCATCGCCTCAACGATCCGTCCGAGGCAGACGTCAATGGCCTCGATTGCCTTCGCAGCCGCATCAAATTTACCGGTATGTCCCACCATATCCGGGTTGGCGTAGTTGCAGATTATCACGTCATAGCTGCCTCCCTCGATTGCAGCAACCAGTTTGTCTGTAACTTCCGGTGCACTCATCTCCGGCTTCATGTCATAGGTGGCAACCATGGGCGACTTCACCAGTATCCGGTCTTCTCCTTCAAATGGCTTTTCCTGGCCACCGTTGAAGAAAAAAGTCACGTGCGCATATTTCTCGGTTTCAGCAAGCCGTAACTGGCGCAGACCGTTTTTTGCGACATACTCACCAAAGACATCCTTGAGACGCTCCGCCGGATAGGCGACCGGTACATCAAAGTCAGCCTTATATTCGGTCAGGCTCACAAAACTCCCGAGCCTTGGCTTGCGCTCCCGGACAAAACCGTGAAAATCAGGCTCAATAAAAGGTCGTGTGATCTGGCGCGCCCGATCTGATCGAAAGTTCATGAAGACGATGACATCGCCGTCCTCGACAGTGACCGGACTCCCGCCTGCCGGAACAATTGCGGTCGCCCTGACGAATTCATCACCCTCGTCACGCACATAAGCCATTTCCAGCGCACTCAGGGCATCCTCTGCCTGATATTCGGCTTTCCCCTGTGTGATCAGGTCATATGCGGCCTGAATACGCGGCCAGCGGTGGTCGCGGTCCATGGCGTAGTAACGACCGATTATCGAGGCAAATCGGCCGCCGCCCAGTGTGTCAAACAGATGTTGCGTAGACTCGATGGATGCGGCAGCACTGCGTGGCGCCGTATCCCGTCCATCCAGAAAGGCATGCAGGTAGACCTTTTTCGCTCCGCGCTGCAACGCCAGTTCCAGCATGGCATGAATGTGCTCTTCATGGCTGTGCACCCCACCGGGGGACAACAGCCCAAGCACATGGATCGCCTTGTCATGTTCTATCGCAAGATCAACCGCGTCGGTCAACGTGTGGTTCCTGAAAAATGAACCGGTTTTAATGGCACGACTGACGCGGGTAAATTCCTGGTACACAACGCGACCGGCGCCAAGGTTCAGGTGACCAACCTCGGAGTTGCCCATCTGGTCCGCAGGCAGCCCAACGGCGGCGCCCGAAGTACGTATCAAGGTGTGGGGATAATTGTTCCAGAGAGAATCCCAGACAGGCTTGTTCGCTGCAGCAATGGCATTGTGTTGTGATGTCTCGCTGTATCCCCACCCATCGAGGATAAGCAGCAGCATGGGCCTGGCGGTAGCGGTTTTGGATGTCTTTAGCTGCTTTTGTCTCATTTACCTAGAAAGAGTCTAAATCAGATTCCTGCGTGTTTTCCAGTGTTGCTGGCCGACAATTGACAAAAATTGTCCGGGCCAGCTGCTTATGTCAGCGTTTCAGCTTCTACTCTCTAGCCGAAACGGCTTATTATTGTATAATGTTTTAGTAATGAATGCAGTAAGCTATAATTAAATCAGTTATTTGAGGGGCAGCAGAATGGTTGTAAGCAGTGAAGCACTCATCACGCGCGATGAAGACATCGACCGCGCCTCGCGCTCTCTCAAGGCCATGTCGCACCCGTTACGGCTGAAAATTCTCTGTACCCTGGGCGACCAGGAACACAGTGTGCAGGATATCGTAGAACGTGTCGGTACCTCGCAAAGCAACATTTCACAGCACCTGGCTATTCTGAGAGACAAGGGAATTCTCGCCTCTCGCAAGGACGCCAACCGGGTTTACTACCGTGTCGGTGATGCACGTACCTTGCAGTTGATTGGCATGATGCGCGAAGTGTTTTGCCATAACCCATAATAAAAACCGCTTTATCACGACCCGCATTATCCTTGTCTTGCAACCTGATCCCCGAAACACCGATGGATACTCACCAGCTCATTGAATTTATCAGTAACCATCTTCTCCTGGTACTGGCGCTCGTCGCCATTCTCCTGATGCTGATTGTGTCCGAGGCGCAACAGCGCCTGAGTCGGGTCAAAGACGTCAGTCCCGGGGAGGCAACCCGCCTGCTCAACCATGAGCAGGCCATGCTGATTGATATGCGCGCTGACAAGGATTATCGTGATGGCCATATTATGAATGCCGTTAACGTACCGGAAAGCAAGGACGAAATCCCTGCCGCCCTTGACAAGCACCGTGATCGTCCGCTGATTGTTTATTGCCAGCGAGGACAGCGCTCAAAGGCGCTATGCAACAGGCTCAGCAAACAGGGTTTTGCCTCGGTATATAACCTGCAAGGCGGTGTTCTGGCCTGGCAAAAAGCAGAACTGCCATTAACCAAAAACAGCTAACCCGTTTTACAGATCAGTAGCAACGACAAGGAATCACTACATGGCGGATGAACAACAGGCAGCACCTCAGAGTGATGGAGAACAGAAATCCATTCAACCCCGTAAAATCTACCTTAAAGATGTCTCCTTTGAGACGCCAAACTCGCCTGGCATCTTCCTGAAAAAATGGAATCCGCACCTTGAACTGGAGGTCAGCAACAGCGCGGCACTGACCAATGATGGCCACCACGAGGTGGTACTGCTGCTGACTGTCACGGTCACGGTAGATGGTGAAACCGCCTATCTTGCCGAGGTCCACCAGGCCGGCATTTTTTCCATTACAGGCGTCGATCAAGAGCAAACTCAACAGATTCACCATGTCTTTTGCAACAGGCAACTCTATCCCTATGCCTGTGCCGCACTTTCCGACCTGGTCACAAGAGGTGGTTTCCCGCAGTTACTGTTACAACCGATCAACTTTGGCCTCATGTATAAAAAGCGGCTTGAGCAGGCCCGGGCGGCAGAGGCAACCCCGGCAGAAGACTAGTCTTCACAGCAACCTGAAGAAAGTCGCCCACCCTGCACCTTGATGCTCAATGACGGAATAACGGTTCTCGGCGCCGGCTCATGGGGCACGGCACTCGCCATCCGGCTGGCGACCAATCATAACAACACCTGGTTGTGGGGACACGAAGCGGGCTTCATGGCGAGGCTATCCCGTGAACGCCACAACCAGCAATTTCTGCCCGGGTTTGAATTTCCTGAAAAACTGACTATCGAATCCAGTCTGGCCAGCGCTGTTCAGGCCCATCGTGACCTGTTACTGGTGGTGCCCAGCCATGCCTTTCGTGAAGTGCTCACCAGGATGACGCCGCTGCTTGGCGAAAAATCACGCATTGCCTGGGCCACCAAGGGTCTTGAATACGGCAGCGGCACCTTCATGAGCGAGGTATTCGAGGATCTACTGGGATCGAGATACCCGGCAGCCGTCGTATCCGGACCCACCTTTGCACGGGAAGTCGCCGCAGGGCTGCCAACGGCGCTTACCATCGCCTCCAGCAACCCGGTCTTTGCCAATGACATGGCAAACCGTCTGCATGGCGGAACGATGCGCGTCTACACCAGTGACGACGTAGCAGGCGTGCAACTGGGCGGGACGGTAAAAAATGTCCTTGCGATTGCCTCGGGCATTGCCGATGGCATGCAACTGGGCGCCAACAGCCGTGCAGCGCTGATTACACGCGGCCTTGCAGAGATCATTCGTCTCGGCGATGCCATGGGCGCTCGCCGTGAGACACTGATGGGTCTGGCCGGTGTGGGTGACCTGATTCTTACCTGTACCGATGACCAGTCCCGCAACCGCCGACTCGGTCTGGCGCTGGGCAGCGGCACAACAATAGAGGTTGCCTTGCAGGACATCGGTCAGGTCGTTGAAGGCTACAATACCGCCCGGGAAGTACTGCGACTGGCAAAACAGTACCGGGTTGAATTGCCGATTTCCGAGCAGGTCTACCGGGTACTGCATGAAGGTTTATCGCCCACTGAGGCCGTGCATAACCTGCTCGCGCGCGATATCCGGTCAGAGTCAACCGACTGAACCCTTGAATGACTGCTGGCGCCAGGCCTCGTAGATCAGAATTGACACGGTATTCGAGAGATTCAGGCTGCGACTGTCGACGGTCATCGGCACACGTAATACCGCAGCAGCACCGATTGACTGCAGGACATTCCCGGGCAAGCCCCGCGTTTCGGGTCCAAACAGGAAGGCATCACCCGCCTCGTAGTGCGGCGTTGTATAGTCACATGCACCTTTGGTCGACACTGCCCATAACCGCGCCGGCATCACACAGTCGTTAAAGTCTTGCAGGGATGCGTGCTCCTGCACCGTCGCCCACTCGCGGTAATCGAGACCCGCACGGCGCAACCTGCGATCCTCCAGTTCAAATCCAAGCGGATGAATCAGGTGCAGGACGCTGCCGGTATTGGCGCAAAGGCGTATGATATTGCCGGTGTTGGGCGGGATCTCCGGCTGATACAGCACGACATGAAACATCGGATACCCTATTTAAATCTGGACGTGTTTTTTCCTTAACGCATATGACCGAGACCGAACGGCAAAAACTGGCAGTGGATTTTTGTGGCTTGTCACTGACTTCACCACTGGTGCTGTTATCCGGCTGCGTTGGCTTCGGCGAAGAATATACACGCGTTGCAGGCTTTTCCAACCGTGATGCAGGTGCTGTCTGCCTGAAGGGTACCACGCTGGAACCCCGGCTCGGAAACCCGCCACACCGCCTCGCGGAAACACCTGCCGGCATGCTCAATGCCATTGGCCTGCAAAACCCGGGTACCGAGTATGTGATCAAGCATATTCTGCCATCACTGGATTTCAGTGAAACCCGTTTTTTCGCCAATGTCTCCGGCTCCACTGTAGAGGAATATACCGAGGTTACCCGACGTTTTGATGATTCTCCCATCGATGCCATCGAGATCAATATCTCCTGCCCGAACGTCAAGGAAGGCGGTGTCACCTTCGGCAATGACCCGGACATGTCGGCGCGCGTGGTTGCCGCCTGCCGTGCGGTCACCCGCAAACCGCTGATCACCAAGCTGTCGCCTAACCAGACCGACATCACCGACAACGCCCGCCGCTGCATTGATGCAGGCACCGATGCTTTCGCCGTGATCAACACCCTGATGGGAATGGCCATCGACATCGAGAAACGCGTGCCGGTGATCGGCAATAATCAGGGCGGGCTGTCAGGTCCGGCTATCAAACCGGTCGCCCTGCTGAAGGTTCACCAGGTCTATCAGGCCTGCAAGGCGCACAACATCCCCATCATCGGCCAGGGCGGAGTGACGACCGCCACCGATGCCATCGAGTTCCTCATCGCCGGCGCCACCACCGTCGGTGTGGGTACCGCCCTGTTCTACGACCCACTGGTGTGCAGCAAGTTGAACCGCGGGATTTGTGAATACCTTGACCGGCACCAACTTTCCTCGGTCAGCGCACTCACCGGTAGCCTGGCACTGCATACCCCGATGACGGCACCCTGCCCGGGCGGCTGACTACCCGACAGGCCAAAATCCTCCTGACCCGCCAAAGCCAACCGTAAAAAAACAGACAGATTGACTCACCGTCGCCGCGATGCGTCCATTAACGCGACTCCACTAGTGGATGCCTTCAAGCTCCTTGAGCTTGCGCGTGAGGGTATTGCGCCCCCATCCGAGCAAGCGTGCCGCATCCTGGCGTCGACCGCCGGTATGCTGCAACGCGACCTCGATGAGTACCCGCTCAAAGCTTGGCAATGCCTCATCCAGCAGTGGTTCTGCCCCGCTATTCAACTGCTGATGTGCCCACTGGCGCAGCAGGCCCTGCCAGTCCTCTGACGTCCGCGTGCCGGTGGTGCCTGTTGCCAGTAATTCATCCGGCAGGTCCTCGACATGGATTTCCTGGCCGGGCGCCATCACGGTTAACAGTCGACATAAATTCTCGAGCTGACGAACATTCCCTGGCCAGTCCAGCGTCGACAGGATGGATGCTGCTGCCACGCTCAGTGATTTCGTGTCGACCTCCAGTTCGCTGGCGGCCTGCTGCAGGAAGTGCTGCATTAGCAGCGGGATATCCTCGCGGCGTTCGCGCAGCGACGGGATATGAATGCGAATCACATTCAGGCGATGGAACAGGTCTTCACGAAACTGCCCTTCCCGCACCCGCTGCTCGAGGTTCTGGTGGGTCGCCGCAATGATGCGCACATCGACCTTTTTCGAAGTATGTGCGCCCACGGGATAAAACTCGCCATCCGCCAGTACGCGCAGCAGGCGGGTCTGCAGTTCAGCCGGCATATCACCGATCTCATCAAGCATCAGTGTACCGCCATTGGCCTGTTCAAAACGCCCGGCACGGCGGTTTTGAGCACCGGTGAAGGCACCGCGTTCATGTCCAAACAATTCGGATTCGAGTAAATCCCGGGGGATTGCCGCCATGTTCAGCGCCACAAATGGCTGCTTTGCACGCGCGCTGTGCTGATGCAAGGCCTGTGCAACCAGCTCTTTCCCGGTACCCGACTCACCATTGATCAGTACCGTGGCATTGGAGTGCGCAAGACGACCGATGGCGCGAAATACCTCCTGCATTGCGGCTGCCTTGCCAATGATTTCCGGTGCATCCTGCTGTAATTGCGGCAGGGTTTCGACCGGCTGCTGGGTGCGCATTTCAAGCGCGCGGTTGACCAGTGCAACGGCATCATCGACGTCAAACGGTTTCGGCAGGTATTCGAAAGCACCCCCTTTGTAAGCGGATACGGCGCTGTCGAGATCGGAATGGGCTGTCATGATAATCACCGGCAAATCCGGATAGCGACTATCGAGGTGCTCCAGCAGGGCCAGCCCATCCATTCCAGGCATGCGAATATCGGTGATAATCACAGCCGGTTCCTGCTTGCTGATGGCTTGCAGGGCACTCTCGGCAGAATCAAATCCCCTGACCTGCATGCCGGCGCTAGTGAGCGCCTTGTCCAGCACCCAGCGAATTGAACTGTCATCATCGATGACACAGATTGTCTCGTTATGGCTCATGCTTTCCGTCCAGTGGCAGCAATATAGTAAATACCGTTTCACCTGGCTTGCTTTGGCATTCAATCAGGCCCTGGTGACGACTGACCAGTGCCTGTGCAATCGAAAGCCCCAGGCCGGTGCCGTCACTGCGACCGGTGATCATCGGGTAAAATATCTGCTTGCGCAGGGCTTCACTTATACCGGGGCCGTTATCGATCACTTGAATGCGCGCAACCAGGCGGTGTTTGCAGCTGCCGATATTAAAATTTCGCCGTACACGGGTTCGCAAGACAATCTCGCCCTGATTATCCAGTGCCTGTGCCGCATTGCGTACGATGTTAAGCAGCGACTGCAACAACAGGTCCCGGTCTGCCTGCAAGTCCGGCAGGCTGGGGTCATAATCATGCACAATCCGCAGTCCCTCACCGGCCTCCACCCGCACCAGTTCACGCACATGCTCGAGCACTTCGTGAATATTGACGGCCCGGATGTCAGGCAAATTGTTCGGCCCCAGCATACGGTCGAGCAATGACTGCAGGCGATCTGCCTCGCTGATGATGATGTGCGTGTATTCCTTCAATGCCGCGTCACTGATTTCGCGTTCCAGTAATTGTGCGGCGCCTCGCAAGCCTCCCAGCGGGTTCTTGATTTCGTGAGCAAGCCCGCGCAACAGTTCATGGGTAGCTTGTTGCTGTGTAATCAGGCGCTCCTCCTGCTCGATACGCAGGTGGTGGTCGATCTGGCGCAACTCGACCAATACGAGCGGATTACCGGCACTGTCCATCATCGCTGTAAAGGTGCAATTGACCCGCAAGTCCGGTGCATCCGGCAACGCCAGCAGGCAGCCGTGTTGCGTCACGGTCTCTCCCGAGGACAGGGTGCTGGAAATATGCGCGTTCATCACCTCGGCATTGAGAACCAGTTCGTGGACCGCTCGACCACAAACATGGCGTGCGCTGTGGGCCAGCATCACCTCACCCGCCTGGTTGATGGTTGTCAGCCGGGACTGTGCATCGAACACCAGCACCGCCGTACCCATACTTTCGAGAATTCGC
>Ga0210063_1000020_pt1 | contig 60696 bp, 66 predicted proteins | sample Muzzi_PWA_D1_FD_185529 | JGI IMG/M metagenome (GOLD analysis project Ga0210063, IMG submission 185529) | Wetland microbial communities from San Francisco Bay, California, USA, that impact long-term carbon sequestration - Muzzi_PWA_D1 (SPAdes) | ecosystem: Environmental > Aquatic > Marine >... | reverse complement strand
GGCAACTGCCCCTACCGCGAGGCGGTGGAGCGCAACCCTGAGGCGGTCTGCGGCATGCACCGGGGAATCACCGCCGGCCTCCTCGAGGCGCTCGACCCGGCGGCGCGGCTCGCCGCCTTCGAGCCCCGGGAGCCCGACCGGGCCGGCTGCCTGGTCGAGGTCGACGGCGGCTGGGAGGTCGCTACGCTCGCGCGATGACCGAGTCGGATCTCTGGCAGGGAGTCCTCTACCTGCACCTGCTCGCGGTCGCCTTCTTCCTCGGCGGCCAGCTGGTTTTTGCGCTCACGGTCGTGCCGGCGCTGCGCGGCGAGGGCGACCGGGAGCGGATGCGGGCGGTCGCCCGCCGCTTCGGCTACGGCTCGCTGGCGGCGCTCGGCGTCCTCCTCATCACCGGCTGGGCGATGGCCACCCACTACGACCTGTTCGGCGACTCGACCCTGCAGTGGAAGCTGGGCCTGGTCGGCTTGGTGATCGCCCTCTCCCTCCTCCACCTGCGCTGGGCGAAAGCGCACTTCCTCCACGCCGCGATCCTGGTGACTACTCTGGCGATCGCCTGGCTCGGTCTGGATCTGGCGAGTTAGTCGCCGCCGGCCGCGACGGTCTCCAGCGCGAACTTGCCGTTCGCGTCGTCCGGGTCGCCGAGCGGGTAGTTGCCGCTGAAGCAGGCGTCGCAGTGGTCGTCGGGGCTGCCGCCGATCGCCTCGTAGAGCCCTTCCAGCGAGAGGTAGGCGAGGCTGTCGGCGTCGAGCTCGTCGGCGATCTCCTGGATGGCGCGGCCGTGGGCGATCATCTCCTCCCGGGTCGACATGTCGATCCCGTAGTGGCAGGGGTTGCGGATCGGCGGCGCCGAGATCCGCAGGTGGACCTCGCGGGCGCCGGCGCCGCGCAGCATGCCGACGATCTGGCGGGTCGTGTTGCCGCGCACCACCGAGTCGTCGACGACGACGATCCGTTGCCCGGCGACGATCTCCGGCAGCGGGTTGAACTTCATCCGCAGGCCGTGTTTGCGCAGCTCCTGGCCGGGCTGGATGAAGGTCCGCGCCACGTACCGGTTCTTGATCAGACCGTCGTCGCGGGGCAGCCCCGAGGCGCGCGCGAACCCGGCCGCCGCCGGGTTGCCCGAGTCCGGCACCGCGATCACCAGGTCGGCCTCGACCGGCGCCTCGCGCCAGAGGATCTCCCCCATCCGGCCGCGCGTCTGCTGCAGCACGTTGCCCTCCAGCCGGCTGTCGGGCCGCGAGAAGTAGATGTGCTCGAAGACGCAGGTGGCGCGGCGGTCGCTCTTCACCACCTGCCGCGTCTCCAGCCCACGCTCGCTCAGCGAGACCAGCTCGCCGGGGTGGACCTCGCGCATCAGCTTGGCGCCGATGATGTCGAAGGCGCAGCTCTCGGAGGAGACGACGAAGCGGCCGTCGAGCTTGCCGAGGCTGAGCGGGCGGATCCCGTGCGGGTCGCGGAAGGCGACGATCGCCCGCTTGGTCATCACCACGGTCGAGTAGGCCCCCTGCAGCCGCGGCATCACGTCGGCGACCGCGTCCTCGATCAGCCGGCCCTCGTGCGAGGAGAGCAGCGCCGCGATGATCTCCGAGTCGGAGGTGCCGCGGAAGTCGATCCCGCGCTCCTTCAGCTCGCCCCACAACTCGACCGCGTTGGTCAGGTTGCCGTTGTGGGCGAGAGCCACCTCGCGCCCGTCGTCGCGCCAGACCGGCTGCGCGTTCTCCCAGGAGCCGCCGCCGGTGGTCGAGTAGCGGACGTGGCCGATCGCCATGTCGCCCTGCAGCGCCTGCAGCTTCTCCTCGTCGAAGACCTGGGAGACCAGCCCCGAGTCGCGCAGCGTCGTGATGTGGCCGCCCTCGCAGGTCGCGATCCCAGCCGACTCCTGGCCGCGGTGCTGGAGCGCGTAGAGCCCGAAGTAGGCGAGCCGGGCGACATCGTGCCCCGGTCCGTATACGCCGAACACGCCGCACTCGTCGTGCGGCCCCTCGCGGTCGCTGATCAGCCGCTGCTCGGGCATAGAGGCGCGTGATCCTCGCTGTTGGATGGACGGACGCGCAGGCGGTCTGCCTACCCCCGCAGGTTACCAGCGCCCCCCGATCGCCGAGCCGGCGGTTTTCCCCGTATATCGGGGTGTTTCCGCCAACTCAGCGGGGGTGGTCGGCGAAGGCGGGTAGACCGTCGATGCTGACCGCGTTCTTCTCCGCCCGGTAACGCTCCAGCGCGTCCGGGCCTTCGGCGCGCAGCCGCTTGCGGGAGCTCAGCTCGCTGTGCTGGCGCTCCTCCTCGTAGCTCATCAGTGGCACCCCGTAGCCGCAGGAGTCGGCGACCCGCTCGACCTCGACCACGATCACCGCCCGCCGCGCCTCCTCCACCGGGGAGCCCTCGAACTCGGCGCGCTCGATCAGGTCCGCGAACTCCGGGTCGTGAGAGGGGACGACCCGGCCGCGGCCGTGCAGGCGGAGGATCCGCGGCGGCCCCTCGAAGGCGCAGAGCATCACCACGATGCGGCCGTTCTCGCGCAGGTGGGCGACCGTCTCGGCCCCGCTGCCGTGCAGGTCGAGGTAGGCGACGGTGCGCTCGTCGAGCACTCGCAACGTCCCGATCGGCCCCTTCGGCGAGACGTTGACGTGTCCCTCGCCGGAGAGCGGCGCGGTGGCGACGAAATACATCCGCTGCCGCCCGATCCACTCCCGCAACTGCTGGTCGATCGCCGCGAAGACCTTGGCCATGCAGCCAAGGTAGCGGCCTGGAGGCAATTGATGGGCTCAGGCGAGCAACTCGGCGAGCGAGCGCCAGGCGCCGGCGGCGGTGGCGAGGCCGACCACCAGGCTGCGATCGCCGGCAGCGAGCTCGATCGTGGTGCCGCCGACCTCGCCAAGCGGGACCGCGCCGAGCGATTCGAGGGTGGCGAGGTCGCCGCTGAGCAGGAAGCCGCCGCCACCCTCGCCGAACAATGCCTCCTCGGGGCTGCAACCGCGGTCGCGCAGCGGCTGCAGGTCGACCCGGCAGCCGCGGCCGGCGGCGATCGCCGACTCGGCCACCGCGCAGGCGAGGCCGCCGTCGCTGACGTCGTGGGCGGAGGAGACGAGACCGGCGCGGACCGCCGCGCGGACCTTGGCGCAGGCGGCGGCGACCGCGGCGACGTCCGGCTGCGGCAGTCCCATCGCCAGCTCGCCGCGCTGCTTGGCCAGCTCCGAGCCGGCCAGGGCCGGGGCGAAGGGGCCGAGCAGGGCGATCGCGTCGCCCTCGGCGCCGAACCCGACCCCGGCCACCTGGCGCGGGTCGGGCAGCTCGCCGACCATCGCCACCACCGGGGTCGGGTAGATCGGCCCGTCCGGCCCCTCGTTGTAGAGGGAGACGTTGCCACCGACCACCGGCACCGCGAGCGCCTCGCAGGCGTCGGCGAGGCCGCTGACAGCGCGGTCGAGCTGCCAGGCCGTAGTCGGCTTCTCGGGGTTGCCGAAGTTGAGGCAGTTGGTGAGGCCGAGTGGCTCGGCGCCGCCTCGACCGTTCCCGCGTAGGGGTCGCAGGCGACGCGGCGACCGTTGCCGTCGATCGAGACCGCGATCGCGGTCTCGGCCTCGGGCAGCTGCAGGACCGCGGCGTCGGCGCTCTCCGGGCGGCGCACCGTGCGCGAGCCGACGATCGCGTCGTACTGGTCGAAGACCCACCGCTTGGAAGCGATGCTGGGCGCCGCCAGCAGGGCGAGCAGCTCGTCCTCGGGGCTCGCGCCGACGTCCAGCATCGCCCGGTTGCCGTAGATCCAGCCCTCCGGCGCCGCCGGCGCCAGGTCGTAGAGCGGGCAGCCATCGACCAGCGCCTCGACCGGCATCTCGCCGACCACCGCGTCGCCCTTCAGCACCCGGATCTGGCCGCTGCCGGTGACGACCCCGATCTCAGCCGACCCGGTCTGCCATTTCTCGCAGATCGCCCGCACCTCCTCGACCCGGTCCGGCTCGACCACCGCCAGCATCCGCTCCTGGGACTCGGAAACCATGATCTCGAACGGCTCCATGTCGGCCTCGCGCAACGGCACCCGGGCGACATCGAGATCGATCCCGACCCCGCCGGCCGAGGCCATCTCACCGGCCGAGGAGGTGAGCCCGGCGGCGCCCAGGTCCTGCAGCGAGACCAGCAGCCCCTTGCCGAGCAGCTCCAGGCAGCACTCCAGCAGCTTCGACTCCTCGAACGGGTCGCCGATCTGCACCGTCGGCCGCTTCGCCTCGTCGCCCTCGCCGAGCTCGGCCGAGGCCAGCACCGAGGCGCCGCCGATCCCGTCGCGCCCGGTCGAGGCGCCCATCAGCACCACCGCGTTGCCGACCCCGGCCGCCGCCGCCCGCACCATCTCGGAGGTCCGCGCCAGCCCGATGCACATCGCGTTGACCAGGCAGTTGTGCTCGTAGGGCTCCTCGAAGTAGACCTCGCCGCCCACGGTCGGCACCCCGATCGAGTTGCCGTAGTGGCCGATCCCGCGCACCGCGCCGTCGAGCAGGTGGCGGGAGCGGGCCGAGTCGAGCTCGCCGAAGCGGAGGCTGTCGAGGATCGCGATCGGCCGCGCCCCGATCGCGAAGACGTCGCGGAGGATGCCGCCGACCCCGGTCGCCGCCCCCTCGAACGGTTCGACCGCGCTCGGGTGGTTGTGGGACTCGACCTTGAAGGCGACCGCGTGGCCCCCGCCGACGTCGACCGCGCCGGCGTTCTCGCCCGGCCCCATCAGCACCCGCTCGCCGTCGGTCGGCAGCTGCCGCAACAGCTTGCGCGAGTGCTTGTAGGCGCAGTGCTCGGACCAGAGCAGGCTGAACATCGCCAGCTCGACATCGTTCGGCTCCCGCCCCAGCTTCTCGCAGATCAGCGCGAACTCGGCGTCGGTGAGGCCGAGCTCGCGGTGCTTGGCCACCCCGGCACTCACGCCAGCACCCCCGCCAGCCGCTGGAACACCCGCAGCCCGTCGGTCGAGCCGGTCAGCGGGTCGACCGCGTGCTCGGGGTGGGGCATCAGGCCGACCACGTTGCCCGCCTCGTTGCGCACCCCGGCGATGTCGCGAGCCGAGCCGTTCGGGTTCTGGCCGGGCGCGTAGCGGTAGGCGACCTGCCCGTTCGCCTCCAGCGCGTCAAGAGTCTCCTCCGGCGCCCAGTACCGCCCTTCGCCGTGCTTGGCCGGGATCGAGAGGCGCTCGGCACATTCTCCTCGCTCTGGCGGGGACGATGTGCCGAGCGGCGACTCGACCAGCTCCAGCTGGCGGCAGACGAACCGCATGCCCTCGTTGCGCAGCAGCGCTCCCGGCAGCAGCCCGGCCTCGCAGAGCACCTGGAACCCGTTGCAGATCCCCAGCACCGGCCGGCCCGCCGCGGCGTGCTCGGCGACCGCTTCCATCGCCGGCGAGAAGCGGGCGATCGCCCCGGCGCGGAGGTAGTCCCCGTAGGAGAAGCCGCCCGGCACCACCACCGCGTCGATCCCGCTCAGGTCGCGCTCTTCGTGCCAGACCAGGCGCGCCTCGCCGCCGGCCACCGAGCAGGCGTGCAGCGCGTCCCGCTCGTCGCAGGAACCTGGGAATTGCAGCACGCCCCAGATCAAAGGGACTGGATCTCGTAGTCCTCGATCAGCGGGTTGGCGAGCAGTTTCTCGCAGAGCTCCGCCAGCCGCTCGGGGTCCTCGGCCTCCAGCTCGACCATGCGGCCGACCCGGACGTGCCCGACCCCCTCGAAGCCGAGCGCCGGCAGCGCCCGCTCCACCGCCTTGCCCTGCGGGTCGAGGATCCCCTCCTTGGGCCGGATCAGAACCCGGGCCTTCAGAACGAGGTCTCCGTGATCCGCTCGAACGCCTCGACGTATTTGCCGCGCGTCTGCTCGACCACGTCGGGCGGCAGCTGCGGCGCCGGCGGCTTCTTGTCCCAGCCCTGCGCGCTCGCCCAGTCGCGGACGAACTGCTTGTCGAAGGAGGGGGGAGTGCGGCCGGGCTCGTAGCTGTCGGCAGGCCAGAAGCGTGAGGAGTCCGGGGTCAGCACCTCGTCGCCGAGCACGATCTCGGCGCCGGCGTGGCGGCCGAACTCGAACTTGGTGTCGGCGAGGACGATCCCCCGCTCGGCGGCGTGCTCGGCGCCGCGCTGGTAGACCTCGATCGAGATCCGCCGCAGCTCCTCCATCAGCGCCCGGTCGCCGACGATCTCCGCCGCCCGCTCGAAGTCGACGTTCTCGTCGTGGTCGCCGATCTCGGCCTTGGTGGCCGGGGTGAAGATCGGCTCCGGAAGCCTGTCGGACTCGACCAGGCCGGGCGGCAGCTCGATCCCGCAGACCGCGCCGCCCTCGCGGTATTCCTTCCAGCCCGAGCCGGAGAGGTAGCCGCGGACCACGCACTCGACCGGGTACATCTCCAGCCGCCGCACCCGCATCGCCCGTTCGGCGACCTCCTCCGGCACGTCCTCGGAGATGAAGTGGTTGGGGACGATGTCCTCGGTCAACCCGAACCAGAAGACCGACATCCGGTTCAGCACCTTGCCCTTGTCGGGGATCGGCGTCGGCATCACGACGTCGTAGGTCGAGACCCGGTCGGAGGCGACCATCAGCAGGTCGTCCTCCCACTCGTAGATCTCACGGACCTTCCCCGAGGAGTGGAGCCGGAGGTCGGTCAGGGCGGGCATTAAGCCGATGCTAACCGTCCCGGCAGCGGACCCACCCGCCGCCTGTGCTCTGCGATCCTTGTGCGGTGACGCTGCCGCCGGAACCGAAGGCCAGCTCGCTGGTCCAGACCCTGCGATGGGCGTTCCGGCCGCTGCCCTTCATGGACGAGTGCCGGCGTCGCCACGGCGACTCGTTCAGCGTCCGCTTCCTCGGCTTCGAGCGGCCGATGGTGATGATCTCCGACCCGGCCGCGGTCAAGGCCCTCTACACGGAGCGAGCCCACGGCCTGCCGCCGGGACGCAACATCATCCTCGAGCCGATCATGGGCTCGCACTCGATCCTCGTCGTGGAGGGGTCCGAGCACCTGGCCCGCCGCAAGCTGATGCTGCCGCCCTTCCACGGCGAGCGGATGCGCTCCTACCAGCCGGTGGTCGAGGAGATCGTCGCCGCCGAGATCGACTCCTGGCCGCTGCAGGCCGAGTTCCCGGTCCACGCCCGGATGCAGGCGGTGACCCTGGAGGTGATCCTGCGGGTCGTCTTCGGCGTCTCCGAGGGAGCGCGGCTGGAGCGGCTGCGGGGGATGCTGGCCTCGGTGTTGGAGGAGACCGCCTCGCCGCGGGCGCAGCTGGTCGGGTTGGCGACCCGCCGCTTCGGCGGCCGCGGCCCCTGGGCGAGGTTCGAGCAGCAGCTGCGGGCGGTCGACGAGCTGCTCTACGCGGAGATCGCCGAGCACCGCCGGCGCCCCGACCTGGAGGAGCGCGACGACATCCTCTCGATGCTGATGGTCGCCCACTTCGAGGACGGCTCGCAGATGGACGACACCGACCTGCGCGACCAGCTGATGACCCTGCTGCTCGCCGGCCACGAGACGACGGCGACGGCGCTCGCCTGGACCTTCGACCTGGTCCTCCGCCACCCCGGGGTGCTGGAGCGGCTGCGCGAGACGCTGGCCGCCGGCGAGGACGACTACCTGCGGGCGACGATCGCCGAGTCGCTGCGGCTGCGCCCGGTGATCCCGCTGGCCGGCCGCCGCCTCGCCACCGAGCTGGTTGCCGACGGCCTCACCCTGCCGGCCGGCACCGACGTCACCCCGGCGATCTGGCTCACCCACACCCGAGCCGACGTCTACCCGGAGCCGTTCGCCTTCCGCCCCGAGCGCTTCCTGGACGAGGGCCCGGACACCTACGCCTGGATCCCCTTCGGCGGCGGCATCCGCCGCTGCCTCGGCGCCTCCTTCGCCGAGTTCGAGATGCGGATCGTGCTGCGCGAGGTGCTGACCCGGTGCGACCTGCGCAAGGCCAGCCCGCTGCCCGAGAAGACCGGCCGCCGCAACATCACCCTCTCGCCCCGCGACGGCACCCCGGTCGTCGTCACCGCCCGCCGCCCGGCCCGCGCCGCCGAGCCCGTAGCGGTTTAGTCACACAGCTGGCGCTGAAGATTTACTTTCTGCGCGCCACTTTGCGAAACCTTCTGTCTACGGTTTTGCCATCATGGAGATAGCGATGATGCAGGCAAGGGAAGAGGACAGGCTGGGCCAGGTGGAGCACCGGGTCGAGGAAGTCGTCGAGAGGGTGGACGCGGGCTTCGCCCGGGTCGATGCTCGGCTTGGACAGATCGACCGCCGGTTCGAGCAGATGGACCGCCGGTTCGAACAAATCGATCGCCGGTTCGAGCAGATCGACGAGACTCTGAGCGCGATCAACGGCACGCTTCAGCGTTTCGACGAGCGGTTCGCCCGTATGGACGAACGGTTCGAACGCATCGAAACGGCGGACCGCGAGTTCAGGAAGGAAGTCAACTGCCGTTTCGACCGGGTCGAAACCCAGATCTCGAACCTCGACGACAAGTTCTTCAGGTTGAACCTCAACCTGCTCGTCGGTCTCGGCAGCTTCATGGGCGTGGCTGTGCTCGCCTTCTCAGGCCTGATCGCCACCCAAATCTGAGCGCGGCGCCGCTGGGGCTCAGGCGGCGTCGCCGGCCTGGGCCCGCGAGTGCGGGTGCTCCTGCGCCCAGCGCGCGATCGCGCCGGAGCCGGAGATCACCTCGCCGTCGTCGAGGACGAGGATCGGCACCTCGTTGCTGCCGCTCAGCTCGCGCACCTCGGCCCGGTCCCCGTCGCGGCTGCCCCAGGTCCAGAAGGCCATCCGGTAGCCGCCGACCGTCTTCAGCTCGTACTCGTACCCGGCCTCGTCGAGCGCCTTGCCGGCCTTCGCGCAGGGATGCAGCGCGGCCGGGCCGGTCTTCTTCTGGGCGCAGGTGTAGAGGACCATGGAGAGGAGAGTAGCCGGCCGCCGGCCGACCGTTGCGCTACGTAGTGCTACATTCGTAGCATGTACCTGGAGGTCCCATCCCGCCAGCTGAGGAACGAGACCGGGGCGCTTCTTCGCCGGGTCGAGGCCGGCGCGACGGTGGTGATCACGCGGCGGGGCAGGCCGGTCGCCGACCTGGTGCCGCACCGCGGCGAGGGGCAGCGGTGGTTCTCCCCGGACGAGGTGATCGACCTGGTCGAGTCGCGGGCTGCGGACCCGGGCCTGAGGGCCGACCTGGAGGGAACCGCGGACGAGCTGGGCCCGATCCGGTGATCTCCAGCCCGCCGCGCCGCGGCCTGCTCGACACGACCGTGCTGATCGCCACCGAGAGCGGCCGCCGGCTGCGGAGGGAGCGGCTGCCCGAGGAGATGGCGATCTCGGTCGTCACCAAGGCCGAGCTCCGCGCCGGGGTGCTGGCTGCGCCTGACGTCGAGACACGCGACCGGCGCCTCGCCACGCTGGAAGCCGTCTCGCGGATCACCGTCCTCCCGGTCTGGGAGGGCGTCGACCGCGCCTGGGCTGGGATGCGCGCCTACCTCGCCGCCGCAGAGCGGCGCTTCAACGCCAACGACCTCTGGATCGCGGCGACCGCGGCTGCCTACGAGATCCCGGTGGTCACCCAAGACGGCGACTTCGACGTCCTCTCCGGCGTCGCCGGGCTCACCGTGGTCCAGGTCTGAGGCAGGCTCCGAGCCGATCTCAGTCGCGCAGCGCTTCCAGCCGGGCGAAGACCTCGGGCAGGTGCGAGAGGTAGGCGCCGTGGTCGAAGACCGCGTCGAGGTCGAGCGCCGGGGCGGCCTCGGCGAGCAGGTCGCGGAACTCGGTGCGGGTGTCCCAGGCGCGCTGCGCGTTCTCCTGGACCACGCGGTAGGCGTCGTCGCGGGTCATCCCCGAGTCGACCAGCGCGGTCAGCGCCCGCTGGCTGAACAGGGCGCCGTGGGTCAGCTCCAGGTTCTCGCGCATCCGCTCGGCGTCGATCCGCATCCCGGTCGCGATCCCGGTTGCCAGGCTCTGCATGTAGTCGAGCAGGATCGTCGCGTCGGGCAGCGTCACCCGCTCGGCGCCGGAGTGGGAGATGTCGCGCTCGTGCCAGAGGGCGACGTTCTCGATCCCGGCCTGCGAGTAGCCGCGCAGCACCCGGGCGAGGCCGGTGATCCGCTCGGTGCGGATCGGGTTGCGCTTGTGCGGCATCGCCGAGGAGCCCTTCTGGCCGGCCCCGAACGGCTCCTCGACCTCGCGCACCTCGGTCCGCTGCAGGTTGCGGACCTCGGTCGCGAAGCGCTCCAGGCTGGCCCCGGCCAGCGCGATCGCCGAGGTCAGCGCCGCGTGGCGGTCGCGCGGGATCACCTGGGTGGCCACGTCCTCGCGCCCCAGCCCGAGCCGCTCCATCACCCGCGCCTCGACCGCCGGCGGCACCGAGGCGTAGGTGCCGACCGCGCCGGAGAGCTTGCCGACCGCGAGCTGGGCGAAGGCGTCCTCGAGCCGGCGCAGGTTGCGGTCGGCCTCGAAGGCGAACCCGGCCAGCCGCAGGCCGAAGGTGGTCGGCTCGGCGTGGACGCCGTGGGTGCGGCCGACGCAGAGGGTGTCGCGCTGCTCCAGCGCCCGCTCGACCAGCGCGTCGCGGTACTCGCGGGCGCCGGCGAGGACGATCTCGCCGGCCCGGCGCAGCTGCACCGCCAGCGCCGTGTCGAGCACGTCGGAGGAGGTGAGCCCGTAGTGGATCCAGCGCCCGTGCTCGCCGACCGAGGCGGCGACCACGTCGACGAAGGCGGCGACGTCGTGGTCGGTGACCCGCTCGCGCTCCTCGACCGCCTCGACCGTGAAGGCGGCGTTGGCCCGAGCCGCCTCGGCGGCCTCCCGTGGCACGACCCCCTCCTCGGCCCAGGCCTCGGTGGCCGCCAGCTCCACCTCCAGCCAGCTCGCGAACTTCGCCTCCGGCGTCCACACCGCCCCCATCTCAGGGCGCGTGTAGCGGGGAATCATCGTGAGGCTCCTCGGGCGGGTGGCAGGGGGATCTGGGGTCCTCGCCCGCAGCTTGCGAGGACGAGGACCCCATCCCCCTGACAGGACCCGCCCGCCGGAGCTCTCATGCGTTGATGATCCTGGCTGCGAGGACGCCCGCGTTCTTGGCGCCGTCGATCGCCACGCAGGCGACCGGGATCCCGGGCGGCATCTGCACCGCCGAGAGCAGCGCGTCGAGCCCGCCGAGCGACTTGCCGAGGATCGGCACCCCGATCACCGGCAGGTCGGTGTGGGCGGCGGCGACGCCGGGCAGCGCCGCCGACATCCCGGCCCCGGCGATGATCACCTTCAGGCCGCGCATCCGCGCGTTGAGGCAGTACTCGCGGACCGCCTCGGGGTCGCGGTGGGCGCTCATCACCCGCACCTCGTAACGGATCCCCGCGTCGTGCAAAGCGGCCCCGGCCGGCTGCATCTTCTCCTTGTCGTTCTTCGAGCCCATGATGATCCCGACCAGCGGTGAGGCGACGTCGATCTCCTCGAAGGCCTCCTCGACCGCGGGCATCCCGGTCGGTGCGGGGGTGGGCGAACCGGGCGGCTGCGGCTCTGAAATCTCGGTCATCGTTCCTTCCTGGGTTAGCTGGGGACGCGCTCGACGGCGCGGGCGGCGATGTCGGTGCGGACCTGCATTCCCTCGAACGAGATCCGGCTGGCGGCATCGTATGCGCGATCGCGGGCCTCGGCCGGGCTGGCGCCGAGCCCGGTGACGTTCAGCACCCGGCCCCCCGCGGTGACGATCTCGCCGTCGCGGACGGCGGTGCCGGCGTGGGTGACCTCGGCGACCTCCGCCGCCGCGGCAAGACCGCGGATCGGGTCGCCCTTCGAGGAGGACTCCGGGTACCCGGCCGAGGCGAGGACGACCGTGACCGCCCACTCGCCCGCGAACTCGGCGCTGGCACCGGCCAGCCCGCCCGGCTCGCGGGCGGCGCGGAAGAGGTCGACCAGGTCGGAGCGCAGTCGCGGCAGCACCGCCTGCGTCTCCGGGTCGCCGAACCGGGTGTTGAACTCGAGCACCTTGGGGCCGTCGGCGCTCAGCATCAGGCCGGCGTAGAGGACCCCGTGGAACGGGGTCCCGCGCTCCGCCATCGCCGCGACGACCGGGCGGTGGACGCTGTCGACGATCTCCTCGACCTGCTCGGGGTCGATCCCCGGCACCGGCGAGTAGCTGCCCATGCCGCCGGTGTTCGGGCCCTGGTCGCCGTCGAAGATCCGCTTGTAGTCCTGGGCGGGGGCGAGCGGCACCACGTTCTCGCCGTCGCAGAGGGCGAGCATCGAGAGCTCCTCGCCTTCCAGGAACTCCTCCAGGACCACCGTGGTCTCGCCGAAGCGCCGCTCGGTGAAGAAGACGTCGATCGCCGCCCGCGCCTCGGCCTCGGTCGGGCAGATGATCACGCCCTTGCCGGCCGCCAGGCCGTCGGCCTTGAGCACGGTCGGGTAGGCGGTCTCGGCGAGCCGCGCGATCGCCTCCTCGCGGTCGCGCAGGATCGCGTGGCCGGCGGTCGGGACCCCGGCTTCGCGCATCAGCTCCTTGGCGAACGCCTTCGAGCCCTCCAGCTCGGCCGCCGCCCGGCTCGGGCCGAAGGCTGGGACCCCGGCCTCCTCCAGCGCGTCGACCGCGCCGGCGACCAGCGCCGCCTCCGGCCCGATCGCGACCAGGTCGACGCGGCGCTCGGTGGCGGCGGCGACGATCGCGCCGACGTCGTCGGCGCCGACCCCCGGCAGGCACTCGGCGTCGGCGGCGATCCCGGCGTTGCCGGGGGCGCAGAGCACCTCGGGGGCGTGCGCGGAGCGCCGCAGCGCCCGCACGATCGCGTGCTCGCGCCCCCCTCCGCCGACGACCAGCGCCTTCAAGCGGCTACAGCGAGGACGCCAGCTCCTCGGCTGGCATCGCGGTCAGGGTCTGTGAGGTCATCGTCCCGCGCGAGCCGAGCTCGATCGAGACCTTGGCCATCGTCCGCTCGTCGGGCGCCTCGACCACGGTGACGAAGTCGTACTGGCCGAGCGTCGCGTACTGGGCGACCACCCGGGCCCCGATCTGTTCGACCTCCTTGTTCACTTCGGCAACCCGCGCCGGGTTGTTCTTGAGGGTTCGCACGCCCTCGGCGGTCAGGTTGGTGAGCATCAGGTAAGTGGGCATCTCCCGCTCCTCTCGAGTCGACACCCAGAGACTAGATCAACCTCCGCCGCTTGGTTAGAAGCCGGCGGGGTGGCGGACCACGTAGCCGTCCGGGTAGGGCGGCGTGTCCTTCCAGCGCGGGCCGCTGACGCCCTCCGGGTTGCCGGCGGTGTCGAAGCGCAGGCCGGCGACCATCATGTAGGTGTGCTCGGCGTTGGCGTAGATCGTGATCCAGCGGCCGGGGCCGGGCTCGCCGTAGGAGGCGAGGTCGCCGGAGACCAGCGGCGTGTTGAGCATGCCGCCGCCGTAGAGGGCGAAGCTGAGCGCCCCCGAGCAGTCGTAGCCGTAGGAGTACCAGGAGCCGTGGCCGCCGCCCCAGAGGTAGGGCGTGTCGGCGATCGAGTTGGCGGCGGCAATCACCGCCTTGACCGCGGCCGGGGCCGAGCTGGGGGCGCTGGCCAGGTTGCCGTCGAGGACCGCGACGGGGCCGTCGACTTCCTGCCCGGCGCCGAGCGGCGCCAGCGCCCACTCGTCGTAGCGCACCTTGCATTTGCCTTCGAAGCGGTCGGCCTGGTTGAGAACCGCCCGCACGTACCACTCGGCCTGGTTGTGGGTGAACAGCCCGGCCTGCAGGTTGCCGCGCGACCAGATCAGCCGCGCCAGGGTCGCCGCCGAGTCGACCGGGTCGTGGCGGCGGATCTTGCCGTCGCCGTCGCCGTCGACCGCGTAGGCGGACCACTCGGGCCCGTCGATCCCCAGCGGCCCGACCTTTTGCATCTGCTCCTTGCTCATCCCGCGACCGAAGTCGGACTCGAGGTGGGCGACCGCGGCCAGCGCCCAGACCCCGCGCTTGCCCAGCTCGTAGCGGGCGGCGGCGTCCTCGAAGGCGCGCAGGTAGGTGTGGGGGATGCGCTCGCGCCAGGGCTCGGCGGGGGTGCACTTGAAGACCTGGATCCGGGGGACCGAGAGGCTCACCCCGGGAGCGCCGACTTCGTGGGCGTAGCAACCGGCGGCGGCGAGCACGTCTTCGACGTACCAGTCGGCGTGGTTGTAGGCGAAGATCGCCTCGTAGGTGTTGCCGGGCATCCCGGCCGCGGCGAGGTAGCCGGCGGCGGCGAAGATCGCGTCCTCGGGGTTGTTGGGGTCCTTGACCCCGTCGCCGTTGGCGTCGACCCCGTAGGTCTCCCAGGTCGCCGGCATAAACTGCATCCACCCGACCGCGCCGGCCGAGGAGGGGCCGAGGTTGGTCCCGAAAGCGGTCTCGATCTGGTTGATCGCGGCGAGGATCGCCGGGCCCTGCGGCCCCAGCTCGTGCTCGGCCGCGGCGCGGCGGTAGATCGGGATCAGGATCGGCGGCACGCCGGTGGTGGCGCAGCTGGAGGTCGGCAGCGAGGGCGCCGCGAACAGCTCCGCCGGGCTCGGCTCGCGGCTGACCACGCCGCCGTCGGCTTTCGCTTCGTCGTCGCCCTGGTCCTCTTTCGGCGGCGCCTCGTCTTTCGCGGCGACGCCCCCGTCGACCTCGGGAGCCGGCTGGCTCGCCTCGGGCTGCTCGAGCGTCGCCCCCTGCTCGAACGGGGCCGGCTCGGCGACGTCTTTCGCCGGCGCTTCGAGCGGGGCGCCCGGCGCCGGGTTGGACTCGGTCTCGGCCCTGGCGACGGCGACCGGGACCGCCAGCGCGACGGTGGCCGCGGCAGCCGCGGCGCCGGCGCGCAGTCTTGCCGCTCGGGACGCCATCAGCCGAGCACGTTGGTGACCCGCCAACGCTTCCCTTTCCGCACTTCCAACTCGAGCCGCAGCTCGCTGGTCACCCCGATCCGCAGCAATGAGACGCTGACTGGGTAGATGCCGTCGTGCGAGGGCGCGGCGACGACGTTGAGGACCTTCGCCTTCGGCACCTTGGCGTTGGCCGGCAGCCGCGGCGGCCGGCGCAGCAACGACCGGGTCAGCTCCCGGGTCGCCGAGGAGCCGAAGGCCTTCCGCACCTTGCCGTCGGTGCCGCCCGTCTCATAGACGACGAAGGCATCGGCGAACTCCTCGGCGACGGCGAGCGCCTCGGCTCCGGCCGGACGGCCCGCTTCGTCCTCCTCGTCCTCGGCTTTGCCTTTGGCGGCAGAGGAGCTGGCGGTCGCCGGGGAGGAGGAGATCGTGTCGGTCGCCGCCGAGCCGGTGGATGCGGGCTCGGTGCCGGGCGCCGCCGCCGTCTGCTCCGCCGCGCTCTTCTTCTCGGTCCGCTTCGGGCCGGCGCTCTCCGGCTTCAGCACCGGCGCGGCGCCCTCCAGTGTGGGCGGCTCGGGCTGCTTCTCGGTCTTCAGGGGGGCGGCCAAGACCAGCGGCTCGGTCGTTGCCGCCTGCGGCGGGGCGGGGTCGCCGGGCGAGCTCCCGGACCCCGCGAGGCCGACCCCGATCGCGACCAGGCAGACGGCGATCACGGCGCTTGCGACCAGGGCGACCGCGCGCTCCGGTCCGCCCAGCTGGGAGAACCGATCCTGCAGCGGCCAGACGACTCCTCGCCGGGTAGCCCAGGCAAGCCGCTCGAACGGCCACCGGACCGCCTCCAGCCTCCCGTTCCTGCCGTTGATCGGGTTTTCTCGGTCGTCCATGCTCGAAGTTAGAGAAGGATGATCCTCAGCCTTGCCTGAGTTATTAGCTGGCAAGCCTAAAGAACACCTATGGATGATTTGTTTCGGCAGCTGGGATGGGAAAGATGAGCCCTGAGCGCGGCTACGCGGCGGCAGCGGCGGGCTCGCCGCTGCGCGTGAAGGCAAGCTCGCCGTCGGCGGCGTCGATCCGCACCGTGTCGCCCTCGCCGAACTCGCCCTCCAGCAGCTTCAGCGCCAGCTTGTCGACCAGCTGCTTTTGGATCACCCGCTTCAGCGGCCGGGCGCCGTAGGTCGGGTCGTAGCCGAGGTTGCCGAGCAGGGTGCGGGCGTCCGCGGAGAGCTCGACCTCGATCCCCCGCTCCCGCACCCGGCCGACCAGCAGCTCGACCTGGAGGTCGACGATGCGGCCGATGTCCTGCTTGGAGAGACGGTGGAAGATCACCGTGTCGTCGATCCGGTTGAGGAACTCCGGCTTGAAGGTGGTCGCCAGCACCTCTTCGATCTGCTCGCGGATCTTCTCGTCCACCGACTCGCCGACGATCCGGTCCGAGCCGACGTTGGAGGTCATGATCAGCACCGTGTTGGTGAAGCTGACGGTGCGGCCCTGGCCGTCGGTGAGGCGGCCGTCGTCCATGATCTGCAGCAGCGTGTTGAAGACGTCGGGGTGGGCCTTCTCGATCTCATCGAGCAGCACCACCGCGTAGGGGCGCCGCCGCACCGCCTCGGTCAGCTGCCCGCCCTCCTCGTAGCCGACGTAGCCGGGGGGCGCGCCGATCAGCCGCGCCACCGTGTGCTTCTCCATGTACTCGGACATGTCGAGCCGGACGATCGCCTGCTCGGTGTCGAACATGAACTCGGCCAGCGCCTTGGCCAGCTCGGTCTTGCCGACCCCGGTCGGGCCGAGGAAGAGGAAGGACCCGATCGGCCGGTCGGGGTCGGAGAGGCCGGCCCGGGAGCGGCGCAGCGCGTTGGAGACGGCGGCGGCCGCTTCCTCCTGGCCGATCACCCGGTCGTGGAGGCGGTCCTCCATCTGGATCAGCTTCTCGACCTCGCCCTCCATCAGCCGGCTGACCGGGATCCCGGTCCACTTGGCCACCACCTCGGCGACGTCCTCCTCGGTCACCTCCTCGGTCAGCATCGTGCCGCCGGAGGCGTGCAGCTCGGCCAGCCGCGACTCCTCGTCGGCGACCACCTTCTCCAGCTCGGGGATCTCGCCGTAGCGCAGCTTCGCCGCCTGCTCGAGGTCGGCGCCGCGCTCGGCCCGCTCGGCCTCGCGGCCGGCCTCCTCGAGCCGCGCCTTCGCCGCCTTGATCGCCTCGATCGCCTCCTTCTCGTTCTGCCAGCGCGCCTTCATCTCGCCGGAGCGCTCGCGCAGCTCGGCGAGCTCCGCCTCCAGCGCCTCCAACCGCGCCTTCGAGGCCTCGTCGGTCTCCTTCTTCATCGCCTCGCGCTCGATCTCCAGCTGTTGGACCCGCCGCTCGACCTCGTCGATCTCGGTCGGCATCGAGTCGATCTCGATCTTCAGCCGCGAGGCCGCCTCGTCGATCAGGTCGATCGCCTTGTCGGGCAGGAAGCGGTCGGCGATGTAGCGCTCCGAGAGGGTGGCGGCGGCGACGATCGCGGCGTCGGCGATGCGGACGCCGTGGTGGACCTCGTAGCGCTCCTTCAGCCCGCGCAGGATCGCGATCGTGTCGTTGATGTCGGGCTCGCCGACGAGCACCGGCTGGAAGCGCCGCTCCAGCGCCGCGTCCTTCTCGATGTGCTTGCGGTACTCGTCCAGGGTGGTGGCGCCGACCGCCCGCAGCTCGCCGCGGGCCAGCATCGGCTTCAGCAGGTTGGCGGCGTCGACCGCGCCCTCGGCGGCCCCGGCGCCGACGATCGTGTGCAGCTCGTCGAGGAAGAGGACTATCTGGCCCTCCGCCTCCTGCACCTCGGAGAGCACCGCTTTCAGCCGCTCCTCGAACTCGCCGCGGTATTTCGAGCCGGCCAGCAGCGAGCCGATGTCGAGCGCGATCACCCGCCGGTCGCGCAGGCTCTCCGGCACGTCGCCGTTGACGATCCGCTGCGCCAGCCCCTCGGCGATCGCCGTCTTGCCGACCCCGGGCTCGCCGATCAGCACCGGGTTGTTCTTGGTCCGCCGCGAGAGCACCTGGACGACCCGCCGGATCTCCTCGTCGCGGCCGATCACCGGGTCGACCTTGCCGGCCGCCGCTTCCGCGGTCAGGTCGCGGCCGAATTTCTCCAGCGCCTGCACGTTGTCCTCGGCGTTGGGCGAGTTGGCCGGGGTCGGTCCCTGCACCTCCGCCACCGCCTGCTCGACCGCCTCGCGGTCGGGGAGCAGCTCGGCGACGCCCGAGCCAGGATCGGCCAGCGCCGCCAGCAGGTGGCCGACCGTGATGTAGGAGGCGCCGGCCTTTGCCATCTCCTGCTCGGCGCCCTGCAGCACCCTGCCCAGGTTCGAGGACATCCGCGGCTCCTCGCCGCCGTCGCCCAGGGTCGGCAGCGCGGCGATCGCCTCGCGCGCTTTCGCGGCGGTCGTCGCCGGGTCGGCGCCCAGCTTCTGCAGCACCGGCACCGCCATCCCCTCGCTCTGCTCCAAGAGGGCGAGGAGGAGGTGGGCCGGGGCGATCTCGGGGTTGTGCCCCTGGCGCGCCAATTGCTGCGCCGTCGCCACAGCTTCCTGGGATTTGACCGTGAACCTGTCCGCCTGCATCAGCTTTGCTCCCCCTTGTCCGTCGGCTTGCCCTCCAGGCCCTCGATCCGCTTTTCGGCTCGCTCCAGCGCCGCCCGCAGCTTCGTGACCCGCTCTTCCAGTCCCAGCACCGTCTCCACCCCGGCCAGGTTGAGCCCTTCCGAGGTCATCCGCTGGATCCGCTGCAGCCGCTCGACGTCGCGCTGCGAGTAGAGCCGGGTGTTCTTCGGCGAGCGCTTCGGCGCGATCAGCCCCCGCGACTCGTACATGCGCAGCGTCTGCGGGTGCATCTCCGCCAGCTCGGCGGCGATCGAGATCATGAAGACGCCCCGCTCCTCATCGACGCTGGCCGTCACCCGTCGCCGGTAGGTCGCCATCAGGAGCCCGCCTTCCGCAGCAGCTCGGCCCGCGGGTCGTCGCCGTTGAGGGTCTCCGCCAGCTTCTCGAGCGCCTCGCTCTGCTCCTCGCTGAGCTCGCTCGGCACCTCGATCTCGAGCCGGTAGCGGATGTCGCCCCGGCCCTTGCCCTTCGGCTTCGGCGGGCCCTCGCCGCGCAGCCGCTGGACCGAGCCGTGCTTCGTGCCGGGCGCGACCTTGATCCGCTTCGTCCCCTCCAGGGTCGGGACCTCGATCGTGCCGCCGCGCACCGCCTCGGGGATCGAGATCGGCACCGTCACCTCGAGGTTGCCGCCATCGAGCCGTTTGAAGACGGGCGAGGCCGCGACTCGGGTGGTCACGTAGAGATCGCCGGGCGGGCCGCCGCGGGGACCGGCCTCGCCCTTGCCGGCGAGCCGGATCCGGGTCCCGTTCTTGACCCCGGCCGGGACGTTGACCTTGTAGCGCTTGGTCTGCTGGGTGAGGCCGGAGCCGCCGCAGGTCGGGCAGGGGTCCTCGATCGTCTGGCCGGCGCCGCCGCACTGCGGGCAGGGCTGGCTGATCGAGAAGAAGCCCTGGCTCTGGGCGTCGACGCCGCGCCCTTCGCAGCGCGGGCAGGTGGTTGGGCTGGTGCCGGGCTTGGCGCCGGAGCCGTGGCAGGTCGGGCAACGCCCGGACTTCGGCACGGTGACGCTGACCTGGGCGCCGTTCACCGCCTGGTCGAAGCTGAGCGGGATCTCGGTCTCCAGGTCGCGGCCGCGGACCTGCTGGGTCTGGCCGCGCCCGCCACCGCCGCCGCGGCTGAAGATCGAGGAGAAGATGTCGCCGAAGTCGCCGAAGCCGCCGGCCTGGGCGCCGCCCGGGCCGCCCGGGCCGAACGGGCCCTGGCCGCCGCCGCCGAAGCCCCCGAACCCGCCCGCGTCGTACTGCTTGCGCTTCTCGGGATCGGCGAGGACGTCGTGGGCGGCGGAGACCTCCTTGAACTTTTCCTCCGCCTCGGCGTCGCCCGGGTTGCGGTCCGGGTGGTACTTGCGCGCCAGCTTGCGGTAGGCCTTCTTGATCTCCTCCTCGGAGGCTTTCTTGTCTACCCCAAGCGTCTTGTAGAGCTCGTCCGCCACGTTCCCCCTATGCGCTGACGACCACCCGGGCCGGCCGGATCACCTGTTCGCCCAGCCGGTAGCCCTTCTGCAGGACCTCGATCACGTGGCCCGACTCGACCCCATCCGTGGGAGCGGTCGAGAGCGCCTCGTGCTGGTTGGGGTCGAACTTCTCCCCCTCCGGGTCGACCGGCTCGATGCCGTTGCGCGAGAGCGCTTCCCGCATCCCGCGCAGCACCATCTCGACCCCACCGGCAAGCCCGTCCGGGCTCTCCGCGGCCGTCTCCAGCGCTCGCTCCAGGTTGTCGACCGCGTCGATCAGCTCGCGCGCCATCTCGGTCCGGCCGCGGGCCGAGGCCGCCTCGACCTCGGCCGACATCCGCCGCCGGTAGTTCTCAAAATCGGCTTTCGTCCGCTTCGCCAGGTCCAGGTACTCGTCCCGCTCCTGCTCGGCCTTCTCCAGCAGGTCGCCGAGGTCGTGCTCGACCTCGGCAGCCCGCTCATCGTCAGCCGCACCTCCGGCCGGTGGCCCCGGGGCAGCACCCGCCGGCCGGCGCTCGTCGGCGCTCACTTGCCGTCCTCGTCAACCACCTCGGCGTCCACGACCTCCTCGTCGTCCTCGGTGGACTCGCCGGAGGCGCCGTCGGCGCTGGCGTTCTCCTCGGCCGCCGCAGCGTAGATCTGCTCGGAGGCCTTGGTCATCGCCGCGTTCAGGGCCTCGGCCTTGCCGTTGATCTCCTCGGCGCTGCCCGAGTCGAGCACCTCGCGCACGCCCTTGATCGCCGCCTCGGCCTCCTCCTTGGTCGCGTCGTCGACTTTGCCGTCGGCCTCGGCCAGCGCTTTCTCAGCCTGGTAGGCGGAGTTCTCGGCCAGGTTTCGCGCCTCGGCCAGCTCGCGCTGCTTGCGGTCCTCCTCGGCGTGGGACTCGGCGTCGTCGACCATGCTCTTGATCTCCTCGTCGGAGAGGCCGGAGCCGGATTTGATCTCGATCTTCTGCTCTTTGCCGGTTCCCTGGTCTTTGGCGGTGACGTGGATGATGCCGTTGGCGTCGATGTCGAAGGTGACCTCGATCTGTGGCATCCCGCGCGGCGCCGGGGGGATCCCGGTGAGCTGGAATTTGCCCAGGCTCTTGTTGCCGCTCGCCATATCGCGCTCGCCCTGCAGGACGTGGATCTCGACCGAGGGCTGGTTGTCGTCGGCGGTCGAGAAGACCTCCGACTTCTTGGTCGGGATCGTCGTGTTGCGCTCGATCAGCTTCGTCATCACGCCGCCTTTGGTCTCGATCCCCAGAGTCAGCGGGGTGACGTCGAGCAGCAGCACGTCCTTGACGTCGCCGGCCAGCACGCCGGCCTGGATCCCGGCGCCGACTGCGACCACCTCGTCGGGGTTGACGCCCTGGTGCGGCTCCTTGCCGGTCAGCTCTTCGACCCGGTTGCGGACCGCCGGGGCGCGGGTCATGCCGCCGACCAGGACGACGTGGTCGATCGTCGCGTCGGCGTCGGCCAGCGCCTGCTTGACCGGCCCGTCGATCCGCTGCAGCAGGTCGTCGGTCAGCTCGTTCAGCTTTGACCGGGTCAGCTTCAGGTCGAGGTGCTTGGGCTGCCCCTCGACCGCGGTGATGAAGGGCAGGTTGATCTGCGTCTCCTGGGTCGAGGAGAGCTCGATCTTCGCCTTCTCCGCCGCCTCGTAGAGGCGCTGCAGCGAGTTCTTGTCCTGGGAGAGGTCGACGCCCTGGTCGCGCTTGAACTCGGCGACCAGCCACTCGACGATCGCCTTGTCCCAGTTGTCGCCGCCGAGATGGTTGTCGCCGGCCGTCGACTTCACCTCGAAGACGCCGTCGCCGATTTCCAGCACCGAGACGTCGAAGGTGCCGCCGCCGAGGTCGAAGACGAGGATCGTCTGGTCGGTCTTCTCCTTGTCCAGCCCGTAGGCGAGCGAGGCGGCGGTCGGCTCGTTGATGATCCGCTTCACCTCGAGGCCGGCGATCTTGCCGGCGTCGGTGGTCGCCTGCCGCTGGTCGTCGTTGAAGTAGGCGGGGACGGTGATCACGGCGCTGTCGACCGTCTCGCCCAGCTTCGCTTCGGCGTCGGTCTTCAGCTTCTGGAGGATCATCGCGCTGATCTCCGGCGGGCTGTACTGCTTGCCGCGCGCGTCGACCCGGACGTCGCCGTTGGGGCCGGCCTCGACCTCGTAGGGGACGATCGTCTCCTCCTCTTTGACCTCCGCCTCCTTGCGGCCCATGAAGCGCTTGATCGAGAAGATCGTGTTCTCGGGGTTCATCACCGCCTGCCGTTTGGCGACGGTGCCGACCAGGCGCTCGCCGCCCTCGGTGAAGGCGACCACCGACGGCGTCGTCCGCCCGCCCTCCGCGTTCTCCAGGACGGTCGGCTCGCCGCCCTCCATCACTGCCACGCACGAGTTGGTCGTGCCGAGGTCGATCCCGATCGTCTTGCCCACTTTTTCGCGTACCTCCAGGGTTTCGTTATCCAAGCCTAAGAAATCTAAGCGCGAGTATGGCAGGTCTGAGGGAGATTGCAACCCCTCCGCAAGCGCCCCCGGCCGCCCGAACCATCCCGTGGTTCCTTATTGACGATATGCGTCAATAAGGAACCACGGGATGACCTCGCGGCTGTCTGGACGTCGATTGAGCTGCGACGGAGCGCGGTCCTGCCGGCCGCGCTGCGGCGGGATCAGCCCTCGCCGGCGGTGGCCGCCACGAAGGCGGCGACTTCCTCGGCCTGGGTCTCGTTGAGGATGCCGCCCGGCATCCGGCCCGGGGTGGTCGAGCTGTCGGCCCCGTTTTCGATCGCGAGGAGGACGAGGCCCTCGACCCGTTCGACTTCGTCCTCGGACACCGGGCCGGCCGGGGCCAGCAGGTCGTCGAGGTCGGGGCCGTAGTTGCCGTCGGTGCCAGCCGCGTAGAGCGTGTGGCAGTTGCCGCAGTTGATCTGGAACAGCTCCTGGCCGCTCTCCAGGCTGGCCGGCACCTCCTCGGGGCCGGACGAGGCGTCTCCCTTGGAGCGGAAGGCGAGCCAGGGGATCAGCACGGCGAGGACGAGAACCAGGACGGCGAAGGAGATGAAGGTGCGCTTGGTCATTTTGCGGCGCGGATACTACCTTTGCCTCCGCCGGCCGTGGCTCTCCCTTCCCGGTAGAAGTGGCACATCCGCTTCAGCCCGCACTCCGCGCAGCGCGGTTTGGGCCGGCAGAGGGCGCGCCCGTGGTGGATCAGGTTCATGTGCAGCTCGTAGGCATCGGCCGGGTCGACGATCGCCAGCATCTCGTCGTGTGCCCGCTCGAACGGCGCCTTCGGCGGGAATAGGCCGAGCCGGCCGCCGACCCGGTGGATGTGGACGTCGACCGGGATCTCGGGGATGCCCCAGGTGAAGATCAGCACGCAGGCCGCGGTTTTGCGGCCGACGCCGGGCAGCGAGAGCAGGAACTCCAGCGACTCCTGGCGCGGCGCCGTCTCGGTCCAGTCGAGGTCCGGGGGGTCGCCCAGCCGCTCCAGGATCGCCTGGATCCGCGGCGCCTTCTGCCGCGCCAGCCCGCCCGGCCGGATCGCCTCCTCGAGCTCGGCGAGCGGCGCGTCGCGGACCTCCTCCCAGCTCGGGAAGCGCTCCCGCAGCGCCGCGAAGGCGCGGTCGCGGTTGCGGTCGTTGGTGTGCTGGGAGAGCACCGTCTTGACCAGCTCGGCGATCGGGTGGCCGTGCGGCTCGCCCAGCGGCTGCCCGTACATCTCCCGCAGTCGGTCGCGGATCGCCCGCACCCGGCGTTTCTGCGGTCGCTTCCAGCTCACGCGGCGGGACCCTATTGCCCCGGCAGGAGCGGCCTGGATCGCCGCGAAACTGGATTGAGCTCGTTAACCGCCGAGTTACAATTTCCGGTTCCGTGTCTCGCGCCTTCGCCGCCATCTCCGCCAGGCTTCCCAAGGGCTGGGGGGACTTCGGGCGCCAGATCGCGATCCTGGTCAGCGTCGATCTCGCCTATACCCTGGTTCGCGGCCTCGCCGACGGCCAGCGCTGGGTGGCGATCGCCAACGGCCGCCAGATCATCGAGTTCGAGCAGTCGATCGGGGCATTCTTCGAGCCCGGCCTGCAGGCGCTCTTCCTCTCCTCGCAGGCGGTCATCGACGTCGCCAACCAGATCTACCTCAACGCCCAGTTCTCGGTGGCGCTCGGCTTCCTGCTCTGGCTCTACCTCTTCCGCAACGAGCACTACTACTTCGTCCGCAACATGTTCGTCGTCGCGATGGGCCTGGCCCTGGTCGGCTACACCCTGTTCCCGACCGCGCCGCCGCGGATGTTCCCCGGCCTCGGCTTCGTCGACACGATCAACGACTTCTCCAACGTCAACCACGATTCCTCTCTGGCCAAGGTCTTCATCAACCCCTACGCCGCGGTGCCGAGCATGCACTGCGCCTTCGCGATGATGATCGGCTCCAGCGGCTTCATGATCTGCCGCCACTGGCTCTCGAAAGCGCTCTGGCTGACCTGGCCGTTCCTGGTCGCCTGGGTGACGGTCGTCACCGCCAACCACTACTGGGTCGACGCGGTGCTGGGCTGGCTGGTCGCCCTGACCGCGGCTGTTGTCGCGCACCGGCTGCTGGCCCGGGTCCGGCCCGAGGCCTGGTCCTGGCGCACCGCGACGCCGCAGGAGGCCGAGGCCTGACCGCCGTGACCGGCGTCCCGTCCTCGCCTGGGCGGTAGCCTGACGGCCGATGGAACCCTCGGCGCCCCCAAGGGCACCCGGTCCCCGCCGCGGCCGCGCGGCCAGGAGCAACGGCAGGCAGGAGCTGCGGACCTACGCCCGCGAGCGGCTGATCGAGTCGCGGCTGACCCCGAACGCGATCTCGATGGTCGGCCTGTTCGGCAACCTGGTCGCCGCGGTGCTGGTCACCCAGCGCCTCTTCTTCCTCGCCGGCGTCGCCTTCATCCTCGGCTCGGTGATGGACACGCTCGACGGCCGCTACTCGCGGATGTCGGGCAAGGGGACGCTGTTCGGCGCCTTCCTCGACTCGACCCTGGACCGGATCGAGGAGGGGATCGTGCTGGCCGCGGTCGCCGGCTACTTCGCCGCCACCGGCCAGGACTTCGCCGCCGCGATGTGCGTGGTCGCGGTGCTCGGCTCGCTGATGGTCTCCTACACCCGCGCCCGGGCCGAGGCGCTCGGGGTCGAGTGCAAGGTCGGGATCGCCACGCGACCCGTCCGGGTGGTCATACTGTCGGCGGGGCTGGTTTTCGCCAAGGGTGCCGGCATCGCCGATTTCGAGCTGCTGGCGCCGGCGGTCTACGTGATCGCGGCGCTGACCATCTTCACGACTTTCCAGCGTGTATGGCATGTGCGAAACGAGCTGTCCGGCGAGGGTCCGGCTGGCGCCCCGGGGGGCGGCGGCGAGGGCGACGCGGCGGACGACCTGTAACCACCAAGGCCGCCGGGTGTCTTCACCGACCTAGCGCGATCCAGGAGGACTTCTTAATTCATGAGTGAGAGCAACGGAGCAAACGGCAGCGCCAACGGGGTCGGTCGCACCGACGACAAGGTCCGGGTGGCGATCGTCGGGGTCGGCAACTGCGCCAACTCCTTCATCCAGGGCATCCAGTACTACAAGGACGCCGACCCGGCCGAGGAAGTGCCGGGCCTGATGCACGTCGACCTCGGCGGCTACCACGTCCGCGACGTCGAGTTCGTCGCCGCCTTCGACATCGACGCCGAGAAGGTCGGCAAGGATCTCTCGGAGGCGATGTGGTCGGGGCAGAACGACACCTACAAGTTCGCCGAGGTGCCGGAGCTGGGGGTCAAGGTCGAGCGCGGGATGACCCACGACGGCCTCGGCAAGTACCTGAAAGAGAAAATCACCAAGGCGCCGGGCGAAACCGCCGACATCGTCGGCATCCTCAAAGAGAGCCGCGCCGACGTCCTGGTCTGCTACCTCCCGGTCGGCTCCGAGCAGGCGGTCAAGTGGTACGTCGAGCAGGCGCTCAAGGCCGGGGTCGGGTTTGTCAACTGCCTGCCGGTCTTCATCGCCCGCGAGGACTACTGGGACAGCCGCTTCGAGGAAGCCGGCCTGCCGATCATCGGCGACGACATCAAGTCCCAGGTCGGGGCGACGATCGTCCACCGCCAGCTGGCCCGCCTCTTCCACGACCGCGGGGTGCGGATGGAGCGCACCAGCCAGCTCAACGTCGGCGGCAACATGGACTTCTACAACATGCTCGAGCGCGAGCGGCTCGCCTCCAAGAAGGAGTCGAAGACCAACGCCGTGACCTCGATCATGGGCCACGAGCTGCCCGCCGAGGACGTCCACGTCGGCCCCTCCGACTACGTCGCCTGGCTGACCGACCGCAAGTGGGCCCACATCCGGCTCGAGGGCAAGGCGTTCGGCGACGTGCCGCTCAACGTCGAACTGAAGCTCGAGGTCTGGGACTCGCCGAACTCGGCCGGCGTCGTGATCGACGCGGTGCGGATCATCAAGCTGGCGCTCAACAACGGGATCTCCGGTCAGCTCGACGGCCCCTCCAGCTACCTGATGAAGTCGCCGCACACGCAGCGGCCCGACGACGAGGCGCGCGAGAAGACGGAGGAGTTCATCGCCGCCAACGCCCGGGCCAAGGCGAAGGCGCCCGCCGAGGCTTAAGGCCCGGGGCCGATCCCGGTAGGGGTTTCGCTTAACTTTTTCGTCGGCGCGCGCTGGCCGTCCGAGGTCGAGCGCCGCCGAAAAAGTACAAGACGCTTCACCCCTACCGGCATCGGCCTCCGTGCGTCTGCGGACAGCCGCCGGGCAAGGCTCCTTATTCTGCTGGCTTGTGAGTGACGCTCCGCTCTCCATCGCCCAGGTCGCGCCGCGGCGCCGCGGCGTCGAGAGCCCGGTCACCCGCTTTGTCGCCAGCCTCTCGGAGGCGCTGGAGCGGCGCGGCCACGAGGTGCTGCGGATCACGACCGGGGACCGGCGGGTCAAGTCGGTGCTCGCCTCGGCTTCGCTCGACGTCGTCCACGTCCACGAGCCGTTTGCGCCGAGCATCTCCTCGGCGGCGCTGCGCCACTCCTACGCGCTCAACGTCGCCACCTTCCACGCCCCGCAGGAGCGGGTGCTCTCGACCCAGGTGGCGCGGCCGCTGGTCGAGGTCTTCTTCGGCCGGATCGATGCCCGCACGGTGACCAGCGCCGCCACCGCGGAGCTGTTGGACAGCTACTTCCCGGCCAGCTACGAGCTGGTCGAGCCGGGTGGGGAGGAGCGCGATTGGTCGGCGGTGGCGGCCGAGTTCGAGGCGATCTACCGCCGGCTGCTGGCCCGCCGCCACCCGGAGGACGGCGACGCCGAGCTGCGGGCCCGGATCGTCGAGCGGCCGCTGATCGAGGTCGACCTGCACATGCACACCGACCACTCCGGCGACTGCGCGACCCCGGTCGAGGTGCTGCTGCAGACCGCCCGCGACCGCGACCTCGGGGCGATCGCCGTCACCGACCACAACGAGGTCTCCGGGGCGCTGGAGGCGCGGCGGATCGCCGCCGAGATCGGCGGCCCGAAGGTGATCGTCGGCGAGGAGGTGAAGACCGCCGAGCAGGGCGAGGTGATCGGCCTCTTCCTCGAGGAGAAGATCCCGAAGGGGATGACGATGGCGGAGACGATCGCCGCGATCCGCGGGCAGGGCGGCCTGGTCTACGTCCCCCACCCATTCGACCGCTTCCACTCGGTGCCCGACTACGAGCACCTGCTGGACATCGTCGAGGAGATCGACATCCTCGAGGTCTTCAACCCCCGGGTGGCGCTGACCGCCTTCAACGAGGAGGCCGTGCGGTTCGCCCGCAAGTACCGGATCGTGCCGGGGGCGGGGTCGGACTCCCACGTCGCCCAGGGGCTGGGCAGCGTGCGGCAGCGGATCCACGATTTCGAGGGCCCGGCCGAGTTCCTGGAGGCGATGCGCGATGCCGACATCACCCGCAAGCACAAGAACCTGGTCTACGTGCAGACTCTGAAGTTCCTGCAGACGACGGGAAGGCCGAAGGCGCCGAAGCGGAGCGTCCCCGACGCCAAGCCGGTGCGGGGCGGGCGGCCGCGGAAACGTCGTCCGGCGAGCAAGAGCTGATGCACGCGGAGGCGTCGAAAGGAGCCGCGTCGGGGCCGTCAAAGAAGTCTCGCCAGATGCCCAGCCTCGACGACGAGATCCGCGAGAAGTACCTGGAGCGCGCGATCCGCGAGCTCAACCAGCTGAGCCGCGAGATCCAGGACTGCCCCCACTGCCCGCGCGGCAAGCTGATGCCGGTGCTCGGGTCCGGCCATCCCCAGGCCGATGTCCTGATGCTGAAGCAGGCGCCGATGGCGGCGGAGATCGAGGAGGGGGTCGCCTTCTACGGCCGCTCCGGCAACGCGCTGATGAAAAGCTTCAAGCGGCTCGGCATCGACCCGCTCGCCGTCTACGGCACGCTCTGCGTCAAATGCCCGATCGCCGAGCCCGACCTGGCCCCGCAGCAGTGCGTCGCCCGGGTCGCCGAGGAGCTGGCGATCGTGCAGCCGAAGATCGTCGTCGCGATGGGCGAGCCGGCGCTGCGTGTGCTCAACGGCCTCCAGGTGCCGCTCTCCCGCCCGGTCGAGCAGCGCGAGGGCGAGATCCAGGCCTTCACCCCGACCGTCGATGCGCTCTACGTCCCCGACATCGACGACTCGCTGGACGAGGAGGGCGCCAAGCAGCGCTTCTGGCGCGCCTTCCGCATGCTCGGCACCTGGTACGAGGACCTGCCCCCGTACTGAGCCCCAAATCAACCTGCGGTTCCTTTTTGACGATATGCGTAAAAAAGGAACCACGGGATGACTTGGCGTGGATTGGCTGGTAGGTTCGGGGCGATTGGCGTGACGGCCTGTAGTCACATCCGGTTGAAGGCGGCGGCGGTCGCTCTGTGCGCGGCGATGGTCGCTGCTCTGGCGCTTGGCGCCGGTGACGTCGGGGCGGCGAAGAAGCGCAAGCCGCCGGTCGCGGGCAAGTACGCCGGCAAGGTCGGCACCTTCGCGCGGATCATCTTCAAGGTCCGCGGCCGGGTCGTCTTCCGGTTCAACGCCGGCGTCAAAACCAACTGCCAGCGCGCCTCCGACGGCTTCATCACCGAAACCAAGAACCTGGCGACGGGCCCCCGCGAACAGGAACCGGTGGCGAAGCTGCGAATGCGCAAGCGCAAGGGGCGCTGGGTCTTCAACGGCAAGGCCCAGGACAAAGAGGGCGTCGAATGGAAGGTCTGGGGCCGCTTCGTCTCCCGCACCAAGGCCAGAGGCAAGTTCGAAGCCAGCAAGTTCGAGTCGCTCTACAACCCCCTGCAGCCCTTCGGTATCGACAGCCAGCTCTGCTCCGGCAGCGGCGGCTGGGTCGCGAAGCTGAAGCGGTAGCGCTCGGGACATTGACCCCACTCCAGCGGGGTCAATATCCCGAACGGCGTCGTTACGGGCGGGGGGCGGCGGACTCGGCCAGGGCGGTCATCGCCTCGGTCGTTGCGCTGGCCAGGCCGCGGACGACGACCGTGTCGAGGGCGGTGTAGGCAGCGAGTGCCTTCTGGGCGGTGTCGGGGTCGGGGGCGGCGACGCCGACCGTGCCCTCGGGCTCGGCGAGGCGGTCGAAGTGGTTGCGGTAGCCGGCGTGCAGGTCGCGGTAGAAGGACTCCTCCTTGGCGAGGCGCCGGGGGGCGTCCTCGCCGACCGCGGTGCGGACGTAGCCGAAGACCGGCGGCGTCTCACGCCCCGCCTCGGTGGCGCCGGCCTCGACTTTGGTGCGGGCGGCGGCGGCGAACTCCGGGGTCATCCAGTTGAAGAAGGCGCCGTCGTAGGAGGAGCCCGCCAGCGCGCACATCTTCGGTCCCATCGCGGCCAGCACGAGGCGGACCTCCGGCAGCCGCTCGCGCAGCTCGCCGAGCCGCTCCCGCATCGCGGTCAGCGGCTTCTCCGAGAAGCCGGCGCCGACCCCGAGCCAGAGCTTGGCCGGGTCGATGCCGAACCGCTCGACGTCGGCGGCGATCTGGTCCGGTGGGGTGCGGTCGATCGCGATCACCGCGACGCCCAGCTCGATCTCCGGCGCCGCGGCGGCGAACTCGGCCAGCGTCTCCAGTCCCTTGGCGCCGGGGTGGTCGTTGGACCAAAGCGAGGCGTAGCCCAGCTCCGCGCAGCGGGCGGCGAGCGGCCGCGCCACCTCTGGATCAAGCCCGGCGGCGACTCCGAAGCCGCGCATCACCGCACCCATTTCCCGGTTCCGATCACCCGCGGCAGCCTACCGTCAGGCGACGCTTCCCCGGGGAACGATCCAGCGCGCGTCCTGCCCAGTTAGCTCGGCGATCCGGTCGAAGTCGGCGTCGTAGTGCAGGACGATCAGCCCCGCGCTCTCCGCGCAGGCAGCTATCAGCAGGTCCGGCAATGGAACCGCCCGGTGCTGGGAGCGCTCGGCAAGCATCGCCTGGACCTGAAGCGCCCGATCGACGCTGGAATTCTCGATCGGGACCCGCGGCATGCCCCGCAACGCCTCCGCCAAGGCTCGGTAGGTGGCGCGGCTGCTGGCGCTGAACAGCAGCTCCAGATCCACGATGCCGCAGGTGGCGATCTCGCCGGCCACGAGCAGGGGCTCGAGCACCGCCCGCACCTTGGGGCGGGTGTCGCTCCTGGTCAGGGCGCTCTTGTCGGCTAGGAAGGTGGCCACCCGACGCTCAGCGCCAGGCGCCGGACATCACGTTGGGATCGTCGAGCTCCAGCGCGCCGGGCCTGAACAGGAGCTCGACCAGCGTCTTGCGTTGCCTCACCTTGACCACCTCGGCGAGCGCGGCATCGACGGTCTCGGTCAGCGTTTTCGTGCCGAGGAGCTCCCTGGCGGCGTCGACCTTCTCAGGGTCGATCTCAAATGAGGTCTTGCGCCTGGGGGTCGCAGCCATGGGTGAAGGATAGCGACTACCTGGAAAGTAGATAGCAAACTAGGCGGATTGCGCTCTCTCGAACAGCGCCACGCACTCGATGTGCGGGGTCTGGGGGAACATGTCGACCGGCCTCACCCGGCTCAGGCCATAGCCGGCCTCGACCAGCTGGGCGGCGTTGGGGGCGAGCGTGGTCGGGTTGCAGGAGACGTAGACGATCCGCTGCGCGTCGCACTCCAGCACCCGGCGCACGACTTTCTGCGAGAGCCCGGCGCGGGGCGGGTCGATCACGACGACGTCGGGCCGGCCCGCCTCCTCGATCAGCGGCCGCATCCCGGTGCGGGCATTGGCGGCGAGGAAGCGGGCGTTCTCGATCCCGTTGCGCTCCGCGTTGGCGGCGGCGTCGGAGATCGCCTCGGGGACGATCTCCAGCCCCCAGACCTCGCCGGCCTCGGCGGCCAGGGTGAGCCCGATCGTGCCGATCCCGCAGTAGAGGTCGAAGACCCGCTCGCGGCCGCTCAGCCCCGCGTACTCGGCCGCCACCCCGTACAGCTGCTCGGCCATCTCGGTATTGGTCTGGAAGAAGGCGCCGTGCGACATCTCCAGCCGCAGGCCGCAGAGCTCCTCGCGCAGTCGCTCCTCGCCGAGCGCCCCGGTCGGGCCGTCGGTGCCGCCGCTGTCGCCCTCGATCTGGGTGTGGAGATCGACCGGCGGCCGCGGGAAGCGGGCCGGGGAGGTGACGAGGCGGGTCTGGATCTGGCCGGTGCGCCGCCCCTCGCGGACCGCGAGGTTGCGCAGCACCCCGCGCCGCGCCCGCCCGTCGTAGGGCTGCACCGCCTCCAGCCGCGCCCATTCGCGCACCTCGTTGCGGGCCGCGTTGCCGGCCTCGGAGGCGAGCATGCAGTCGTCGACGTCGACGATCAGGTCCCAGCGCCCGCGGGCGTGGAACCCGAGCGCCGTCTCGCCCTCGACCTCGCCGAAGGAGTACTCCAGCTTGTTGCGGTACCGCCACGGCTCGACCGCCGGCACGATCGGCTCCAGCTCGAACCCGTCGAGCTCGCCGATTCGCCGCAGCGCCTCCTCCACCTGGCCGCTCTTCTCGGCCAGCTGGCGCTCGTAGGGGAGGCCCTGCCAGGGCGCGCCGGGGCAGGGCTCGCCGCCGTGCAGGCAGCGGTCCGGGACGCGGTCGGCCCCGGGCCGCAGCAACTCGACCGCCCGCGCCTCGGCGAACCGCTTCTTGCCCTTTGTGATCTCGGCGCGGACCCGGTCCCCGGGCAGGCCGCCGGCGACGAAGACAACGAAGCCGTCGGCACGGGCGACCCCGCGTCCGCCAAAGGCGAGCGACTCGACCTCCAGCTCGAGCAGCTCGCCGCGGCGTGGGCCGCGGGCCGCCGCCCTGGTGCCGGAGGCCGACTCCACGCTAGCCGAGTTTTTTCCGCGCCCGCCGGGCCGCCTGGGTCGCCTGTTTGCGGACCGGTTTGGAGCGGCCGGTCACCTCTTTGCGAGCCTGTTTGACCAGCCGTTCCAGCTCTTTGAGCAGCGAGTCGGTCTGTTTGCGCCCTTTTTTGACCAGGGTGTTCAGCATTTTCTCGGCATCGCCGCGGGTCATCCGGCCGCGCTTCACCGCGTCGTCGACGACCTCCTGGATCCGGTCTCGGCTGAGGGTGACGCTCTCCTCGAGGCTCTCCCGGAACTGGGCGACGCTCTTGTCGAGCCCGGCGGTGGCGCCACTCGACGCTTTCTTCGAGCCGCCTTTTTTGGCCCCGCCTTTTTTCGCGGCCGGCTTTTTCTTCGCTTTCGCGCCGCTCGCTTTTTTCGGTTTCGGCTTGGCTTTCGCTTTCGGTTTCGCGGCCGCTTTTTTGGGTTTCGCTTTCGCTTTGCTTTTGGCTTTCGCTTTTTTCGATTTCCCAGTCGCTTTTTTCTCAGCCATGAAGTTGCCCTCCAGATCGGTGGTAACCCGGTTCGTGCGGCTACGACTATCTCAACTCGGCAGGCTGTGTGGCTCCGGGGCGACGAATCTCGCCTCGACCGGGGCGTGATCGGAGAGCCGCAGGGCGCGCCCGTCGAGCGGCAGCTCGCGCCGCTGCGGCGGCCAGGCGGTCGGCGGCGAGGCCACCTCGACGCCGCGGACCAGCAGGTGGTCGATCGCCTCGGGGGCCAGCGGCCCGTCCAGCCCGAAGTCCTCGCGCAGCCGCTCGAACGGCTCCGGGTGCTCGGCCGGCCGCAGGTTGAGGTCGCCGCCGAACAGCAGCGGCGCCCCGCCCGCCCACTCGGTCGCGGCGCGGGCCGCCCGCAGCACGTCCTCGCTGGCCAGCGCCGGCCGGTCGTTGGTGGCGTGCAGGTTGGCGACGCAGACGCCCGACGCGGTGCGGGTGAAGGCCATCGTCCGCCGCTCCGGGGCGCCGCTGTGGATCTCCAGCTGGCGCCGCTCGGCGATCCCCCCGAGCCGGCCCGGCACCCGGACCAGGGTCACGTTCGAGCCGCCCTCGGCGGAGGCCATCAGGTCGGGGTTCTGTCGGGCCAGCAGGCCCCGCAGCGCCCCCACCGAGTTGCGCGAGGTCAGCGCCCGGTGCCAGTCCGCGGCGCAGGCGCGGGCCAGCGGCTCGGCGAACCGGGGCGGGCACTCCTGCAGCAGCGCCACGTCCCAGGCGGCGCCGGCGAGCAGCGTCGCGAACTCGGCGCTGAGGTCGCGGTTGACCTGGACGTGGGTCTCGTTGCGCTCGTCGAAGCGGAGCAGGCGCGAGCGCCAGGTCCGCAGGGACCGGTCCGGGGGAAAGTCCCGGCCGTGGAAGAGGTTCCAGGCGATCGCTGCGAACTGCACGGTCCGTAGTATCCGCGGCTTGGCGAAGGACTTCATAACCGGCGAGGAGCTCGGCGCGTTCGAGCTGGGTCGGCTGCTCGATCGGGCGGCTGAGCTGAAAGCCGGCCGCGGCAAGCGGCTCGGCGCCGAGGCGCTCGCGGGGCGCAGCATCGCCCTGGTCTTCGAGAAGCCCTCGACCCGGACCCGGATCTCCTTCGAGGTCGGGGTCGCCGAGCTGGGCGCCACTCCGATCGTCCTGCGCGGCGACGAGATGCAGCTCTCGCGCGGCGAGTCGGTCGGCGACACGGCGCGGGTCCTCTCCCGCTACGTCGACGCGATCGCGATCCGCTCCGGCTCCGATGAGGCGGTCGCCGAGCTGGCGGCGGCGGCGGAGGTGCCGGTGGTCAACGCGCTGACCCCGCTCCACCACCCCTGCCAGGCGCTGGCCGACCTGCTGACCATGCGCGAGCGCTTCGGCGATCTCGACGGCCGCCGCCTCGCCTACGTCGGCGACGGCAACAACGTCGCCCGCTCGCTGGCGGTGCTGGGCGAGCTGGCCGGAGTCGAGGTGGTTGTCGCCTCGCCGCCCGGCTACCAGCTCGAGGAGGGCCACGGGGCGAAGCTCACCGACGACCCGCGCGCCGCCGCGTCGGGCGCCGACGCCCTCTACACCGACGTCTGGGTCAGCATGGGCGACGAGGAGGAGGCGGAGCGCCGCCGCGCCGACCTCGCCCCGTTCCGGCTCGACGCCGACCTGCTCGCTGCCGCCAACGACGGCGCGATCGTCCTCCACTGCCTGCCCGCCCACCCGGGCGAGGAGATCGCCGCCGACGTCCTCTACTCGGACGCCTCCGCGGTCTGGGACCAGGCGGAGAACCGGCTGCACGCGCAGAAGGCGCTGCTGGAGGCGCTGCTCTCCCCGTAGGCTTCCCGCTGCATGTACCCGGAGATCGAGATCGGCCCGGTCACCCTGCAGACCTTCGGCCTGATGTTCGCGCTCGGCTTCCTCGCCGCCGGGGCGCTGGTCTGGAAGCGGCTGAAGGAGATCGGCAAGCCGCCCGACTGGGCCTACGAGATGGGCTTCGCGGCGCTGATCGGCGGCGTCGTCGGCTCCCGCCTCTATTTCATCGTCCAGAACTACGACGAGGTCAGCGACGACCTGCTCGGCAACCTCTTCTCCGGCGGCGGCCTGGTCTGGTACGGCGGCGCGATCGGCGGCGCCCTCGCGGTCCTCGCCTGGGCCTGGTGGCGCGGCTTCCTCGGCCTGGCGCTGCTCGACCTGGCGGCGGCGCCGCTGGCGCTCGGCTACGCGATCGGGCGGATCGGGTGCCAGCTCTCCGGCGACGGCGATTACGGCAAGGCCTGGGACGGGCCGTGGGCGATGGCCTACCCCGACGGCACCGTGCCGACCGAGGAGACGGTCCACCCGACCCCGATCTACGAGACCCTGGCGATGGGACTGTGCGCCTGGCTGCTCTGGCAGCTGCGCGACCGGGTGCGGGCGGGGATGCTGTTCGCGATCTACCTCGTCTACGCCGGGGCTGAGCGGTTCCTGGTCGAGTTCGTGCGCCTCAACGAAAAGGGGCCGCTGGGCCTGACCACGGCGCAGTTCGAGAGCATCGGGATGATCGCCGTCGGCCTGGCCTGGATCGGTATCGTGGTCCGCCGGCACGGAGGCATCTGGCGCGAGGCGCCGAACGGTGCCGTACGGGCTGGCGCCTGACCGAGCTGGAGGCGAGATCGGTGTTAGCCTTGCACAGGAAATTTCGAGCGATTGCAACCGGGAGGCCGGCCTGCTGATGGCAGCCATCGACGTCCAGAGTCATGAGGGAGATCCCGCCCGCACCGTCGGCGCGGTGCTCGACGAGGCGGCCGAGCGGATTGCCGCCGCCGGGGTCGACGGCGCCCGGGCAGATGCCGAAGTCCTGGTCGCCGACGCGCTTGGCGTCAAGCCGACCGAGCTCGCCACCGACGGCGCCGGCGAGGTTCCGGCCGCCCTTGCGGCGGAGATCGAGGCCCGGGTGGCGCGCCGGGTCGACCGCGAGCCGATGGCCTACATCCTCGGCCGCGCCCCCTTCCGCGGGCTCGAGATCGCGGTCGACGAGCGGGTGCTGTGGCCGCGCCGCGAGACCGAGCTGCTGGTCGAGGTCGGGGCCGAGCTGCCCGAGGGCGCGCGCGTGCACGAGGTCGGCACCGGCTCCGGCGCGATCTCCCTCGCCCTGCTGGCCGAGCGCCCCGACCTGCGGGTCACCGCCTCCGACCTCTCGGCGGAGGCGGTCGAAGCGGCGCGCGAGAACGCGGAGCGGCTGGGGATCGAGTTCGACGTCTCGGTCGCGGTCGGATTGCCCGAGGGGCTGGAGGGCGTCGACCTGGTGATCGCCAACCTGCCCTACGTCACCGACGAGACGATCGACGAGCGCTCGCCGGAGATCCGCAAGGAGCCGCGGGTCGCGGTGACCGGCGACTGCGGCGCCGACGGCCTCGGTGTGATCCGCGGCCTGATCTCGGAAACGCCGTCCGGCTGGCGGATGGCGATGGAGCACGACACTCACCACGGCGAGTCGATGCGCAGTCTGCTGCGCGACGCGACTACCCTTCCGGACTATGAAGGTGACGACCGGGTGACTGTCGGCTTCGCTCCATGACGGAGACGCAGACCGGCTCCACCGAGGAGCAGCGCCGGGCAAAGGTCGAGCGCCTCCGCGAGGAGGGCGTCGATCCCTACCCGCACGCCTTCGAAGGCCGCACCCAGGTCGAGGAGATCGAGGCTGCGCACGACCCGGCCGAGCTGGGCGAGGGCGAGCACGCGCAGTTCTCCTACCGGGTGATGGGCCGGGTGACCGGCAAGCGCGGCCACGGCAAGACCGCCTTCCTCGACGTCCGCGACGTGACCGGGACGATCCAGGCCTACGCGCGGCGCGACGAGCTCGGCGAGGAGGCCTTCGAGCGGATCGAGGACCTCGACGTCGGCGACCTGGTCGGGGTGGTCGGGGTCGTCCACGTCACCAAGCGGGGACAGCTGGCGATCGGGGTGCGCGAGTGCGTGCTGCTGGCCAAGGCGCTGCGCGACCCGCCCGACCTCTTCCACGGCATCTCCGACCCGGAGACGCGGTACCGGCAGCGCGAGCTCGACCTGATGGCGAACGCCGAGTCGCGCGACGTCTTCCGGAAGCGCTCGACGCTGCTCTGGGAGGTCCGCAACCACATGAACTCGCGCGGCTGGGTGGAGCTGGAAACGCCGGTCCTGCAGCGGCTGACCGGCGGCGCCGCGGCGCGGCCCTTCGTCACCCACCACCACGCGCTCGACCGCGAGCTGTTCCTGCGCACCGCGACCGAGCTCTACCTGAAGCGGGCGATCGTCGGCGGCTTCGAGGACGTCTACGAGTTCGGCAAGTTCTTCCGCAATGAGGGGATGTCGCCGCAGCACAACCCCGAGTTCACGATGCTGGAGATGTTCGTCGGCGGGGCCGACTACAACGGCGTGATGGAGTTCATCGAGGTGCTCGTCTCCAGCGTGGTGGAGAAGGTGATGGGGACGACCGTGGTCGAGCGCGACGGGGTCGAGATCGACTTCGCGGCGCCCTGGCCGCGGGTGACGCTGCGCGACGAGCTGCTGCGGGAGGCGGGGATCGACATCTACGAGGCGACCCGCGACGAGCTGGCCGAGGTGGCGGGGGCCGACGCCGACCCCAACGACGACTGGGCCGGCCTGGTCGACACCCTGCAGGGCAAGCTGGTCGAGCCGAAGCTGATCCAGCCCACCTACATCATCGACCTGCCGATCGACATCTGGCCGCTGGTCAAGGTGCACCCCGACGACCCGAAGATCTGCGAGGCGTTCGACGGGATCGTGGCGGGGATGGAGATCGTCGGCGGCGGCACCGACCTCAACGACCCGGTCGAGCAGCGCGAGCGGTTCATCAAGCAGCGCGAGCGGCAGGAATCCGGCGCCGAGGACGATCCCCATCCCCACGACGAAGAGTTCGTGCGAGCGCTCGAGTACGGGATGCCGCCGGCCAGCGGCTGTGGCCTCGGGATCGACCGGCTGCTGATGATCATGACCGGGGCGAAGACGCTGCGGGACGTGATCATCTACCCCGCGATGCGAGAGCTGAAGGCGTAGGACGCTGCGCGGGGCCGCACCGTCGGCTGCGCGTCGTGCAGAGCACTGCCGCTTCGCCGCCGGCACACCCCCGCTTGGTCCTACACCTTCAGTGGCGTTATGGTCCCCCCATGGCCGTGAAGCTGCACCGGTGCTCGTTGACCTGGTTCAAGCTGGACCTGCATCCCTGCGCGCGGGTCGAGAAGGCCCTGGACGAGCAGGGAATTGAGTACGAACGGGCGATCGGGCCGCTGCGGCCCGGCAAGCGGGCGGAGCTGAAGGAGCTCTCCGGGCAGGACAAATACCCGGCGATCGAGTTCGAGGACGGCCGGGTCTACCGCGAGGAATCGGCCGATATGGCGGCGAAAATTCGGGCCGGCAAGCTCTTTTCCTGACCGCCGGCGTGCTCGCGAAATCGACCACGCCTGAGCCTCGTTAATAGCGCGAGCGCCGCTTGCGCCTCTACTACTAGGGGGAGCGAAGCAGCCCGCCGTCCAGCGGGATCACCGTGCCGGTCAGGTAGGCGGCGCGGTCGGAGCAGATGAAGGCGACCAGGTCGCCGTACTCCTCCGGGGTGCCGAGGCGCCCGGCGGGGACCTCCTCGCGGGCCTGCGCCTCGACCGCCTCGATCGAGCCGAACAGCTCGGCCATGCGGTCGGTGCGGAAGCGGCCGGTGGCGACCGTGTTGACGGTGATCCCGTCGCCGGCCACCTCGCGGGCGAGCGTCTTCAGGAAGCCGACCGTCGCCATCCGGTGCGCGTTGGAGAGGCCGAGCGCCGGGTTGGGCTCGATCGTCGTGGTCGAGCCGACGTTGACGATCCGGCCCCAGCCGCGCGCCTGCATGCTCGGCACCACCGCGCCGGCGAGGATGCGCGGCGCCAGCACCAGGGAGCGGTAGGCCTCGTCCCATTCCTCGGCGCCGTGATCGAGGGCGCCGCCGAGCGGCGGGCCGCCGGTGTTGGTGACGAGGATGTCGACCGGGGCGCCCAGCTCGGCGGTCACCTCGATCGGCAGCCGCGCCAGCCGCTCGCTGTCGCCGGCGTCGGCGACGAAGGGGACGACCTCGCCCTCGATCTCCGCGGCCGCCGCCCCGATCCGCTCCTCCGACCGACTGGCAATGGCGACCCGCGCGCCTTCCCGCGCCAGGGCACCGGCAACCCCCCGGCCGAGCCCGGCGCTCGCGCCCATCACCAGGGCCACGCGGCCCTCGAGTCCAAGATCCATCCCGCCACCCTAGCCACAGTCGCAACGCTCAAAATCAGTTGCGCGGCTATGGTTCCGGTCGAGCGCCCGTAGCTCAGTGGTCAACGGGTCCTTTCGGGGGCCCAAAGAGCGTCGGTCTTTCAAGCCGAAGGTCGCGGGTTCGACTCCCGTCGGGCGCATTCCTCGGGGTTCCGGGGAGTGCCGGGGATTGCGCGGTGCAGAGCCAAGTCCTCGGTCTCGCCTCGTCTTGGCGTTCCGCAAGCGTCCGGCCGATTCCGCGCGGTTCCGGCACGTCGGTGTCTCATTTCTGTCTCATTTAGGCGAGGTGCTGCCGAGCTGAGACGAGCGGCTAATCGTGTTTCTCGGAGGCCTTCGCGAGCTGGCTGATCGAGACGCCGAGCGCGGTGGCAATGTCGCGGACCGTCGCCCACGTCGGGTTGGCGTGGCCGGCCTCGATGTGAGAGAGGGTTGGGATCGCAATGCCGGCGCTGTCAGCGACGGACTCCTGGGTGACGCCCTTCTTCTCACGGAGAACCCGGATCGCCGTTCCCAGCGCTGGCTGTGGCCTCGATGAGTGCCGCATGTCCGAGGGACATTCTCAGAGACGGCCCCGGTCAAACCGGGATTAGTGCATGTACTAACTCCGTGCTACTCTGAGCGCACCAGGACAAAGCGGCCCCCGGCCGGCGCTGGTGACGCCAACCGAGGGCCTGACCACAAGGAGGCAGAGCTCCTCATGGCTGACCGAGACTCTACGGATCGCGGCCCGACCGGCCGCACCAACAACGAAGAAGACCTCCGCGACCAGGGCGTCGTCCTCACGCAGGCTCTTGCGCTGTATCCCGCCCGCCTGAGCGTCGCGGAGCTGGTCACGGAGGTCACGGCTGGTGCTGGCGACTTCGAGGCCACGGATCGCTATCAGCGCGCTGTGGACGATCTCTGCCGCGCAGGGTTGCTCCACCTGAGCGACGGCCTGGTCTCCCCGACGCGGGCGGCTCTGGTCTTCAACAGCCTCGACCGCGACTGATGAAGACGCCAGAAGTGGCGGAGCGCATCGGTCATAACCTGCTCGCCGCAAGGCGGCGAGCAGGTTTCTCCCAGGAAGAGTTGGCGGCCTTCGCCGCCCTGCACAGGACCGAGATCGGGTTGTTGGAGAACGGGCGGCGGGTGCCGCGGGCAGACACGCTGGTGAAGATCGCCGTGTGCCTCGCGGTCCCGCCGGGCGACCTCCTCGACGGGATCGGCTGGTCGCTGGGGCGGTCGAGCCCCGGCAGCTTCCTGATCGAGCGATGAGGACCGGGGCGGGGGCAGATGCTCCCGGCATCTGTCCCCAGCAGTTCGAGCAAAGCCAGTCCTCCGAATCGCAGATGAGCGAAGACCGCTCGCAGACCCGTCGAGTAACCGAGGCCCTTGCTCGGGAGCGCCCCAGCCGAGCCCTGAGCGTTACCGCCAGCACCCACCCCGACCCTAGACACACTATGAACCCGAACAGGTGTTCGCTTTCCGTGCCTGAAACGAGCCTTTGGGCCAAACCCGCCGATTTGACCTTCGGTCGGCCTCCCCACCGCCGATTGTGGCGCGGCTGCGCCGCGCTTCTGGCGGGTGTGGAGGCCGACCCGAGGAGCGGTCTGCGAAGCACGCCGGGGAAATTCGTGGGGCATTTCGCCTCCGCGTTGGACAAAGGAGGCATGAAGCGCAAACAGCAGGGCGCAGTTGCCTTCTTCACCGAGCGAACTCTTGCCGCCTACCTCGCGGTCTCAGACCGCACGATCCGCAACTGGATCAGGCGGGGGGAGCTGCCCAGCTACAAGCTCGGAGCGGCGAGGCGGATCGACCCGGAGGACGTCGAGGACTTCCTCTCTCGCCACCGGGACGAGGCATCGTGAGGCGGGAGGCCCCGGTCAAGCGCCGCAACCCGTCCGGGGAGGTCGTATGGCTCGCCCGCTACACGGGAAGGGACGGCAAGCACCGGATCGCCAAGCCCTCCTGGAACCGAGGCAAGGGCACGTTCCGCAGGAAAGGCGAAGCGCAGAAAGCCATTGACGAGGCATACGGCCTCAGCGACCGCCCCGACACCCTCGGCGACTACTTCGCGACCTGGACCGAGCGCCACCCGCGGTCGGAGCGGACCAACGCCACCAACGAGCACCGGATCGGCCGCGTCACCGAAGTGGAGATCGAGGGCATCGCCTTGAAGGACTGGCCGATGCGCGAGCTGCGCCGAAGGCACGCCCTGGTCTTGGTCGACCACATGCTGAGGACCGAAGGCCGAGCCACCACCGGGGTCGTCGGCATCCTGCGATCCCTCTCGGCGATGACCGAGGACGCGATCACCGACGAAGTCTGCGACCTCAATGCCTTCAAGGGGGTGCGGATCAGAGCCAACGACCCGAGGGCGAAGAAGAAGCCGAGGGCGATCCGCGTCTTCAGCTTCGAGGAAATGCACGCCTTCGCCAAGGCGGCCGGCCGCTACGAGGCGATGGTCCGCGTCTTCACCGACACCGGCCTGAGGCTCGGCGAGGTCCTGCCCTTGCGAAGGGAGGACTTCGACGGCAGCACCCTCCAGGTCCGCCGCACCGCCCACGAGGGATCGATCCTCGACGGCACCAAGACCGACCACGGCGAGCCCGACGCCGGCCGCGTCGTCCCCGTCCCCGCCACCCTCGCCTGGATGCTCGAAGCCCAGATCAACCTCAACGACCCCGACCAGCAGCTTCTCTTCACGACTCCCCGAGGCCGCATGTGGCGCGAGCGCAACTTCTACCGCGACGTCTGGACGCCAGCTCAGCAAGCCTCCGGCCTAGACATCCGCCCCCACGAGTGCCGCCACTCCTACGTCACGCACCTCCGCGCCGCCGGCGTCAACGATGCTGACCTGGCTGAGATTGTCGGCCACCAGATCGCAACGATGCTGTCGCGCTATACGCATTCTGTTGGTCGTGACCTCGACACGATCCGTTCCGCCATCGGCTGATCGAGGACCGAGCAGAGTCGGCGGAGTACCATCGAGACCATGACGACGCGCGAGAAACTGCATCGGATCGTTGAGGAGTTGCCCGAGGAGGAGCTTGACGCTGCTCTGGAGGCAATCGAGAAGCGCTCAGACGGTCCCCTCATTCGTCGGCTCGAAGACGCTCCTCCCGAGGACGAGGAGATTTCAGCCGAGGAGGAGGCCGCAGTTCAGGAGGCCCTTGACGAGATGGCCAAGGGCTCTCCCCTCATCTCCCACGAAGAGATCAAGCGCGAGTTCGGCATCGAGTGACCAAACGGCAGATTCGCTACACGTCGCGGGCTCGCCGCGACCTACGACGCCTGGATCGCCAGATCGCAAGGCGCGTTCTCCTGGCGATTGAGCGTCTTGCCGACGCCGATCCCCGCGCCAACGTCAGCAAGCTCTCCGGAGCCGACGAATACCGCCTCCGCGCCGGCGAGTGGCGCGTCCGGTTTCAACACGACGCCGCCAAGGGAGAGATACTGATCCTCCGCATCCTCCCGCGCGGTCGCGCCTATGATCGCTGACTCAATGGTCGCAAGCGCCGAAAACGGGCGTTGGCTCAGAGGATCATCCGCAGTGGCTGAATCAGATCCTCCTTCAACTGGTAGGTCTGTCCCTTGGCATAGGAAATCGTTTTCTGGTTGCGAATGTCGAACGGCAGCTCATCGAGTGGCGTTGCACAGATCAGCACGCACGGCTTTTCGAGGGCGAAGGCAAAGCCAAGCTCGAAAAGCACGTTTGGAGCACTCTCAGAAAGGTCTGCGATTACCGCGTCGCTCTCGGCGATCAGGTTCTTGATCTTCTCCACTACGTCTCCAACGTAATCCACCTCATCGACGCGGACGCAGCCTGCCTCAACTGCCTTCGCGGCCTCTCGCATGGCTACCCAGTAGGTGTCGGAGTACTCGGGCGCAAACGGCATCGCGGCAAAGATTTGCTTCGGCTTGGATGCGGTCAGCGGCCGGGCAGCCTGAGTCTCGGTACCGGCTCGCCAAGAATCGATCACTGCTGGCAACCCTTCAAGGGGGACAATTGAGGGGTCTGGCATGGCCGTTCGGACTTCCTGCACGACAAGAAGACCGCGGTCCGCGCCCACGGCGTCGGCTTGAAAGGCAAGCTGATTGAGAGCGTGAATCGCGTCAATGACACCCGGTCCACTCCACGGCCTGACCTCGATAACCAGCGACCGTGTGTTGTGAGTGACGATGAAGTCTGGCCTTACCCCGCCGACGATCGGAGCGGCTTGAACATCAACGTCAAGCCCCTCAAGAACGTCTCCCACTTCCTCCCAGAAATCAGCCTCTGCTATTTCGCCTCGCGGTTCGATGAGATTGTCCGCGACGGCGGACCAATCATCGTTTCTTACGAAGAGCGTCCGGTAAGCCTCAAGGGAGCTTGGCAACTTGGCCCTATCGAGAACCACCGGTACGATCTTGCTCGTCTCACTGTGGCCCATCACACCAAGCGCGGCGGCGATCTCCATCTGCACCCAGGACGAAGAAACGCTGGATTCGGAGAGAAGAACCACGAAAGCGTCAGAGCGCCGGATTGCGCCTTCGACCCCTGGGTAGTTTCGGGCGACCTGGTCCAGTTGTTCAGGCTCCCACACCCGAGCGCCTCGTCGGGCCAGCTCCTCTTTAAGTCGTCGAGCACTCTGCTCGTCGGCGGCGGCGTAGGAGAGAAAGACGAGCGGACCTCGCCCTGCGGGTGGCGCAGCCATGGCCGCGCCAGACTACGGTTTCGCGCGGCGCAAAGCTAGCCCCAAATCTGTGCCAGCGACCCTCGACCGAGATGGACGCAACCGTCGGGTTGCATCCCGGTCACATCCCCGCCGCAATCCCGCTCCCCAAGCCACTGCCCGCCGTCCTTTCAAGCCGAAGGTCGCGGGTTCGACTCCCGTCGGGCGCATTCCTCGGGGTTCCGGGGAGTGCCGGGGATTGCCCGGTGCAGAGCCAGATCCTCGGCTTGCAGCGAGATCGGCGTCCCGGGTGATGCCGGGCGATTCCGGGGCGTGCCCGGCGCACGGTGTCTCAGTTCTGCCTCACTTGGCCTGCCAAAATCGCCTTGCAAACCGGTTCTTATTCGGCCGCGGGCAGGGCAGTGGCAAGTAGTACCGCGACGTCGTGGCGCGAGTCGTCGGACAATGCCCCAGGCGCATTGAGGCGCTTCGACAGCTTCCGGGGAGAGAACAGAGGCAGGCCATTGATGTTGAGCGTGCCGATGAGTGGCAGGCCGCTGCCGCCGGCCTGGCCAGCGGGATTGAGGAAGCAGAAGCAAGCGTGGACCGGCATCTCGGGGATCGTTTCGTTGAGGGCGGCGCGAACTGCGTCGCGCTGTCGAACCAGACCTTCGACCAGCTTCGCCTTGTTGCGGCCGGCGATGAAGAGACCAGGATCGCCGAGGAATGGCTTGCGGACTTCGATCTTGCCCTTGTAGCGCTTGGCGTCGATTACGAAGACGCCGGAGGGGGCGACGGCGATGTGGTCGATGTTCGTGCGGCGGCCGGGGATGCGGCGGTCGTGGAGGACAAGGACGTCGGGGCAGGTCTTCGTCAGGTGGGCGGCGAGCGCCTCCTCGCCAGCGGCGCCGGTGGCCCAAGCGGTCTCGCTGGTCGGCGCGGACCGAACTCGGAGCAGCAGATTGCCGAGGCGAGGGTGGCGTTCACGCGTGGCCGCCTCGCGCTTCGCCCGGCGCCGGTCGTGCTCTCGCCTCGCGCTCCCTCCCGGGGTGCCCAGATCGATCTCCCGCCCCTCGGCCATTCGCGACTTTGATCGGCAGGGGGCGGGGTCAACTTGACTTGGCCGGCCCATTCGGCCGGCGGCCGCGAAGCGCAGCGAGCCGGCGGGCAACCACAGTGAAGCCTGCGGCGTCCCCGGTCATGTCCAAAGGGCGCTGATCGGGACCGCCCAGAGTCGGTCGCCGAGCGGGACGGTCTGGGCGCCGGCGTGAATCAAGAACCCGGCGCGGAAGTCCTCGCCGCGAGCATCGCGGATCTTCGCCATCGGCCTCCAGTCTCGTTCGCGGACCGTCGCCGACGCCTTGACCTCAAGGCAGGCGATCGCTCCGGAGCGATCCTCGAGGACGAGGTCGATCTCGTCGTTGCCGGTTCGGTAATGGAAGAGACCTGCGTCGGTGCTCGCCCATTCGAGATGCTTCATCACCTCCATCGCGACGAAGTTCTCGAGCGCCATTCCGGTGACTCGCTCGTCCTCGCCGAGGCGTTTCGGGTCGGCTCCGAGCAAATGGGCGAGAAGGCCGCTGTCGACGATGTAAACCTTGCGCGTCGTCGACTCGCGAGCTCCTATCGACGGCCTCCACGCGGGGAGCGTCTTGACCAGGAAGACGGTCTCCAAGAGGGTCGTGTAGCTGCGGACGGTCTTGTGCTCCAGCTGCAGTCGCTTGCCCACCTCGGAGGAGTTCAGGAGGTTCGCGGCGCGACCCGCCAGCAGCTTCAACAGCCGCGGCATCTCGCCCAGTTTCTGCGCATCGCTGATGTCGCGCAGGTCGCGGTCGAGCGTCGTTTTCAGATAGTTCTCGAACCAGTTGGCTCGGCGTCGGCCTTTGCGTTTGAGCGCCTCTGGGTATCCGCCAGCCGCGATTCGGTCGGCGAAGGCGTCGCGGCCGATCGGGGCATCGCTGATCTGGGGTGGAGCCGCACCGAAGAGGGAGTCGACGATATTGCCGGTCGATCCCTCGATCTCGCTCTGAGACAGCGGCCACAGGGTGACGATCTCGATTCGTCCGGTGAGCGCATCCTGGACCTTGCGGTTGGTGAGGACGTCGGCCGAGCCGGTCAGCAGAAACTGGCCCGGCGTCTGGTCGGCGTCGACGACCCCCTTGATCGCGAGCAGCAGATCGGGACCGGCTCGTTGGACCTCGTCGAGCACGACCGGGCGCGAAAGGCCGGCCACGAATCCCTCGGGGTCGCTGCTCGCTGCATCCCTCGCCGCTCGGTTGTCGAGGCTGAGCACGTCAGCGAGGTGCTCGCTCGTCGCGATCTCTCCCGTCAGAGTGCTCTTGCCCACCTGCCTGGCGCCCATCACGTAGACGATGCGGGTATCGGCCAGTGCTTCCAGGATCGGCCCGCGACTGTGCCTGATGAAGTTGGACGGCATCGTTGTGAGGGTAGTGCAAATTGGGAAAGCTGGCTATGTAATTTGGGAAAGCAAGCTGGGGAATATGGGAAAGAGATAGGAGTTAAATGGGAAGCAGATGGCGAGACCAGGGATCGGATAGGGACCGCGTCGTTGTCCCAGCGTCCCCTCGTCCTTCAATCTGAAGGAGTTTGGCGACGGGGAACGGCAGCGGCTAAATTGGTCCGCGTTCTAGGAGCTGCCGGATGAATCTCTCCAGGTAGGCCGAGTCGTCGCGATGACCCTCGATTGCGACTCCTGCGAACTGAAGGTCGGGGGTGACTTCTTCGACCAGGGTTCGCGCTTCGCTGGAGAGCATGTAGGTGCTGAGCGTCCCGTGGGCCGGATCGACCAGCCAGCGAAGAGTCTTGCGGTAGGCGGCAAAGACCTGGATCCAGTCCTCGTGGTGGGGAAGGTCATCGAGCGTGAGGAAGCGCGACCAGCGATCCCGCGGGGCGGAAAAGCGTTGCTCGTTGCCGACTTCAAAGGCATCCAAAGCGCCGGCGGCGCTGAGGGAGCTGATGGCCTCTTGGATGTTGCGCTTCGCGTAGGCAGTGGATGCAGCGACCACCTGGACGTTGGTTCGCGGTGCGTCGATGGTGAGGAGTACTCGCATGGCTTCGGCGCGGGCGCCGATTCCCATCAGCAGGCGAAGGCGGAATCCAAAGTTGATCGGGAGCAAGACATGGGGAGTCTGGGACTTGCCGGCGGGCTTGAACCTTGGTTTGAGGAAACCCTGGGCGAGGAAGGCCGGGTCCGGCTCGTCGGTCGGTAGTTGCGAGTTGCGAAAGAAAGGCTCTGCGTCAGCCCATCCGTCTGCCATTGGCCGTGCTTCCAGACGCGCCCGCCGCCGCCGTTCGCCCAGCCAACCCACCACGGCCTCGATCAGCGCACGATCCTCGTCGTCACGAGCGAGGTTGCGCAGGCGCTGGATGCTGACCAGTCGCTCGTTCCTCACCAGCCAATCCAGTACCTCATTGAGGAGACGGGGCTCTTCGCGTCCGACCTCGAAGGTCAGCAGGAGGAGCGCCTCGGGGTCCGCCGCCCAGCGGTCTTCGCGGTTGGTGGTCGCGAGAACCCCCATCTGCGCCCACTGGCTCCAGAGGAAGGCGGAAAGGTGACTCTGTACGTCCTGCCTAAGCTCCAAGATCGACATCGTCGACTCCCAGGTGAATGAGAACATCGCGGAGCATCCGGGCGTACCCCTTCGAGGGATCGTGCGAGGTGCTCCACCGAGCTGCCGCCAGGAGCTCCTCTTCGGTGGGCGAGAGCGCCCGGAGGTCGCGCTCGTGCTTTCCAGGTCCCTGGTCGACCAGCGCGTAGAGCTTGAAATGGATCTGGTCGTAGCGGGAGGCGAAGTAGACAGTGAGGCCATCGCCGTAGTCGCGGCGCTCGAGGCGGTCGATGAACCCCGCTGGCAGGCCGAAGTCGAGCAGATCGGTCGGGCCGGGATTGAGCCAGTCGGACGGGACGGAGAAGTCACGGGCCACGCGGTCGCGGGCGGTCGCCAAGCTTGCCGGCAGGGGATGGGCGCTGCCGAGCTCGTCACCGGATCGCAGGGCGACGAGGTCCACATCACGGGTCGCTCGCTCAATCAGGCCAAGGGCGAGCAGACCCGAACCGCCGATTACGACCAACTCGTAGCGCTCTCCTGCGGCAGCGAGCTGCTCACTGAGGGCGGCGAGAAGCTGATCGGCAGTGTCTTTGTTTGCGATGTCTGACATCTCGAAACAAGATGATAAACATCACGACTCGTCGGCGTGCAAGACAGCTTGCGTCAGATCGGTAGCGTGGAAGCCGTCAATTCGGTAGTGCGGGCAGGCGCGAGTCTCATTTCGGTCACATGGCCTCGGCGATCCCGCCCGTAAGGCCGTCGCCCTCCGCCCTTTCAAGCCGGGACGGTGCGCCGAGAAAGGCCCTGTTTCACGCGTTGAATGCGACGGCCACAACTCGGTGTGCCCGGTAGCCTGGGCGACATGAACTTGGGCGGGGACGCGAACCGCTTGTCGGCGGAGGAGCGCGCCCGGGCCTTGATCGATCGGCAACTCGGCGAGGCGGGCTGGTCGGTGCAGGACCGGCAGGCCATGAACCTCTTTGCGTCCCAGGGTGTCGCTGTCCGAGAGGTGACGCTGAAACCCGGCCACGGACGGGTGGACTACGTGCTCTACGTTGACCAGGCCGCCGTTGGCGTGATCGAGGCCAAACCGCAGGGGACGACGCTGTCGGGTGTGGAGTGGCAGAGCGCGATGTACGCCGAGGGGCTGCCGCCGGAGGTTCACCTGGCGGCACTCACGAAGGACGGCCGCCTCCCGTTCGTGTTCGAGGCCAGCGGCAGCGAGACCCACTTCACCAACGGCTTTGATCCGGAGCCTCGCGCGCGACGCATCTTCCACTTTCCGAAGCCGGCGACGCTGGCGGCGATCCTGAAGCGCAAGGACGACGAGTATCCGACCTGGCGAGGCAGGGTCGGTGCTCTGCCGTCGTTGGACACGAAGCCGCTGCGCCCTGCGCAGATTGAGGCGATCAACGGCCTCGAGCTGAGCCTCGCCGAGCAGCGCTACGACCGCAGCCTCATCCAGATGGCCACCGGCGCGGGCAAGACGTACGCCGCCGTGACGCTGTCCTACCGGCTGCTCAAGCACGGCGGCTTCAATCGGATCCTTTTCCTCGTCGACCGCAACAACCTCGCTAAGCAAACGATGGCTGAGTTCGAGAACTACCAAACGCCCGACGACGGCCGGAAATTCACCGAGCTTTACAACGTCAACCGCCTGCGACGCGGTCCGATGCCAGACGCGACCAGCGTCGCGATCTCCACCATCCAGAGGGTCTTCAAGGCCCTGCGCAACGAGGAGGTCGACGACAGCGACGATCCGGGGCTGGACGGCTGGGTGCCCAGCAAGCCGGTCGAGGTTGCCTACAACCCGGACATCCCGCCCGAGACGTTCGACCTGGTCATTGTCGACGAGGCGCACCGCTCGATCTACGGCAAATGGCGCGGCATCCTGGAGTATTTCGACGCTCACATCGTCGGCCTGACGGCCACGCCGGGCAAGCAGACGTTCGGCTTCTTCAAGCAGAACCTCGTCTCCGAGTACACCTACCCGCAGTCGGTGGCCGACACCGTCAACGTCGACTTCGACCTGTACCGGATCAAGACCCAGATCAGCGAGCGGGGTTCGATCATCGAGGCGGGCACCGTCGTCCCCAAGGTCGACCGTCGTACGCGCGTCGAACGCTATGAAGAGCTCGACGAGGACCTCGAGTACCAGGCCCCGCAGCTCGATCGGGCGGTCACCGCGACCGACCAGATCCGCACGGTGCTCCAAACCTTCCACGACCGGTTGTTCACCGAGATCTTCCCGGGCCGCTCGGTCGTGCCAAAGACCCTCATCTTCGCCAAGGACGACAACCACGCCGAGGAGATCGTCACCCAGGTGCGCGAGGTCTTCGGCAAGGGCAACGACTTCGCAGCGAAGATCACCTACAACGCGCGGAACGCCGAGCGCCAGCTCGCTGCGTTCCGCACCAGCGCCGCGCTGCGCATCGCGGTGACCGTCGACATGATCGCCACCGGCACCGACGTCAAGCCGCTGGAGTGCGTCTTCTTCATGCGGGACGTACGTTCACCGCAGTACTTCGAGCAGATGAGGGGCCGCGGCGCTCGCACGATCCCCGACGCGGACTTCCAGGCTGTTACGCCCGACGCGACCGAGAAGACGCGCTTCGTGCTTGTCGACGCGATCGGCGTAACCGAGCACGATTTTGTCGAGCCGCCCCTGAACCGCGTGAAGTCGATCAACCTGGCGAAGCTTCTGGATAAGACGGCGAACCTGACGATCACCGAGGACGAGACCGCGACCCTCGCCTCGCGCCTCGCCGCCCTGGAGGCGCAGATCAGCCCCGACGAGCGCACCGAGCTGGACCAGGTCGCCGGCGGTTCGCTGCGGGCCGTCGTGCGCCATCTCGTTGACGCAGTTGACGCTGACGTGCAGGCGAGGGCCGTCGAAGGCGCCGACGATCCCGACGCCGCCCGCCAGCAGCTCATCGTCGATGCCGTCCGCCCGCTGGCCTCCAACCCCGACCTGCGCTCTCGCATCCTGGAGCTGCGGCGCGCGCGCGACCGCGTCATCGACGAGGTCTCCACCGACACCCTCCTCGACGCCAGCGGGATCATCGACCCGAGCAAGGCGAAGTCGGTCGTCGAGTCGTGGCACGCCTACCTCGACGAGCACCGCTCTGAGATCACCGCGATCCAGCTGCTCACCGAAGCGCGTGAGCGGCGCGTTTCGTTCGAGGACATCAAGGAGCTGGCCGACCGCATCGCGCGGCCGCCCTACAACTGGACGCCCGAGATCATCTGGGACGCGCACGTCGCGGTCGAGCGTGACGGGCAGCGCCAGGCTGGTCCGCAGCGGACGCTGCTGGACCTCGTGTCGCTCGTTCGCTTCTCGCTCGGCGAGGACGACCGTCTGATCCCATATGCCGACCGCGTGCACGACCGGTACGCCGGCTGGCTGCTCCAGCAGGAGCAGGCCGGGGCGTCCTTCACCGACAGCGAGCGCTGGTGGCTCGACCGCATCGTCGACGTCATCGCCGCGTCCGCGAGCATCGCCCCGGCCGACCTCGACAACCCGCCGTTCACCGAGAACGGCGGCGCCGACGGCGCCATCCGCGACCTCGGCGACCGCGCGGCGACCCTCCTCGATGAACTCAACAAGGAGCTCACGGCGTGACTCTGCCCTCTGGCTGGCGCGAAGCGACCCTGGCGGAGGTGGCGACACTCAGCAGTGGTGGGACTCCGGCGGCGAAGAATCCCGCGTACTACGAAGGAGACATCCCGTGGGCCGTCATAGGCGACCTGAACGATGGAGTGGTGCGCTCAACGGCTCGGTCGATCACGCAGTGCGGGCTTGACAAATCGTCGGCGAAGGTGGTGCCGGCAAACACGATCCTGCTTGGTATGTATGGCTCGATCGGCAAGCTCGGGCTCGCAGGGGTTCGGATGGCGACGAACCAGGCGATCGCAACGGTTCGTGCTGGCGATCAGGTTGATCATCGTTACCTCTTCTATTACCTGTTGGGGCAACGCCGTGACCTTGACCACCAGGGTAAGGGAGCTACGCAACGCAACATCAGCCAAACCGTATTGAAACCGTGGCCGATCCGATTTCCGGACGACCTTGACGAGCAGCGGCGGATCGTCGAAATCCTCGAGGACCACCTGTCCCGCCTCGACGCCGCTGACGCGTATCTCGACGCCAGCCGGCAGCGACTGAGCTCGATGGAACGGGCGACCCTGGCAAACTGCCGAGATGGCGAGCTTCGACCGCTCGCGGACGTCACCGAGATTCAAGGCGGTATCCAGAAACAGCCGAAACGTGCCCCGCGGGAAAATGCACACCCCTTTCTGCGAGTTGCCAACGTGGCTGCGCGGGGTCTCGAACTCGATGACGTCCATCAAATCGAGTTGTTCGATGGTGAGCTTGACCGCCTCAAGCTGCAGGCAGGCGACCTCCTCGTCGTCGAGGGCAACGGGAGCGCCTCGCAGATAGGTCGAGCCGCGCTGTGGGACGGGAGTATTGCGAACTGTGTTCACCAGAACCACCTCATCCGGGTTCGACCCACAGATGAGCTGCTTCCCGAATACCTCGAGGCCGTCTGGAACTCGCCGGAAAACCGTGCGCAACTCACCCAGGTTGCGAGTTCCAGCAGTGGCCTCCATACGCTCAGCGTCTCGAAGCTAAAGCAGCTGTCTGTGCCGGTCCCGACCATCGCGCGCCAGCGTGAGCTTGTGGCCGAAGTTGTAGCGGTGACTAGCACAGGTGCCCAGCTCGGATCGTCCCTCGCGACGGCTCTCCAGCAGGAGAACGCCCTCCGCCGATCCCTCCTCGCCGCCGCCTTCTCGGGCCAGCTCACCGCTGAGACGGCGATCGCGTGAGAATGCGCCCGTGACCGACTCGCGCCGCCTCGTCTCCAAGCTCGTCGCCGGGAGCAACGTCCTCCGGGACGCCGGCGTCAACATGTACGAGTACACGGAGCAGCTCACGTTCCTGCTGTTCCTGAAGATGGCCGAAGAGCGCGCGACGCGCCCGCTGAACCCGGAGCGAGTCGTCCCCGAGGAGTACTCCTGGAGCCAACTCCTCGGGAAATCCGGCGAGCAGCTCGAGGACACCTACAACCACATCCTGCGCGGGCTGGCCAGTCAGCCCGGCGTGCTCGGCACGATCTATCGCGGTGCGCAGAACAAGATCGCCAACCCGTCGCACCTGCAGACGCTGATCGTCGACTACCTCGACAAGGAGGACTGGTCGGCCGCCGGGTCGGACATCAATGGCGACGCCTACGAGGAGTTGCTGGCGCGCAGCGCCGGGGACACGAAGACGACCGCCGGGCAGTACTTCACGCCGCGTCCGCTCATCAAAGCGATCGTTGATGTCGTGCAGCCGACCGTCGGCGACCGGGTCGTCGACCCGGCCTGCGGTTCCGGCGGGTTCCTGCTCGCCGCCTACGCGCATGCCACCCGCGACGCCGCCACGTTGACGCCGCCCCAGCGCGAGCATCTGCGCACGACCTTTGTCCGCGGCGTCGACATTGGCGCCACCACCTCGCGCCTGGCGTCGATGAACCTGCTGCTGCACGGACTCGGGTCGATCACCGGCGACTCGCTCATAGACCAGAAGGACGCGCTGATCGCCGACCCCGGTGAGCGGTGGACCGTCGTCCTGGCCAACCCGCCATTCGGTCGCAGCTCCAGCACCGACATCGGCAACGGCAGCGACGACAGCTCGGAGGTCTTCCGCCAGGACTTCGTCGTGACGACGTCCAATAAGCAGCTGAACTTCCTGCAGCACATCATGACCATCCTCGAATCCAACGGCCGCGCCGGGGTGGTGCTGCCGGACAACGTGTTGTTCGAGGCTGGAGCCGGCGAGACGCTGCGCCGCAAGCTGCTGAGCGCCTTCGACTTCCACACGCTGCTGCGCTTGCCGACCGGCATCTTCTACAAGCCCGGCGTGAAGGCCAACGTCCTGTTCTTCGACAAAAAGCCAGCCGCTGAGCAGCCGTGGACGCAGCGCCTCTGGGTCTACGACCTGCGGACCAACAAGCACTTCACGCTGAAGAAGAACCCGCTGCGCCGCGACGACCTCGACGACTTCGCGTCGTGCTACCTGCCGGGCCGTCCGCGCGATGAGCGCGTGGAGTCCGAGCGCTGGAAGCCGTTCTCCTACGACGAGCTCATCGCTCGTGACAAGGTCAACCTCGACATCAACTGGATCCGCGACGAGTCCCTCGAGGACGCCGACGACCTGCCAGCACCCGACGTCATCGCCCGCGAGATCGTCGAAGACCTCACCGCTGCAGTCGCCGAGTTCGAGGCCGTCGCCACGGCGCTTGAGGAGAAAGGCAGCTGATGACGCACCCAGAAAGTAGGCACGGCACGTGATTGAGCCGCGTCTTGTCACGCTCGGGGATCTGTTTTCTGACAGGGGGCAGTACCAGGTGCCCATCTACCAGCGGCCATATGTGTGGGGGAAGGAAGAGCAGTGGATGCCGCTTTGGGAAGACGTGAGGGACACGGCGGAGGGCCATCTGGAGGGGCAGCTGATGCCACATTTCTTGGGGGCGATTGTGATCGAGCTGGTTAGTGCCCAACCAGGCCACGTGAAGCAGTACTCAGTCATCGACGGGCAGCAGCGACTGATGACGCTGCAGCTTCTGCTGGCCGCGCTCGGAGCCGTTGCAGAGGAGAGCAGGCCGGAGCAGTTGGTGGAAGTACGGAAGCTGTTGCTCAATGAGGGGAAACACGCCACCGGGGACCTGAGGTTCAAGATCTTGCCCGGTGCGAACGACCGCCCGGCCTTCAAGGAGGTCCTCGCAGAGGATGGGACGGTGGTCGATGGCGCGGAGGGGATCCTCGGCGCCTACAACTACTTCCTGGACGAGATTGGGAGTTGGCTACGGGCGGAGGGATCCGCTGAGCAGCGGGCACTCATGCTCGATGCCCTGCAGGAGTCTTGCGAAGGTCTACTACAGGTCGTCTCGATCCAACTCGACGGAAGCTCCGACGCGCAGATCATCTTCGAGACTCTGAACTCAAGGGGCGCGGACCTCACTTCGCTCGACCTCGCAAAGAACGCGATCTTTCGCCTGGCGGAAAAGGAGGCGACGGAAGAGGGTGAGGTGTCCGAGTTGCACGCGACCCAATGGCAGCCGTCGCTGGGCGATTCCGACTACTGGCTTGAAACCGTGCGGCAAGGCCGCTACACGAACGAGAGGGCCGACCTCTTCCTGATGCACTGGCTGACGATGAAGATCGGCAAGCCGGCTCGTGTGCAGCACCTGTTCGCTGACTTTCGCAAGGAGATTCTGCAGCAGGAGTCACCACCTGCCGCCCGCGAGCTCGTCGTCGAGCTCTCGGATGACGCGAAGACGTTTCGATCCTTCGACGAATTCGACGAGGGATCGGACGAGGGCCGCTTCTTTCGGCGCCTGCGGATGATGGACACCACGACGTTGCTGCCCGTCGTGTTGCTCCTCTTTCGCAGCAGGGAGCTTGAGGCGGACCGCCTCCAACGCGCCCTACGGGCCCTGGAGAGCTGGCTGGTGCGCCGCATGCTCCTGGGTGCGACCTCGGCGCACTACAACCGCCTGCTGGCGTCGCTGCTCGAGACCCTGAACCAGCAGCCCACCCTCCAGACCGCGGACGCGGTGGTGATCGAGTCCCTGCGTCGGTACTCGAACCCGACCGATACCTGGCCCACCGACGAGCAGGTCCTCAACCGGCTTCGCACCCGCGCCGTTTACGGCTGGATCAGCCACAAACGAATCCGCCTGCTGCTCGAGGCCTGCGAGCTCCGGCTGGCCGCCTCGAGTAAGTCCGAGCAGTTGCCATTCCCCGAGAAGCTCAGTATCGAGCATGCCATGCCGCAGAACTGGCCGAAGCATTGGCCCCTCCCGGCAGAGAGGGAGGACGACACCGCGATCGCAGAGAGGAACGAGCGCATCAACAGGCTGGGGAACCTGACGCTCGTCACGTCTGGGCTCAACTCCTCGCTTTCAGACTCGGCGTGGGCGGTGAAGCGTGAGGCGTTGGCGAAACACAGCCGGCTCCTCGTGAACCAGCTGCTCTGCGCGAGAGATGTCTGGGACGATGCCTCGATCGACGCCCGCACCGAGGAACTGGCGGGGATGGTGGTGAGCACCTGGCCCGGTCCCGAAGCGCCCATCTGGGGCTGAGCGGCTACCCTGACCCGGTGACGGACGCGCTGAAAGCGGGCGCTGTCGCCCCCGCCAACGAGGAGGCGGTGCGGGCCTGGGACACGGTTCTCTACGAACGGTGGAAGCAGAACCGGAAGGTGTTCGTCGGCGCGCTGGACGAGGTGACCGAGGACCTCCTTGCCAGCCACCCGCCGCCGGTTGGCGGCCGCTGCATCGACATCGGCTGCGGGTTCGGGGAGACGACGCAGCGGATGGCGGCGCTGGTCGGGCCGGAGGGGTTCGTGCTCGGCACCGATTCGTCGCCTCACTTTGTGGAGGACGCGCGGGCCGAGGCGATTGAGGCCGGGGTCGAGAACGTCGGCTTCGAGCTGTCCGACGCCCAGACCGCGACCTGGGAGCCGGTCCACGACTACGCCTTCTCGCGGATGGGGACGCAGTTCTTCGCCGCGCCGGTGCCGGCGATGCGGGCGATCCGCGGCGCCCTGAAACCGGGCGGGGGGCTGCGCAAGATCTGCTGGCGGCGCAAGGACGAGAGCCCCTTCTGGGCGGAGACCGAGCAGGTGGTGGGGCGCTTTCTGTCGCGCCCCGAGGAGTACGAGGCCGACACCTGCGGCCCCGGCCCGTTCTCGCTCGGCAACCCGGAAACGCTGACCGGCATCCTGGAGGCGGCTGGGTTCGAGGAGGTTGAGCTGCGCCAGCGCGACTTCGACTACTACATGGGCCGCGACATGGAGGAGGCGCTCGACTCGCTGCTGGCGATCGGCCCCGGCGCCGAGCTGATCCGCCTCAACGGCGAGCACGGCGAGAGCCTGCGCCCCCAGATCGCGGAGGCGCTCGCCGAGCACTACGCCAAGTGGCAGCGCCCCGACGGCTCGATCGTCGGCCGCGGCTCGGTCTGGCTGGCCGCCGCGACCAACCCGGGTTGAGGCCCGCACCGAGCCTCTAGCATCCGCTCGATGCTGATCGAGGGCGACAGGCTGGCGGCGCCGGGGCCGCCGCTGCACGACCTGCTGCGGGCCGGGCTGGACGCCGACCCCGACGCGGTGGCGATGGTCTCGGCGCTGAGCCGCGTCACCTGGGCCGAGCTGGAGGAGCGCAGCCGCCGCCTCGCCGGCGGCTACCTGCGGCTGGGCCTGGAGCCGGGCGACCGGGTCGCCTCGCTGATGCCGAACCGGATCGGGCTGGCGACCCACTACCTGGCCTGCTTCAGGGCCGGCCTGGTGGCGACGCCGCTCAACTACCGCTACACCTTCCGCGAGATCGACCACGCGCTGGAGGTGAGCGGCGCGGCGGCCCTGCTCGCCCACGCCGAGCGCGGCGAGGACCTGGCGGCGAGCCGGCTGGTCGGCGGGCTGGCGCGGGGGACGATCTCCTACGGCGCCGAGCCGGGCTCCGGCGAGCCTCGCTTCGAGCAGCTGCTGGAAGCCGAGCCGGCCGCCCCGCCGCCGCCCGCGCCGTCGAGCCCCGCCGCGATCTTCTTCACCTCCGGCAGCACCGGCCCGGCCAAGGGCGTCACCCACACCCACGAGACGCTGGGCTGGATGATCGCCAGCGCCGACCATGCCTTCGGGCTTGGCCCGGCCGACGTCTTCCTGCCCGGCTCCTCGATGTCCCACCTCGGCTCCTTCCTCTGGACCCTGGCGACGCTGGCCGCGGGCGGCCGCGTCGTCGTCGCCCGCAGCTACGACGCCCACGAGCTGATCCCGCTGCTGCGCGAGCACCGGCCGACCGTGCTGGCGATGATCCCCGCCGCCCTCTCGGCCCTGGTCAACGACCACGACCTCACCCCGGAGGACTTCGCCTCGCTGCGGATTTGCCGGGCCGGCGCCGACAAGGTCTCGACCGAGCTGCTCGCCGAGTTCGCCGAGCTGGCCGGGTTCCCGATCGACGAGGGCTACGGGATGACCGAGGTCGGCCTGACCACCCTCAACCCGCCGGCCGGCCCGATCAAACAGGGCTCGATCGGCCCACCCACCCCCGGCTACGACGTCTCGCTGCGGCCCGACGGCGGCGAGGGGGAGCTGAGGCCAGGCGTCGTCGGCCGGATCTGGATCCGCACCCGCAGCCGGATGGCCGGCTACTGGGAGGCGCCGGAGGCAACGGCCGGGATCCTCGAGGACGAGTGGCTCGACTCGGGCGACCTGGCCCGCGCCGACGAGGACGGCTACCTCTGGTTCTTCGGCCGCAAGAAGCAGGTGATCGTCCACGACGGCTCCAACATCAGCCCCTTCGAGGTCGAGGGGGCGCTGGTCGACCACCCGGCGGTGGCGCTGGCCGGCGTGGTTGGAGTCGAGGACGGCGTCCACGGCGAGAACGTCCGCGCCTACGTGACGATCGCCGAGGGGGCGGAGCGCCCCAGCAGCGCCGACCTGATCGTCCACTGCCGCGACCGGATCGGCTACAAGGCGCCCGAGGAGGTCGTCGTCCTCGAGCAGATGCCGCTCAACCCGACCGGCAAGATCGACCGCGTCAAGCTGAAGCGGCTCGCCGAAGACCACCTCCACCCGCACGGGCTGGACTGAGCGGCGTCAGCGGGTCTGCTCGGCGGGGCGGCGGTCGCGCAGCAGCCACCAGTCGACCGCGTAGCCGCCGAAGGGGACGACAGCGCCGAGCAGGACGAGGCCGGTCACCCTCCAGCTCCAGCCGGTCTCCTCGCGCAGGCGCAGCGCGACGACGACGTAGGCGATGAACAGCAGGCCGTGGATCGGGCCGAGGATCTGCACCCCGAGCTCGCCGCCGTCGGTCCTTTTCACGTAGGAGGCGACGAGCAGGGCGAGGAAGCTGGTCGCCTCGGCGAAGGCGATGTAGCGCATGGCCTTGATGGCGCCAACCCTAGAGGCAGCTGGCCGCTACCGGCGACGGAAGCTCGCCACTGTGACGGACGCACGGTCCTCGTGGCCGCTGGCCAGCGGCGCCAGGTCCGGTTGGTGGCGGGCGTTGGGACCCATCAGGACGAGGCGGCGCGCGTCCTCGGGCCCGAGCCGCAGCTCGAACTCGACCGTCTCGGCGGCGAGCTGCTCGAACCAGGGGTCGAGGCGCTCGGTCAGCCGCGCCAGCTTGTCGGCGCCGACCTCGATCAGCCCCAGCCGGGCGCGCAGCCGCTCCAGGTGGCGCGGGCCGGCAAGCGCGGCGACGAGGGCGCCGCCGGGGCGGGCGATCCGGCCCAGCTCGGCCGCCGGGCGCGGCGCAAAGACCGAGAGGCAGAGGCCGGCGCTCGCGTCGCACAGCGGGATCGCCGCTTCGGCGTCGGCGACCAGGAAGCGCAGCTCGGGGTGGAGCTTCGCGGCGCGCTCCGCCGCGGCCTTGGAGAGGTCGACGCCGAAGGCGCAGGCGGGGTGGCGGCCGCGCTCGGTAAGCGCCGCGACGACCGCCGCCAGGTAGTGGCCGGTCCCCGAGCCGACCTCCGCCACCGCCCCGTCGCCCTCCGGTGCGGCGGCTGCCGCGGCCTCGGCGACCGCGGCGGCGAGCGGCTCGTAGTGGCCGGCGGCGAGGAACTCGGCCCGCGCCGCGACCATCGCCGCGTCGTCCCCGACCCGACCCGGACCATCGCCGCCGCGGGTCAGGTTGAGGTAGCCGGAGCGGGCGAAGTCGAAGCTGTGGCCGGCTGCGCAGCGGGCGCTGGCCCCCTGGTCGGCAAGCGCCTCGCCGCAGACCGGGCAGGCGATCCTCCGGGTGCAGGGGTGCGGATTTCTCACGCGGGCCAGGCGGGCGACGATACTTATGCGGAGGATGGAAGCAACCACCCACTACGCCGACTCCGGTGGGGTCAGCATCGCCTACCAGGTGCACGGGTCCGGTCCGCTCGACCTTGTCTTCGTTCCCGGCTTCGTCTCCCACGTCGAGCTGCTCTGGGAGGAGCCGGCGATCGCCCGCTTCTTCCGCCGCCTCGCCTCCTTCTCCCGCCTCGTCCTCTTCGACAAGCGCGAGCAGGGCCTCTCCGACCGGCTCGGCCGACCGCCCACCCTGGAGGAGTCGATGGACGACCTCGGCGCGGTGATGGACGCAGCCGGCTGCGAGCGGCCGGCGATCTTCGGCATCTCCGAGGGCGGCCCGATGTCGATCCTCTTCGCCGCCACCCACCCCGGCCGGGTTGCCTCGCTGATCCTCTACGGGACCTACGCGCGGATGCTGAAGGCGCCCGACTTCCCCTACGGGATCCGCGCCGAGGCGCTCGACAGCTGGGCGGAGTCGGTGCGGCGAGAATGGGGCGGGCCGGTCACGGTCGACCTCTGGGCGCCGAGCGCCGCCGGCGACCCCGCCTTCGAAGGCTGGTGGGGGCGGCTGCTGCGCCAGGGCACCAGCCCGGCTGGGGCGACCGCGCTGATGGAGCTCTACCGCGACCTCGACGTCCGCGCCGCGCTGCCGGCGATCGACGTGCCGACCCTGGTCATGCACCGCAGCGGGGACCGCCTCGTCCCGTCCCGTCAGGGGCGCTACCTGGCCGAGCAGATCGCCGGCGCTCGCTACGCCGAGCTGGACGGCGTCGACCATCTGCCCAACGTCGGCGACCAGGACGCGCTGCTCGACGAGATCGAGGAGTTCCTGGTTGGCAGCCGCGCCGCCCAGTCCGAACGGGCGCTGGCGACGATCCTCTTCACCGACATCGTCGGCTCGACCGACCTGGCGGCCCGTCTCGGCGACCGCGACTGGCGGGCGCTGCTCGAGCGCCACGACGCCCTGGTGCGGCGCCAGCTCGACCTCTACCGCGGCCACGAGGTGAAGACGATGGGCGACGGCTTCCTCGCCACCTTCGACGGCCCGGCCCGGGCGATCCGGTGCGCCTGCGCGCTGCGCGACGAGGTCGGGGGGCTCGGCCTGCAGATGCGCTCCGGCATCCACACCGGCGAGGTGGAGCTGATCGGCGCCGACGTCGGCGGGATGGCGGTCAACATCGGCGCCCGGATCGGCGACCTGGCCGGCGCCGGCGAGGTGCTCGTCTCCAGCACGGTGCGCGAGCTGGTGGTCGGCTCGGGCCTCGAGTTCGCCGACCGCGGGGCGCGGGCGCTGAAGGGCGCGCCCGGCGAGTGGCACCTGTTCGCGGTCGGCGAAGCGCCGGCCTGAGCGGCGGCAAGGTCCCCGGCGCCGTGCGCGTGTGTCGCGCGGAAGGATTTTCAGAGTTGGCGCTTTTTTGTCTTGTCTCGTGCGGACAGAAGATTACGATCTGCGATCATGGAAACGATGACGCGGGAGAGCTGGACCGACGAGCGTCTGGACGACCTCAACGTGCGGGTCAGCGAGGGGTTCGCGCGGCTCGATTCACGGATAGACGAGGGCCTGCGGGAAGTCCGCGTCGAGATGCGAGAGATGCGCGCCGAAACCAACGAACGGTTCGAGGGGATGGAAAGGCGCTTCGAGCAGATCGACAAACGCTTCGCGCACATGGACGACCGCCTCAATACCAGCTTCGGCCGGATAGACGAGCGGCTCGACTCGATGGCAAGGGCGATCACGATCGGCTCGTTCACGATGTCCGCGGCGCTGGTTGGCGGCATCGTCGCGGTCCTGACCGCGGTGTAGTCGGGCCGGGCGCTCAGGCCGCCGC